>ERZ773099.3423-NODE-3423-length-10225-cov-2.248574_pt1 | contig 10225 bp, 10 predicted proteins | sample MGYA00511120_ERZ773099 | MGnify/ENA primary metagenome ERZ773099 (study PRJEB29015, sample SAMEA2738012) | human oral metagenome | biome: human oral; feature: human-associated habitat; material: dental | place: China | collected 2104 ... | reverse complement strand
AAAGAAGAATTCGAAACCGCTGAATATAAAAAGCTTCTCGCCGACCTCGGCGTCGAAGGCGAATGGGAAGGCATCGGCCACTGCGCGATCGGATATATCGACGGCGACAGTCCGAAAGCCGCCCCGCGAAAAGACGGACGCGTCTACTATGCAGCATGAGCTCCTTCCCTGGACGGAAATCGACCCGCTGATCGATCATCTCGTTTCTCAGATCGACCGTGAAATCGACGTTCTCCTGACGCTGAACCCAGGCGGGATCGTTCCCGGCGGGATCCTCGCCGAAGCGCTCAGGGTCGACGAGGTCCAGATCGCCTCGATCGAAAACCGGAAGGAATTTGAGCTGAAACGTCAGATGCATGACCCGAAGTTAGCCTCCTGGCCAAAGATCCGCGCTTTTCCCGACGACGAATCCTTTGCCGGGAAGACCGTCCTGATCGTCGGGAGCGCCTGGGGGACCGGACGCTGTATCTCGACCGTCCGGAGCCGCGTCTCCGGAAGCTGCGGAGACGCGTTTACCGCCGTGCTTCACTATAACGCGGCGCGGAACCTCTTTCCCGACCTGAAACCCGATTTCTACGCGGCGGTAACGTCAAATTGGATCGTCTATCCCTGGGAAGGCGGACGCGGTCGGAAGCTCGTCCTCAACGCGGTATAATCTGACTATGATGTGGATCATTGACGGACATCAGGATATTGCCTACGAGGCGATTCTGCACCATCGCGACTACAAACGTTCGGTCGCAGCCTCGCGCGCGGTCGAACCCGACGATCCGACGAACCGGATCACCCTCGGATACCCCGAATACCGAGAAGCAGGAATCGGGATCATCTTCCCGACGGTTTTCCTTGAAAAAATCGCGGACGGACGGGCCGATCCGGTCCCCGCAATCCAATTTCGAAACGGCGACGAGTTCCACCGCGCCGCGCTGGCGCAGCTCGATTTTTACCGCCGCTGGAACGACGATCCCGACGGAAAGTTCAGGCTCCTCCGAACAAGAGCCGAATACGACGCGCTCGTCAGCGCGCTGGATCAGGGGGAACCCGCGCCGATCGGATTGGTCCCGCTGATGGAAGGAACGGAAGGGCTCCGCTCGTTTTCCGATCTCGACGAATATATTGAAGCGGGACTGCGAATCGTCGGTCCGGTCTGGGCAGGGGGACGCTGGTGCGGCGGGGGAATGAACGACCCGTCGGACGGCTTTACCGCGGCGGGATACGACCTCCTGAACGCGCTGAGCGGCCGCGGCCTGATCCTCGACGTCTCGCATATGAATAAAAAAAGCGCCGAAACCGCGATCGAACGCTACGACGGCGTCGTCATCGCTTCGCACTGTAACTGCATCTCGCTCCTCCGTCGCCCCCGGAACCAGCGCCTGCTGCATGACGATACGATCCGGTTGATGATCGAACGGGGCGGCGTTATCGGCGTCGTTCCCTGCAATTTCTTTTTGAACAGCGAATGGAAATCCGGCGATGACCGGCGTCTCGTGACCCTCGATACCCTCGCCGATCATATCGACCATATCTGCCAGCTGGCCGGCAGCGCCGATCACGCCGCGATCGGGACCGATCTCGACGGCGGATTCGGCTATCCGGCGATTCCGTATGAAATGAACGATATCGGCGGGCTGGGGAAGATCCGCGCGGTCTTAGCGAAACGCGGATATGAGCCGAGCGATATCGCGAAAATCTGCCATGCCAACTGGCAGCGAATCCTGGAAAAAGGAGCTTTTCAATGAACAGCGAAAGAGCGGCGGAAAGCGCGTCCGCGGAACAGAAAAAGAAATCCTCTTATGTCCTTGACCGGCCCGAACCCTACGATCCGCAGGAAGCGATCCGCGCTGTCGAGCTTCCGCATCATTCCACCCTGTTCCGAATCGGGGTCTGGATGACCGTGATCGGTTATTTAATCCTGATCCTCGGAGCGAAGCCGTCCTTTTTCGGACTGGACCGGAGCCCGGTCATCGGCTTCGTCCAAACCGCGGTGATCATCCTCGGGCTGGGTCTGATGTGCGGCGGCGGATATTACTGTAACCGCAGTTTTTTCCGCCGTTATCCTGAATCGCTGACCTCCGGCTTCGGGATCCGGTTCGTCTGGACCGGATTCGTTATCTCGCTCTTCACCGGCATGGCCGACGTCTTCGGCATCGGGTCGCATCCGCTTCCCGGCGTTCCGTTCTTCGGCCCGCTGCAATCCGACGGCGTCGTCGTCGGCGAATGCGTCACGGCGATCGGATTGGTCATGCTCTTCGCTCCGTCGATCGAACGCCTCTTCAAACGCGTCCGCCGTTCGCGTCCGACCGAAGACGGCGAAATCAGCGAAGCCGAACGATCGAAAGATTTGAAAAGCTGACGGTCAGCGGGGCGACGCCGGACGTTTCCGCAAGGAGCGCGATTCCTCCGGATCCGCTCGACGGATCGCTGATTTCATACTGAAAAACGCCGTTTAAATATAACTCGACCGATTCGCCGTCGACGCGCAGTCCAACGGTGAATTTTTGCGGCGCGCCGGGACGGATTTTCCCGTTCGCGGCCCAGTCGCTCAGCGGCGAGAGCTTGCCGCCGCTGCTGCGCAGGAACTGCGTCTGCCCCAGGCAGTTAAAACGCAGCTGCGCCGAATGTTCGCTTCGCTCGATCGTTTCGACCCGGAAAAGGATCCCGTATCCGTCCTGAAAATACGAACAGAACGACAGCGTCACATCCACGCTCAGGTAATATCTTCGGTAAGCCGGGATTTTATTATAAGCGACCAGCCGCGCCGCCTCCCCAGGCATCGACAGCGTCAATTCCCCTCCGTCGGTCAGCGTCACGTTCCCGTCGGGGCCCCGCCGCGTCGCCCATCCGTTCCCCGGGGCGAAACCGTCGGCGACGTAAGGCGTCCCCAATTCACCCAGGCGGTCCTCCGTCGGGACCGCCGTCGGCGTAAACAGCGGCAGCGGCGTAGCGGTCGGGGGAAACCAGACGACCGAAGGCGAAGGGCTCGGAGCGTCAGTCGCCACGGGCAAGGCGATTTCGGTCGGCGTCACGTCAACCATAACGCGAATCTGAACCGGGGCGCAGCCGGCAAAAACCGCCAGCGCGCCGAGCCCCGCCGCGCGGAGGAAGCGAACGATTCGACCGCGGTTAATCGCCCCGAAGAACCGCAACGGTAACTCCTTCGCCGCCTTCAGCGTCTTTTCCGCGCTCGATCATCTTCACCAGCGGCGAACTCATTAAAATCTGCCGGACAGCCTGACGAAGCTTTCCCGTCCCCTTGCCATGAATAATCCGAACGAACGGCATCCCCGCCAGCGACGCGTCGTCCAGATATTTTTCGAGCGGCGCGACGACCTCCTCGCCGTTCATCCCGCGTAAATCGAGCTCCAGACCCGGCGACGGATGAAAAACCGGCGAAGGAGCCTTCTCCGAAGGGGGTTGCGCGGGAACGGGGTCCTCGTCGTCCTGATTCGGATGGCGCAGGCTGCTGACCGGAATCCGCAGCCGGATCATGCCCAGCTGGACCTCGGCGTCATCACCATGCAGCGCCGAGAGCGTCGCCAGCGACTCGGAACCGAGCGAAAGGACACGGACCTTCTGCCCCACCCTGAACGGACGGTCCTTCAGGAGCGCCCGCGACGTCTTCGCGACCGTTTTCCCGATCGCCTTCTCGACCTTCTTTTCCTCCTCCCGGAGAGCGCGGGCACCGCTTTCGAGCTCACGAATCGAATCCAGCGGCAGCCGCGCGTTAACGTACGCGCGTTTGAGCCGGGCAATCTCATCGCGCAGCGACGCCAATTCAGACTGCGTTTCGGCGTATGTCTCGTTCAGGATCCGTTCCTTTTCGTTTTCGACTTCCTCGATTTTCCGCTCCCATTCGCGCCGTTCGTTCTCCGCCAGCGACCGGGCGCGATCCGCCTGCGAACGCGCGCGCCGCGCCAGCTCGTGCAGCCGGTTAATCTCGTCCAACAGGTCTGCGCCCGAGGTTGAATCCGGCGCAACCGTCCGTTCCGCCGATTCCAGGATCGACGGCGCCAGCCCCAGCCGTTTCGCGATCATCAGCGCGTTCGACCGGCCCGGAATCCCGATGATCAGCCGGTAAGTCGGCTGAAGCGTTTTCAAATCGAACTGCATCGACGCGTTAATCGCGCCCGCCGTCGCGTGCGCAGCCGCTTTCAGGTCGGAAAAATGCGTCGCGACGAAATTCGGGATATGCTTTTCGATCATGTACTCCAGGATCGCGCGCGCCAGCGCCGCCCCCTCCTCCGGATCAGTTCCGGATCCCAGCTCGTCGATCAGGACGAGCGTTTTCGCCGTCGCCGACCGCAGGATCCGGATAATATTCGTCATATGGCCGGAAAACGTCGAGAGCGACTGTTCGATCGATTGCTCGTCGCCAATATCGGCGAAAACGTTCTGGAAAACCGAAAGCGCCGAGCCCGACTGCGCCGGGATATGCAGCCCCGACTGCGCCATGAGGATCATCAGGCCCACCGTTTTCAGCGATACCGTCTTGCCGCCGGTATTCGGCCCGGTAATCACGACTGAAAAAATCCCCGGCTCGACCGCGACGTCGATCGGCACGACCCGCTCAGGAGGAAGGAGCGGATGACGAGCTTCATACAGCCGGATCACCGGCAAGTTCGTTCCTTTCGCGAAGGGGACGATTTCCGGTTCGACCGCTCGAATCGCGTCCGCATACTTCGCGCGCATGAAAATAAAATCGAGCTCGGCGAGCCGTTCGACGACGCGTTCCAACGGCTCGGCATACGCCGCAATAAACATCGTCAATTCATGCAGGATTCGGGTAACCTCGTCGCGCTCCCGGAGCTGGAGCTCGTAATACGCGTTATTCAAATCGACGGTCGCGAGCGGTTCGACGAAAAGCGTCAGCCCGCTTGCGGATTGATCATGCACGATTGATTTCAGCTGGTTCTTATATTCAGCCTTAATCGGAATCACGTAACGCCCGCTGCGCTGCGTAATAATCGCCTCCTGGATCATCGGCGCATACCGCGCATCGCGCAGCAGCCGCTGAAGCCGGTCCAGAAGCCGTCCGTAAGCGACCTGAATTTCCCGGCGGATCGAGGCCAACGCGTCGGACGCACTGTCGAGAACGTCGCCCCGCTCGGTGACCGTCCGATGGATCCGCTCGATCATTCCACTCGGCGGGATCATCTCCTCGACCGTCTCCGCCAACAGCGGGTACGTATCCGCGTGAGCGAGGAGCGAATTCCGGACGTCCCGCGCGGCCGCTAACGTCGCCGCAATATCGACGAACGCCTTCGCTTCGATCGTTCCGCCTTTCCGCGCCGTCAGGAGCGCCGGCCGAAAATCGACGCAGCCGCCCATCCGGTACGTGTCGTTGACGCTGAGGAGCCGCCGCGCCTCGGTCGTCCGCGCTAAATTCCGCCGGATCGTTTCGTCGTCGGTCGCGGGACGAAGCGTTTCCGCCAGCCGCGCCGACGCGGAAAAAGACGCGTAGCGTCCGAGCCGGGCAAGCACTTCCTCGTATTCCAGCGTCCGGATTGACTTTTCGTCGACCTGATTTTTCACTGTTCCATCCCGCATCCGGCTACGCCGCCGCCTTTCCGTCCCGACGCTCAGGCGGCAGAATCGTCCCGATCATCGTCCAGGGGCCGGTCCAATCGATTCGGACCGGAAGGTAGCGGCCGGTCAGGTCGCTCTCGCTCTCAGCATAAACAAGGTCCATATTCTCTGTCCGACCCACCCAGCGATCCCGCTTCTTTTCTTCAAACAGGACTTCAACCGTCTGGCCAAGGAAACGCGAATGAATCTCGGCGGCAATTCCCTCCTGAAGCTCCTCAACCGCACGGAAGCGGCGCCATTTTTCTTCCTCGCCGACGTCGTCAGGCATCGCTCTCTCCGAGAGCGTCCCCCTCCGCGGCGAATAACGGGCTAAATGAACGACGTTGAGCTTCAAATCCCGAAGCTGCGCGAGCGTATCTTCGAACTGCGCCTCGGTTTCGCCGGGGAACCCGACGATAATATCCGTCCCGATCGAAACGCCCGGGACCGTCGCACGGATCTTATCGATCAGCTCGCGGTACGACTGATCGCTGTACCCGCGGCGCATCTTTTTCAAAACGTCGTCATTTCCCGCCTGGGCCGGAACCTCGATATGGCGCATGACCTTCGGCAGGTCGCGAACCGCTTCCAGAAGCTCGTCGGTCAGGTAATTCGGATGGCTCGTCAGGAAGCGGATCCGGCGAATCCCCTCGACCGTGTGAATCCGGCGGAGGAGTCCCGCCAGCGTTGGGTACGCCGGATCGTCCAGCCCATAGCGATCGACGATCTGGCCAAGGAGCGTGATCTCGGTGATCCCCTGCGCGGCTAACGACTCGACATGATCGAGGATTTCCTGCGGATCGCGGCTGCGTTCGATTCCGCGTTTATACGGAATAATGCAGTACGCGCAGGCATGCGAACAGCCGTAAACGATCGGAACGTACGCGCTGACCGCCCGATTGCGCTCCCGACGGGGAAGCGTCAGCTGCGCCGGGTTCCAGATCTCTGGAAGCGCCCGTTTCTTCCCGTCCGCCCGATCGCCGATATATTCCTTTTCAAGAAGGTAATCGATAATCGGTTTCGGATTCGACGGCGGCGCGAAAACGTCGACGTAAGGGAGCCGCTTCCGGATCTCGGCGTTGTCGCGATATCCGACCATGCAGCCCATCAGCCCCAGAATCAGGTCCGGATTCTTTAATTTCACCGGCTTCAGCGAACTCAGCCGCCCCAGCGCCTTATCCTCCGCGCTCTGCCGGACCATGCACGTATTCAGGACGATGACGTCCGCCTCTTCGATAATTTCGCTGTACTGGTAACCGAGCTTCTCGAGCGCCGACGCTAAGCGCTGCGAATCGGCGACGTTCATCTGGCAGCCTTCGGTCCAAATATGATATTTCATGCGGCCTTCTTTTCCCTTCGTTCCGTTACCAGGCCGGATTCCCCGTTTCGATCAGACTGTCCAGATCCATAAACGCGTTTTCAATCGCTTCGGAATGATACATTTCGTACATGCTGTATACGAAGTCAGTCAGTTTTTTTTCATCGAGCGTCCTGAGGACCGCGCCCGCGGTCGTATTTTTATACGCAGCGTAGCTTTCAAGCAGGTAGGTAAAAAATCTAAATTCTTTGTCCAATTTCATCACTCCGTAAATAAAGCGAATTCCGCGGATCGCCGGTCGCGATCTCGTTTTCCCACATGTCGTACAGAACCAGCGGACTGAAATACCAGAGCTTCAGGCTGTCGTCGACCAGCATTTCATGCGTCTCCGAATTCAGGAAGAGGCGAAGCCCGTCCATCAGCGGAATCGCGCGGCTCTTCGCGATCTGCTCAGCGACCTCCGGATCAAAATTCTGTAGAATTGAAGCTCGCGTGCGTTTTATCATAATTTTTTACCTCAATAAATCGAAGCGCCGAAAGACCTCGGACCGTCAGAAAAGCGTACTGATCGGTTAAGCGCTGCGGCTTGAGCAGGATCAACGCCGTTTCCTCGCTGATCGAGCCCGCTATATAATCGCTGATAACGGTCATCGTAATATCGTTCGCAACCGGACCGATGACAATATCATATTTCATCCCGTTATAAATATTTTTTCGATTCTCCGCGACAAAGTTCAGCCACGAGCCATCCGCCGTTTCAAACCGTCGAACCGCCAGATTCTCTGCCTTTTCCAAATCGAAATCATAAACGTTAACGGTTGGAACGCCGGTCTTCCGCCGTCCGGTTTGCAATTCCGCCCATCGCTGCGCCTGATCACAGCTCGAAGTCGCGTAAAAACCGGGACCAAAATCCAGCGACCGATTCGAGACCAGAATTTCCGGGACGCGTACTTCTGCGTTGCTGCCATGATACGGTCTTACATACATAGCGTCAGTCCTGAATCTTTTCAACGACCCAGAAATGCGACAGGCCAAAGAAGCGCAGCGGCGTTTTCTCCAGCGCCTGAAGCGCGGCGCGCAGCGCCTTCGCGAGCGGACCGAAACGGGCGATCAGGTTATCATACGCGCCGAAAAGAACCGTCCGTCGGACGAAACGGACCGGGAGCCCCGCGAAAAGCTTCCGCAGGTCGCCGCCCGTATAAACGTTAACATGCGGACACAGCCGGTCGCGCAGCGGCCGCGGCAGGTAATTCACAAACAGCTTGTTCCCGAACTCATAAGTCCCGCGGCGGTAAATCCCATGCGTCTCGAACGGGTACCCGCGATTGGGGCAGAATAAAACGAGCCGTCCCCCCGGTTTCAGCGTCCGCACGATTTCGGCGATACAGCGCCGGTCGTCGACGACATGCTCGATGACTTCGTGGCTGAGGATCAGGTCGAAGCTGTCGGATGGGAACGGGAGCTCTTCGCCGACGCTGTTGATAACCGCGCCGGAAGTCCCCCGGCAGAGCGCCAGCGCATCGATCGCCCGCTCGCGCTCGACTTCCAGCCCGATCGCGAGCTCCGCCGTCCGCGCCAGCCGCGTCAGGTACATCCCAACGCCGCAGCCGTCTTCCAGAATTATCCCCCGCTCGCGTCCCTGCGCCGATTCCAGGATCAGGCGCATCCGACGCTCCTGACCGGCGCGCCAGACGTAAGACGGTTCGCCGCGCAGCGCCGCTTTATCGGAATAGGTTGTCTCTGTTTGAGTTCGGTTCAAAATCGTTCCTTCCAGTCCTGAGGCGAAACCAGCCCCGCTCAAAAATCCCGCGCCCGGACGCGGCTCACTTCGGGATCCGCGCCGAAAGCGTCGTTCCCTGATTCGGCTGTGACTGAACCAGGAGCATCCCGTTCAGGCTTTTCGCCCGCTGCGTCATGTTCGTAATTCCGTTCGACGTCGGCTTTCGTCCCGCCCTGTCGTCGAATCCGACGCCGTCATCCTTAATCGTCAGGACATAATCATGCTCATTCTCGTAAAACCGGACGGCGACGCGCTGCGCATGCGCATGCTTCGCAATATTCGCCAGCGTCTCCTTGCAGACCATATAAAACACGTTGACATGCTCCGGCGACAGGCGGTCAATATCCTCAATCTCCGATTTAAATTCCGTCGGGACGAACGTATTCGAATAAAAATCGTTGGCCAACCTGCGCATGCTCTGGATCAGGTTCTCGTTCGTCAGTCGCGCCGGTTTCAGGTTCATAATATAGGAACGGATATCGCGAATCGTCGCGTTCAGCGCCTGAATCGCCTCCTGAATTCGTTCGCTCGCCGCCTCCGGATCGTCCTTGACCGTAATCCGGACATGCTCAAGCGATAAGCCGACGCCAAAAATCGATTGGATCACGCCGTCATGCAAATCCATCCCAATCCGGTTCCGCTCTTCGAGAATCGCCGTCTGGTTCCGCTCGCGAAGCAGGAGGAATTCCTGAATCAGGAGCGAAAAATAGCTCCCAACCGAAGTCAGGAACCGCTCGTCCATCGTCGGCGGATCGGTCAGCAGCCGCGTCCCCAGGCAGACCGCGCCGATTACCGTATCCGGCGTCAACAGCGGCAAAATAATAACATAATTCAGCCGAACCTGCGTCGCTTTGCTCCCGTTTACGACATCGAGCTCGTCCGCTTTTAAAACGTACGGCGTCTTTTTCGCGATCGCTTCGCCGACGAGCCCCTGTCCGGGCGTCACCTCTGTAAGGCCGAGAATACTGCGCGAGAGCTTATGGCCCCGTTTATACAGCAGCCTGTAATTCCCGTTCTTCGCGTCCTGATAAAAATATTCTCCGACGTCGATATCGAGCGTCGTCATAATCGTATCCATCGTCGTATCGACGAGGCTTTCAAGATCGTCGCGCCGCGAGGTTGAAATCTTGGATAATTCGTTCAGGAGCGCTAAATTATCGTATCGATGCGTCATTTCTTCTTCACGCGCCGCGACTTTTTCATACGAAGTAACGCTTCGCATCCCCGTCACGACGATCCGCTCCGCCAGGCGCATCAGGCGCAGATCGGAATCGCTGAAGCTCCCGCCGCCAATTTTATTCATCAGGATCATCGCGCCGCGCTTCGCCCCGTCGACCGTCAGCGGTAAGTACAGCAGCGAATAAATCCGTGGGAACTTTTCGGGAAAGAACGCGGTCAGCGCCGCGATTTCTTTTTTCGACGTCAGGTTCAGCGGCGTTTCCGACGCCAGATCGCGGATCACGACCGGATGAACCGGGGAGAGCTTCATCCGCGCCAGCTCGTTCGCCGTAAAGCCGTAAACCGCGACGCGCTCGAATCCGCCCTCGTCGTTCGTCAGCCCG
>ERZ773099.3422-NODE-3422-length-10225-cov-5.346214_pt1 | contig 10225 bp, 10 predicted proteins | sample MGYA00511120_ERZ773099 | MGnify/ENA primary metagenome ERZ773099 (study PRJEB29015, sample SAMEA2738012) | human oral metagenome | biome: human oral; feature: human-associated habitat; material: dental | place: China | collected 2104 ... | reverse complement strand
CGAAGTCAATCTAGCCCTAACTTTGCTTGTTTACAAGCAATAGTAGGTCTGACGGGGCAATTGTATCTAAAGATACAGTTGCTCTGAAGATCTCACTACTATTATTTGTAAGCAAATAATAGTAAGTCATATAAATGACTTAAAAAAATAAAACAGTTATAGCAATTTATACAAAATTCATAAAGATACTATATAATGAAATTATTATAATATACAAGATTAAGGTTCTTTTTTGTATAAATTTTTCTAATTTGTAAGTAAAAAAATATTTGAGAGAGTGAGAAATCACTCTCTTTTAAATTTATATAGATTAGAATTGTAACAAGTGGTATAATAGAGTTAAATTAGAAAGATTACAAATAGTATAGACGTTAAGGAGCAAAAAATGAATTTTGTTGATATTAATGAGGGTGGCGAAAAGGTAATATTACTTATTCATCCTATGTTATCTTCTGCTGAGGGAATGAAATTTTTAATTGCTGACAATATATTAGGGGATTATAGATATATAATTCCGGACTTATCAGCACATGGAAAGTCAAGAGAAGTATATAAGTCAGCAGAAATGGAAGCTGATAAAATAAAGAATTATTTAGTTGAAAATGGAATAGATAAGATAAATTTAGCTTTTGGAGCTTCTTTAGGTGGAGTAGTATTGTTAAATTTATTAAATAGCAAGGATATAACTATAGATAAATGTGTTTTTGAAGGAGCTAGTTTGTGGCAAAAAGCCTATTTTTTAGATTTTCTTTTTAAGAAAATTTTTTTGAGAAAACATAAGAAAGCTCTTAAAGATAAGAATTTTGCTGTAGAAAAAATGACCGCTCTATATGGAGCGGAATTTGGTAAAATAATGGCAGAGTCTTTTATAAGGATGGATGATGAAAGTATTGTGAATATAATTCACGACTGTTCTTTTGTAAAAATTCCAGATTTATCTAAGGATGAGCAAGAAAAGCTGATTTTTTGTTATGGTTCTAAAGAGTTTGATTATAAAGAAGCGAAGAAGGTGATACCTAAAAAACTACCTTATGTTAAATTAAAAGTATGGGAAGGTTATGGGCATTGTGATAAAATTACAGAAGATAATTTAGAATATTGTAAATTTTTAGAAAGTCAAATATAAAAAAAAAGTACTATTTTTTGGTGGAAAGTATGAATATAGAATTATCACGATTTCGTGTCGGAAAAGGGAAGTCGGAAGTAGTAGATAAGTGGATGAATTTTTTAAATGAAAATATGGAGGAAGTATTACTTACTTTGGACGGAGAGAAAATGTATGTAGAAACTATTTTTAGAGAAAAATGTGATGATGAAGAGTATCTTTATTGGTATTCAATTCAGGGAGAAAATGGAAGAAGAGTGGAAGAGTCTGATTCGTGGATAGATAAAAAGCATCTTGAGTATTGGGATGAATGTATAGATAAAAATTATCATGTTGAAATGTCAATGCAAGTTTCCATGATTCCTCATCATATAGTTAATTTGATGGGGGATGTTTCAAATGTTAAATAAATTAAAATTTAATAAGAATAGATGGAATATTTTATTTGCAATATGTAAAATTGTGCCTATTTATTTTTAAAAAGAGTAAAGTAAAGAGTTATTTTTATTATGTTAATAATGTATTATATATAAATAGAATTAATATTTTAACGAATTGCAAGTATAAAATGTAATCGTTATAGATTTAGGGTTTTTATGTATGCATTTGAGCTAGTTTTTTTGTTAAAAACCTTTACAAAATAATGTAATTGATATATAATTATTATAAATATATGATATTTTTTAGGAGGGAAAAAAGAGAAATGGTTAGATTACGTTTTGCACCAAGTCCAACAGGATATTTACATATAGGAGGACTTAGAACTGCATTATATAATTATTTATACGCTAAGCAAAATGGAGGAAAGTTTTTGCTTAGAATTGAAGATACAGATAGAACTAGATATGTTGAAGGAGCTATCGAAAATTTGATTCACGAACTTAAGTGGGCAGGAGTTGAGGCTGATGAAGGAGTTTGTCTTGATGAAAATGGCAATATTACAGAAAAGGGAGATTGTGGTCCATATATTCAATCCGACAGAGTTGAAAAGGGAATTTACAATAAATATGCAGAGGAACTTATTGAAAAAGGCTATGCTTATTATTGTTTCTGTAGTAAGGAAAGACTTGATGATGTAAAAAATCAACAAAAAGCTGACGGAAAAATTCCAAGATATGACGGACTTTGCAGAGGCGTTAGTATTGAAGATGCTAAAAAGAGAATTGCAAACGGCGAAAGTTATGTAATCAGATTGAAGTTACCTGAAAATAGAGATATTGTTTTTGAGGATGTTATCAAAGGCAAAATTACAATAAATACAAATGATATGGACGACCAAGTTTTAATTAAGGCTGACGGTTTTCCAACTTATCATTTCGCTGTAGTAGTTGATGATCATTTAATGGGAATTACTCATATTGTAAGAGGGGACGAATGGATTTCATCTACTCCTAAACATATTTATCTTTATGAAGCTCTAGGTTTTGAAAAACCTACTTTTGTTCATTTACCAACAGTTTTGAACAAGAGTGGTAAGAAATTATCTAAGAGAAATGACGATGCATCTGTTGAAGATTTCAGATTAAAAGGATATTTACCGGAAGCACTTATAAATTATCTTGCACTTGTAGGTTGGAGTCCTGAAACTAATGAAGAAATTTTATCTTTAGATGAAATGGTCGATCAATTCTCTTTTGAAAGAGTTTCAAAATCAGGTGGAGTTTTTGATGTTGATAAATTGGATTGGGTTAATGCTCAATATATAAGAAAGATGGAAGTTTCAGAACTTGCAAAACTTGTTAAACCATATTTGGTTGAAGCGGGTTTTATCAAAGAAGATATTTGTGAAAAAAGACTGGAACTTATTACAAGGACTTTTCAGGAATCTATTTCAAGACTTCCGGAAATTGTTGAACAATCAAGATTTTTATTCGAAGATGTTGCAGTTGAACCGGATGCTTTGGAAATGAGGAATGTAGAGCATATAGAAATTTTAAAAGAAAAAATGAAGGAGGAATTATCTCAAATTGAAGAAATGGATGAAGAGACAGCTAAGGGCTTTATGAAAAAAGTTCAAAAGGCTTCAGGTTTTAAAGGAAAAGACTTATATATGCCTGTTAGAGCATTGCTTACAGGTCAAGTTCACGGCCCTGAACTTTCAAACATTTTAGAAATTTTAGGTAAAGGAGAAATTCTAAGAAGATTGAAATAGGAGGCGGAGGCTTATGAAAAATCTTAGAAATTGGGCAAAAAGAATTCTTGTATTTTCTATTGTATTACTCGGTTTGATAGTAATACCTTTCAACGATTCTTTTGCAGATACTTTTTACAAAAATAAAATAAATGTTAGGATTAACAAGGATGGAAGTGCTGACATTGAAAGTATTATGGATTATCAACCAACGAAGGGAACAGAATACTATATCCCTTTAAGTAATCTCGGAAAAAGTGAAATAGTTAATTTCAGAGTTTCTGAATTTGATAATGGAGAAGAAGTTCTCTATGAAAAAGTTGACTCTTGGGATTCAAAACTAAGTAGAGAAGAAAAAGCTAAAAAGTCAGGAATTGTAAAGACTGAAAAAGGATATGAACTCTGCTTCGGTTTTGGAGAATATCAAAGAAGAACTTTTATATTGAGATATAGAGTAACTGATTTTATAAAACTTCTAAAAGATTCAGATATGATTTATTGGCAATTTGTAAATAAAGGACTAAGTGCCTCTCCGGGAGAAGTTAAACTTACTATTTCAAAAGAAGATGGAAAGTTTGATGAAACAAATTCTAAGATTTGGGCTTTCGGTAATAAAGGAACAATAGTATTCTCGGAAGGAAATATAGTCTTTGACAGTATGACAGGACTAACAAGTTCAAATTATGTGACAGTTTTAGTTCAGTTAAATAAAGGTGAATTCACTTCCGGAGAAACTATAGATAAAGATTTTTCATATTATCAAGATTTGGCATTTAAAGGATCCGATTATAAGAAAAAATCTGAAAATTCAAATGAAAAAAGTAGTAATAAGTTCTTCTACATTATAATAGGTATAGTTATTGCTCTTATAGTTCTTTTTAAAGTATTTGGCAAGAAAAAGAACAGGGGATATGGAATGGGAGACTTAAAGGGAGAATATTATAGAGATATTCCTGAAAAAGAATGGTGGAAATTATCCTATTTGTTGGATAATGCTGGATTTGATGGTCAAGACTCAATTATTAGAGCATTTTTCTTGAAATGGATACAAGAAAAGATATTGATTCCTATAACTGAAGAAAAGGGACTTATCTTTAAAAAAGATGTGTTGGCTCTAAAGATAAATAGAGGTTTTGCTAATAATTTCGAATCAAAAGTAGAGAGAAAATTATTCGCTATGTTTGAAGAAGCAGCCGGAGTTGACGGAGTTTTACAACAAAATGAATTTTCAAATTATTTAGAAGATACAGATCATCAGGAAGAATATGAATCACTGGAAGATGATTTGGAAGAACTATCTTTTGAGTATGCAAGACAAAATGACTTTTTTGAAAAGAATGATAAAGGGAAATATAGTCAGTCTTATAATGAAAAAGGTACAGAATTTTCTGGAAAATTAGTGAAATATTATAATTATTTGGATGATTTTTCATTATTGAGTGAAAGAGAAATTTCAGAGATAAAGGTTTGGAAAACTTTATTAATTTATGCTACACTTTATGATGTTGCGGATGTTGTTGAAAAACAATTAAAACAACTTTCTCCTGAATTGTTGAGAAATGCCGGTGTTGATTTAGATACATTGCATGCAGCAGTTATTTATTCTGATGTATTCTCTACTGATTTTGCAGATGCATATGCTAGTAGTGTTGAAAAAGCTTCAGACGGTGGTGGAGGCTTTACAAGCACCGGTGGCGGAGGAGACTCATTCGGTGGAGGAGATGGTGGTGGAACTAGATAGTTCCAGTATAATAAAAAATTAAAAATTTGCAAAACTTGTAGAGCTATTTAGTAATACAAGTTTTGCAAATAATATAATAAGAAGGTTGGTATAGGGGGCTTATGAAAATTTTTAAGAATTTTTTTAAAAGATTTTTTATATTTTCTTTTATACTGCTCGGACTTTTTGTTATTCAGTCCAATAATTCTTTTGCAGATACTTTTTATAAAAATGAAATAAAAGTTAGAATTAACAAGGATGGAAGTGCAGATATTGAAAGTATTATGGATTTTCAAGCCTCAAAGGGAACTGAATACTATATTCCTATTGGGAATTTAGGAACTAGTAAGATTGAGAATTTTAGAGTTTCAGAGATTAAAGATGGAGAAGAAATTCCTTATGAAAGTTTGGAATATTGGAATACAAAGTTGAGCAGGGAACAAAAAGCGGGAAAATCAGGAGTTTTAAAAACTTCAAGCGGCTATGAACTCTGTTTTGGATTTGGAGAATATCAGAGAAAAACTTTTGTATTAAGATATAAAGTAACAAATTTTATAAAACTTTTAAATGACTCTGATATGATATTTTGGAAATTTGTAAATGACAATTTAAGTGCCGCACCAAAAGAAGTTAAAGTTACAATTTCAAAAGAAGAAGGAAAGTTTGACAATACAAATTCTAAAATTTGGGCTTTTGGTAATAAGGGAAAAATAGAATTTATAGATGGAAGTATAGTTTTTAATAGTTTAACCGGTCTTTCAAGTTCCAACTATGTAACAGTTTTAGTTCAGTTAAATAAAGGTGAATTTACTTCAGGTGAAATTATAAATAAAGACTTTTCATATTATCAAGATATGGCATTTAAAGGCTCAAGTTATATTAAAAAGAGTAGTAGTAATAAAAATAAACAAAAACTTTATGGAATTGCTGTAAAGGCTATAGTATTTTTGCTTATAGGGATATTCGGAACTGCTACTGCAGTCACTTCTAGTAAGAAACTTAAAGGTGGATATAAAAAGGGAGATTTCAAAGGAGAATATTATAGAGATATCCCTGAAAAAGAATGGTGGCAATTATCTCACATTTTAAAATGTGCAGGATTTGATGGAGCAGAGTCAATAATTAGAGCATATTTTCTAAAATGGATTCAAGGAAAAGTATTGATACCTATGACTGAGGAAAAGGGCTTTATTTTTAAAAAAGAAGTTTTATCTTTAAAAATCAATAATAAAATAGATTATGATTTTGAAACAACAGTAGAGAGAAAGTTATATACTATGGTTGTAAAAGCGGCTAGAGATGATGAAATTTTACAAGAAAATGAATTTACTAATTATTTGAAGAAAGAAAACAATCAAAATTCTTTTAAATCTTTACAGGAGTCTATGAAACAAGAGTCTTTAACATATGCAAGAAATAATAATCTTCTTGAAAATAACAGTAAAGGGAAATGGACATATAATTATAATGAAAATGGTAAGAAATTTACTGAGAATTTAATTAAATATTATAATTATCTAAAAGATTTTTCATTGTTGAGTGAAAGAGAAGTTTCAGAGATAAAGGTTTGGAAAGATTTGTTAATTTATGCAACACTTTATGATGTTGCAGAGGAAGTTGAAAAACAATTAAAGAAACTATCTCCGGAATTTTTAGAAAATTATGATGTAGATATTTATTCATTGCATACTGCGATGCTTTATTCTCATGTGTTTTCAAATAACTTTTTATCTGCTTATTCCAGAAGTGTTCAAAAATCTTCCGGCGGTGGCGGAGGCTTTACAAGTATCGGAGGTGGCGGTGGATCCTTCGGTGGCGGTTCCGGAGGTGGAACTAGATAATTGGGTATTAACTTAATATAATAAAATATCTATTTAGAAAGGAGAAAATTATGAAAGTATTACTTGTTGTTCTCGCAATAGTAGTCGTTTTAGGATTATGGCTTATGTCAAGCTATAATAGATTAATAAGACTTAGAGAAATGGTAAAAAACGCTATGGGACAAATAGCTGCAAATGTTGAATCAAGATGGGATGCATTAAGATCTTTAATTGATGCAACTAAAAATTATTCTGCTCATGAAGCTGAAACATTAGAAAAAGTTATTCAAGCAAGAGGTAGTGTAAACAGTAGTAGTACGGTAAAAGATATTGAAGCGGATGATAATATGTTTACTCAAGCACTTTCTAGACTTGCTGTTGTTGTTGAAGCATATCCTGACTTGAAGGCAAATACATTGTATCTAAATACAATGGATAAGATTGATTCTTATGAACAGGATGTAAAAAATTCTAGAATGATTTACAATGATACAGTTACTAGATTTAATAGAACTATGTTAGTATTCCCTGTAGTATTAATTTCTAGAATGTTAGGATTCACTGAATATGAATATTTTAAAAATACTGAAGAAAAAGTAGCTCCTCCAAGTTGGGAGTAAAAAGAACTTTACCCATCCACGATGCTTTGCATCGGGAGATTTCTGGGAACTTTGTTGTTTCACAATAAAAAGCACCCTTTTGGGTGCTTTTAAAACAAATATCGACTTTAGTAAATTAACTTACAAACTACAAAATGAGTTAAATTACTTAAAAATTAAAACATTACTAAAGATAATAAAAATCAAAATGATAAAGCTCTTAAATTACACGTTTTTTATAATAAAAGTGTTAAAAAATGTTTGATAAAAATTTTTTAATATGGTAAAATAAGTCATAAATATTTATACGGAGGTACTTTATGAAAAAATTAAAAAAGATTGGTTTATCTTTAGCTATGTTATTTGTTGTAGTATTAGCAACAGCTTGTTCTAGTAAAGAAGCTACTACTGTTACAAGAACTTTTGTTAGAGAAACAAATGGAGTTAAGACAACTGTAGTTTATCATTATATCGAAAAGGAAGACAAAGTTGTTAAACAAACTAGTAAAACAGAAGGTCCATTTTCAGCATTTAAAGGTCAAGATATTGAAAAGCTTAAACAACAACTACAAGCTTTTTCTAAACAATACCAAGGAATTAAAGGTCTAAAAGAAACACTTGAAATTACAGATGAAAAATTTGTTGAAGATGTTGAAGTAGATTATACAGACTTTGATTATGAAAAGGCAAAAACACTTCCAGGAATGTCTTTCTCAGGAGATCCTACTAAAACTAAGGTTAGTATGGAAAAAAGTGCTGAAATGGTGATTTCACAAGGATTTAAAGAACAAAAATAATATTAGTTTATTTATTATTATGATTATAAGGAGGTAGGCTATGAAAAATTTTAAAAAAGTATTAACAAGCTTTATCTTGGTTTTTTCAATTGTATTATTGGTAGCTTGTGGTGGCGGAGAAAAAAGCAAATCTTTCTATAAGTCAGAAGATGGAAGTGAAATGACAGTAAAGGTTAAGTATAAAGATGACACAGTAAATTCAATAAAGATTGATGCTAAAATGTCTTATAAATCATTAAAAATAGAAAACAAAGAACAAGCAAAATTAATGTTTTCTATGGTAACTGGTATCATAGGAAACATTGAAGGAGTTAAATTAGACGTTGATTATGGTGATAGTGATGCTACTATAAAAGTTAGTATTGACTTAAATAAAATAGATCCTGAAAAACTAAAACAATTAGCGGGTTCTTTTGGTGGAAAAGTTTCTGAAAAATCTTCAGGGGAGCTTGAAGAAGGCTTGAAGAAGATTAAAAGTTTTAAAGAACTTGAAAAAAGCCTTTTAGAAGCAGGCTTTAAAGAAAAATAATATTATTTGATAAGAGTATAAGAGGTCAATGATTTTTCATTGACCTTTTTCATTGTGAAATAACACGATTATCGAGCACTCACCGGATTCGGAACATCGTTAAAAGGGGAGGTTCTTTTTTTGTAAATAGTTTAAAATATACTATTTTTCAAAAAATTTATAATATAGTATATTTAGATTTTAGAAATGTTGAAAAAATTTTTTTAATATGATAAAATTAACCATAAGTATTTATTAAGGAGGAAGATTATGAAAAAAATAAGAAATATTCTATTATCAATTGCAATGCTTTTTGTTGTAGTTTTGGCAACAGCATGTTCTGACAAAGACGCTACTTCAACAAAAACATTTGTACTTGATAAAAACGGTTTAAAAACTACAATAACTTATACTTATATTGAAAAGGAAGACAAAGTTATAAAGCAAACTACTCAAAATATTGGGACTTATGCGCAATTACCTAAAGCAAATAGCAAAGAAGCTGCACAAAAATTATTAGAACCAATTGCAAAAAATTACCAAGGAATAAAAGGTGTAAAACAATCTATAGACTATCAAGATGATAAATTTATTGAAGATCTAGAAATTGATTATACAAATCTTGATTTTGAACAAGCAAAGAAACTTTTTGGACCAAATTTCCAAGATCCTGCTAAAGTAAAAGTAAGTTTGAAAAAGACTGAAGAAGGATTGTTGAAACAAGGATATACAGAACAAAAATAGAAAAGTTTTAGAAAAAGGTAGTATATTGATACTATCTTTTTTGTTGAAATAATAGATTTTTTTACTTTCAAAAAAGTTTCAAGTATTTTTATAAGTTTAAAAAAATTAATTTGTATGGTAAAATTAGATAAGCATTTCTATATGGAGGAAAAAATGAAAAGAATAAGAAATATTTTATTGTCATTAACAATGTTATTAGTTGTAATATTGTCAACAGCTTGTACAAGAGAACAAAATACAAGGACTACTGGAAATACAACGACAAAGGTATATGTTAAAGAAGTAAGAAAAGGATTTAATGCAACTGTTATCTATGAATATATTGAAAGTGAAGATAAGATAATTAAGCATATTAGCAAAACTGAAGGTATATATGAGTATTTACCTAATATGAAAAATAAAGAAGAGGCAAAAAATTTATTAGATCCAAATGGAAAAAAATTTGAAGATATTAGAGGAATAAAACATTCAGTTGAATATCAAGAAGATAAATTTATAGATATTTTAGAAATTGACTATTCTAATCTTGATGTTGAAAAAGCAAAATCAAAAGGAGTAATTGAGAAAGAATTTGAAGATCCTTCTAAAGTACCAGTTAGTATGAAAAAGACTGAAAAACAAATGATTGAATGGGGATATACAGAACAAAAATAGTAATTTATAAAAGCAGTGTTTAACTGCTTTTTTTGTAAATACAAAGGAAAAATAGGGTATTAGAGCAATATTTTTTGCTAAAAGAAAAAATTTTTTAAAAAAAGATAATAATAATTGATATTATTTTAAAAATGTGGTAATATATAT
>ERZ773099.3421-NODE-3421-length-10226-cov-5.596107_pt1 | contig 10226 bp, 11 predicted proteins | sample MGYA00511120_ERZ773099 | MGnify/ENA primary metagenome ERZ773099 (study PRJEB29015, sample SAMEA2738012) | human oral metagenome | biome: human oral; feature: human-associated habitat; material: dental | place: China | collected 2104 ... | reverse complement strand
TCTGATATAATGGGGAAGAGCAGATCCTATATTGCAAATAATTTAAGACTTTTAAATCTATCAGATTATATAAAAGAATATTTAATAAGGGGGGATTTAAGTCCAAGTCAAGGAAGAACTTTACTTTCTTTAGAGACTGAAGAAGAGAGAAAAAAATATCTTGAAAAATTATTAGTTAAGGAAGTAAATATCAGAGATGTCGAAAAAAAGGCTAAACAGAACAAAAATAAGACTGAAGATATTTTTATAAAGGATATTTGTGAAAGATTAACTGAAGTTTTAGATGCAAAAGTTAAGATTCACGAAAAGAAAAAAGGCGGACAAATAGAGATAAGCTATCTCAACGAGGCGGATTTACAAAGAATAATTGATTCTTTGATGAATATTTATAATTTGGAGTGATAGTATGATTTATGTGGATAATGGAGCAACAACTTTTCCAAAGCCTAAAATTGTAACCGATAAAATTATGGAATGTTATTTAGGTTACGCAGGGAATCCCGGACGTAGCGGTCATAAACTCGCTATGAAGATGGATTTGGAAATTTACGAAACTAGAGAGAAAATTTGTAGCTTAATAAATGGAACAGATCCTCTTAATGTAATTTTTACTTTTAATGCTACAGATAGTTTAAATTTAGCTATAAAAGGAGTTTTGAAGGAAGGGGATCATGTTATTACTACATCGATGGAGCATAATTCCGTTTTAAGACCTCTTAATAAGTTAAAAAAAGATGGAATAATTGATTTAAGTATTGTCTATGCGGATAAAAAAGGCTATATAGATCCTCAAAAAATATTCGAATCAGTGGCTCCTAATACGAAGATGATTGTAACTACTCATATGTCCAATGTTTTTGGAACTATTGTAGATATAAAGAGTATTGGAGAATTCTGTAAGGAAAATAATATACTATATCTAGTAGATGCCGCTCAATCAATAGGAGTTTTGGATATTGACGTTCAAGATATGAATATTGATTTACTTGCTTTTCCGGGTCATAAAGCTCTTTTTGGACCAATGGGAACCGGTGCTCTATATATAAAAGAAGGAATTACTGTTAAGCCTTTAAAACAAGGTGGAACGGGAAGCTATTCTTATAGTATAGATCAACCTGATTTATACCCTGACAGTTTAGAGAGCGGAACTCCCAATGGAGTTGGAATTATAGCTCTAGGTAAGGGAATAGATTTTATCAACGAAGTAGGTATTGAAAATATTAGAAATCATGAAATAACTTTAAAAAATCATTTCATAGATTTATTAAAGGATAATGAAGAAATTATTTTATACGGAACTTTAGATGATAGACAGGGGGCTGTTGTGAGCTTAAATATAAAAGATATGGATAGTTCTGAAGTTTCCTATATCTTAAGTGATGAATTCGACATTTATACAAGACCCGGCTTCCATTGTGCACCACTTGCTCATAAGAGTTTAGGAACTGATGAACTTGGTGCAATTAGATTCAGTTTTGGGTATTATAATACCATTGAAGAGGTTGAGGAATGTGCAAATGCCTTAATTAGTATAATAGAAAGGAATAAATAATAGTGAATACAGTATTAGAATTTTTAAATGCATATTCAGGAATATTTTTAATATTAGTGCTATTTGTCTTAATTTTTATCCTATATCAATTTAACCAAGTTAATAAAAAGCTAAGTCTTCAAAAGAAAAAGTATGATATGCTTTTAAGGGGCAGAGGAGACTTGAATATGGGAGAACTTATTCATGCTCACTCAAATGATATTTTTGAAATGGATAAAAAAGTAAATGAACTTGAAACACAAATTAGAACAGCAAAAAGTCAATTTGCTTTTACAATACAAAAAATTGGTTTTGTAAAATATGATGCTTTTCATGATTTGAAAAATAAATTATCTTATACAATAGCACTATTGGACGGATTTAATAATGGATTACTATTAACTACTATTTATGGTAGAGAAAGCTGTATAACTTATGCAAAAGAAGTAAAATCCGGAACAGTAAATCAAGAATTATCAAATGAAGAAATAGAAGCACTAAGGATGGCATTAGCAAAATAATGAGAAAATTAATGTTTATTTTAAATCCTCATGCCTCAGGTTTCAAAAAATTTGACTTTAAAGAAGGTATTGAAGAATATCTTAGGGGAAAGAACTTAAATTTTGAATATGAAATCAAGTGCTCCACACAAGAGGGTGAATCAATTATAATAGCAGAAGATGCTGTTAAAAACGGTTTTAATGAATTAATTGCAGTAGGTGGAGACGGAACTATAAATGAAGTAGGAGATATTGCTGTTAAAAATAATATAAAGCTGGGTGTAATTCCTGCAGGTACAGGAAATGACTATATGAACAGTCTACAAGAATCCTGCAATTTTATAATCTGTATGGAAAGAATTATAAAGGGAAATACAATACTTGTCGATTATGGCTCATTTTTAGATAAATCATTTTTCAATATTGCATCTGTAGGTTTTGATGCAGAAGTTAATAAATATGCTTTAAAAGTAAAAAAATTTATTAAAAATGGACTAGCTTATAAAATAGCAATAGCTTTAGCTCTATTTCATCACAAGAGAAAAAGATACAAGATGATAATTGACGATGTTGAATATGAAGATGACTATTTTTTAATAGCTGTGGGCATTGGAAGTAAATATGGTGGAAAAATAAATATATTACCATATGCAGATATGAAAGACGGACTTCTTGACATTTGTGCTATTAGATATAAATCAAAATTTGATATTATTAAAAAAATAAAAACACTTGTAAATGCAACTCATGTCAATGAGGATATAACTTCTTGCTTCAAAGCAAAGAAAATCAAAATAATTTCAAAGAATATCGAGATTAATTTTGACGGGGAATATATGTCCGGAGTTGATGAAGTTGAATTTATGGTAAATGATAAAAAAGTTGAATTAATAATGTAGGGGGTATTATGAATATTTTTGAAGAATTAACAGGAAAAATTAAAGGAACTAACAAGAGAATTGTATTTCCTGAAGGAGAAGATAAGAGAGTTTTAGGTGCCTGTGTTAGATTAAAAAAAGACGGCTTAGTAACTCCAATAGTTTTAGGAAATGTTGAAGAAATCAAAAAAACCGCAAAGGAATTAAATGTTTGTGTTGATGATATTGAAATAATTGATCCTTTAAAAGCGGAAGATTTTGATGAGTTAGTTGAAAAATTTGTTGAACGTAGAAAAGGCAAAAATACAAAAGAAGAAGCTGAAACATTTTTAAAAGATGTAAATTACTATGGAACAATGATGGTACAAGTGGGAAAAGCTGACGGAATGGTTAGTGGCGCTATTCACTCAACAGGAGATACAGTAAGACCTGCACTTCAAATCGTAAAGACTAAACCAAATGTTTCAAGAACAAGCGGAGCAATGGTAATGCTTGGAAAAAATGGAGAAAGATATGTATTTGCTGACATTGCTATCAATATTACTTTAGAAGCAAAAGAATTAGCTGAAATCGCCGTTGAAACTGCAAAAACTGCTGAATTATTCGGCATAGATCCGAAAGTTGCAATGCTTAGTTTCTCTACAAAGGGTTCTGCAAAACACGAGCTTTCACAAAAAATTGCTGATGCTACACAAATGGCAAAAGAATTAGCACCCGATTTATCATTAGATGGAGAATTACAATTTGATGCTGCAATAGTCCCATCAGTTGGGGAACAAAAAGCAAAGGGCTCAAAAGTTGCAGGACACGCAAATGTATTTATCTTCCCTGACTTACAATCAGGAAATATCGGATACAAAATTGCACAAAGACTTGGAGGTTTTGAAGCAATAGGACCAATCCTACAAGGACTTAACAAACCTATTTCAGACCTTTCAAGAGGTTGTAATGAAGAAGATGTTTACAAACTTGCAGTAATTACCGCTGCACAAAGTCTATAATAAATTTTTGAAAAACAAAACCGACGTGGTTTTGTTTTTTTATGGGGGAATTAGTATTGAAGATTTAATTATTTAATGTATCTACGATACATTCACTTATGCTTATATACAAGCATAAGTGTAAGATTTCCAGAGCAATTGTATCTAACGATACAATTACTCCGTCAGACCTACTTTTGTTTACAAGTAAACAAAGTTAGGGCTAGATTCACTGCACTCCGCTCTGCTACGTTTCGGTCGAAATGACGTATAAAGATACTTCTTAGATTAATAGCCAGACGTTAAAAGTAAATAAGCTTCAAAAAATATTTAAAAATTTCATAGAAAAAAATATTTCACGTCATAATATTTTATGAGAAACACTCCCAACACGTCATCTCGACCGAAATGAGTGAAACGAATGGAGCGGAGAGATCTCATACTTTTGCTTTAGCAAAAGTAAATGTATCGCAGATACATCAAAATCAAATTCCAATCAACATAAAGTAAATACTTATATTAACAAGTAGAGTTTTTCTTTAAAATTTGGTAAAATGTAATAAATCAATTTGGAGGTGCTTATGGAACATCTGGATACTTCTTTTTTACAAAATGATGAAATAAAATTAGTTTTAGATAAATTTTATTCCGGAAATTTAGCAATTAATTGGGTTCCTGCCTATAGTTTTTATATATGCGACTTAAAAGGACAAAAATTAGGAAAATGTGATTTGAGAATTGGACATAGTGAAGGTCTATATTATGGTGGCAACATCGGATATACAATTGACGAAAAATACAGAGGTAATCACTATTCAGCAAAAGCCTGTAAACTCCTTTTTGAACTGGCAAAAAAGCATGATATGGAATATTTGTATATCACTACAAATCCCGATAACCACGCTTCAAATAAGATATGTGAATATCTAAACGGAGAATTTTTAGGCATCTTTGAATTGCCCGAAGATAATGATATGAGAATAAATGACAACGAAACTCATAAATGTATCTATAAATTTGTGTTGCTTTAACTAAAATAATAATTATGATATACTTATTTGAAAGAATTATTTTAGAATCAGTTTATCTAGTTAATAATAAAAAACAAACTATTTTTTAAATTTTCAAGTGGAGAGTTTTATGGAATTTTTAAATGATTTACAGAATTTTTATTCAAATATAGAAAAAATTGCAGAAATATTAACTTCATCACTAAAAAATCAAAGTTTATCTATCGACTCTGGTTGGTATAATGACCATTATCATATAGAAAATGGAAATTGGATTAGGGAAGCTTATCCGATAAAAGTCCTAACTTTGAATGGATTATGTGATATTGAAATTGGATTTTTTAATATAGCCATAACTTCAAAATTAAAAAAGGAACAAGCCTTATCATATAATTTTAGTAGTCTTGAAGCTCTTGATTTAAAATATGATGTCTATGGTGTAGAAAATTTTTTATTGGATTTTAAAAATGAATTTTTTGATGAAAAGGAAATAATAACTTCACCCTTATACGATGCTTTGCATCGAGTGAGTTCCCAGGAACCTTGTTATTTCACAATAAAAAACAGAATTAAAAACTCTTCAGAGGAAGATATTGCTTTTTCATTTTATTTTGAATTGAATTCTTCAAAAAGCAATATTCAAAAAATAGTTAATACAATTAACCTTTTAAGAGCTAATAAATTTTTCTATTAATATTAATAGTTTAAAAAATACTCAAAGGAGTGATATTTTTGAAAATTTTAATTGTCGAAGATGATGAAAATATATTTGAAATGTTGAAAAAGGAACTTTTGCTTTGGAATTATGAAGTAAAGGGGATTTCAAATTTCAATCAAATAGTCGAAGAATTTGTCGAATACCAACCACATTTAGTTTTAATGGATATTATGTTGCCATATAATAATGGTTATTTTTGGTGTGAGGAAATTCGTAAACATTCAAATGTTCCAATTATTTTCATTTCTTCAAAGAGTGAAAATATCGATATTGTAATGGGTATTCAATTCGGAGCTGACGACTATATAACTAAGCCAATAGATTTGAATGTAACTTTGGCAAAAATCAAAGCAATTTTGAGGAGAAGCTATGATTTTACAAAAGACTTTGAATTTCTAAGTTTTGCAAATGTGTTTCTATATATGGATAAGAATATCATTAAATATAATGACAACGAGGTTTCCCTTACAAATACGGAAACAATGATTTTGGAAACTCTTTTTAAAGCCAAAGGCGGAGTTGCTTCAAGGGAGTCAATTATGGAAAAATGTTGGCATGGAGATGATTATATTGACGATAATACTTTAGCAGTCAATATAACAAGACTTAGAAAGAAATTTGCAGATATTAAACTAAATGATTTTATCCAAACCAAAAAGGGAAGTGGATATTATCTAAATTCTAAAACGGAGTAAAAATGGATAAATTTAAAAATTATATTTCAAAAATTTTACCTGTAACGGTAACAACAATTTTTATATTATCAGTATTTTGGATTGTTTTTTTACTTATGAATTTAGGCTTTGAAAATTATCTTTTAGCCTTTGAAATAGTTATTTTTTTCTTCATAGTATATCTTATTTTTATGGCATTTTTAAATAAAAAAGAGAAAAAACTAAAAAATCAGATACAAGAACTTGAAGAAGCTAATTTGAATTTAAGAAATGACTTTTTGGCAAAAGAAAAAGATTTACAAGAGTATTTTTTAATTTGGATTCATCAGATTAAAACACCGATAACTGCAGGTAAATTAATCTGCGACAGCGATATTGAAAATGAAAATGTAAAAAATATAAAAAAAGAGTTGATTTATATTGAAGATTATACAAATATGGCTCTAAGCTATCTTAAAATGTCAAAGCACAATACAGATATGGACATTTCTCTTGTGAATTTAGATGATATTATTAACCCTTTAATCAAAAAATATGCAATTCTCTTTATTTCAAATAATATAAAACTTGAATATAAAAAGCTGAATGTAAAAGTAGTTACAGACAGCAAATGGTGTATGGTAGTAATTGAACAGCTATTATCAAATGCAATAAAATATACAAAGAACGGGATTGTTTCAATATCTTTTAACGAAAAAGAAAACTATCTTGAAATAAAAGACAATGGAATTGGAATTAAGGATTCGGATCTTCCGAAAATTTTTGACAAGGGATATTCAGGATTTAACGGAAGACAAAACCAGAAATCAACGGGAATAGGTCTATTTTTAGTTAAACAAATTTTGGATAAACTAGGACAAAAAGTTAAATTGGAATCAAAATTAGATGAGGGAACAAGTGTAAAAGTCTATTTTAATATAGACTAGGAGAAAATTATGTTTTATGTATATATAATTTCTAAAAATTTTAGAAATGTTTTGTATATTGGTGTTACAAGAAATATTGAAAGAAGATTATATGAACATAAAAACAAATTAATTGATGGCTTTTCTAAAAAATATAATTTGAATGTATTACTTTTTTATGAAACTACAGAATATGCTTTAGATGCAATCGCTCGAGAAAAACAGTTGAAGAAGTGGAATAGAGATAAAAAATTTGCCTTGATTAAATCTGTAAATCCTGAATTAAGAGATTTATCAGAATATTGGTGATTTTGTTTGAGATTTCTTTCAGAAATACTATTGCTTGTAAACAAGCAATAGTTGAGATCTCTCCATTCCGCTAACGCTACAGTCGAGATGACGTGTCAGGAAGATTTCTTTACAAAGTACTAAGACGTGAAATATTTAATTTTCTATGCAATTTTTAAATAAATTTCGAAGATTATTTACTTTTAACGTCTAGCTACAAATCGAAGATTTCTCCTTATACGTCATTTCGACCGTAACGGAACGAAGCGTAGCGAAGTAGAGTGTAGTGGAGAAATCTCATACTTTTGCTTTAGCAAAAGTAAATGTATCGTAGATACATTCAATATAGACATCTTACATTTGTTACTTAACTACTATTTAGGAGAATTTTATGTTTTATAATGAGATATTTGATAAAAATATTTTTAATTCTAAACTTGCAATTAAATACGGTTTTTCAAAGATTGGAGATTTTTATATTTTACAGTCAGATATTGATGTGGAAAATTTTAATGTGATTGTTAAAATAGGAAAAGAGTCCTTTGAGGTAAATGTTATTGAATTACCTTTTAATGAGGAATATATTTTGTTTAATGTTTCAGACAGCAAAGGTAAATTCGTTTTAGAAATTAGAAAAAAAGTTAATGAACTTATTGAGGATATTGTAAAAAGCTGTTTTACTTCTTTAGATTATAGAAAAATATTACTAGACTATGTAAAGGAAAAATACGGAACAATTCCAGAAGAACCTTGGGAAGATAATAATCATGAGACGATAAAGACTTCAAATAGTAAAAAATGGTATGGAATTTTTATGTCCATTCCATACAAGACTTTGGGACTTGATAAAAGTGGAAAGATTGATGTTTTGAATGTAAAACTTAATCCTGAACTTATAGAAAGTCTAATTGATAAAAAGCATTTTTTCCCTGCCTACCATATGAATAAAAAATACTGGATTTCAATTGTTTTGGATTCAGATATGGATATAGATTTGGTCAAGAGCTTAATTGATAAGAGTTTTAAATTAGTTGAAAAATAATATAAAATCAATATAACTTTCATTATTATTGGAGTTTTAGAAGATTTACACAGTAATTTTATCTAACTGTTTTTTAGATAAGTCCTTTACAGGACTTACAATTATTTGTAAACAAATAATTGTAATGAGATCTCTCCGCTTCGTTTCGCTTTGCTCAACTTCGGTCGAGATGACGTGTTGGGGGATTTTCTTTTTAAAGTACTATGACGTGAAATATATTTTTCTACAATATTTTTAATAATTTCAATTTTGTCAAATAATGTTTTTTACTTTTTGAAGTTTATTTACTTTTAATGTCTAGCTACAAATCGAAGCTTTCTCTTTATACGTCATCTCGACCGTAACGAAACGAAGCATAGCGAAGTATAGTGAAGTGAATCTAGCCCTAACTTTGCTTGTTTACAAGCAATAGTAGGTCTGACGAATTGTATCTTTAGATACAATTGCTTTGGAAATCTCATACTTTTGCTTTAGCAAAAGTAAATGTATTGTAGATACATTAAATAAAGGATTTTAACCCCTAACATTTCAATAACCTTACAAAATTGTAAGGTTATTTTTGTTTTTGTAATATTAGATAAATGTTAGGCGTAAAAATTTTTGCTAAAATATTATTGTAAACGAAAATAGTATTTTATGGAGGTAATTATGAATATATTAGATGTTAGAAATTTAAAAAAGATTTACGGAGGAATGGGACGTGTAAAAACTGAGGCTCTTAAGGATGTAAATTTTTCTGTTGAAAAAGGAGAATTTATTGCCGTTATGGGAGAATCGGGTAGCGGTAAAACAACTCTTTTAAATATAATAGCAACATTGGATAAGGCAACTGAAGGCTCAGTTCTGATATCCGGAAAAGATATAAATTCATTAAGCAATTCGGAGGTTGCAAGTTTTAGACGTGAAAAGTTGGGCTTTGTTTTCCAAGATTTTAATTTGTTGGACTCTTTTTCAAATAGGGACAATATTTATCTTCCACTTGTTTTATCAGATGTTAAACCTGCTATAATGAATGAAAAAGTAGGCGAGATAGCTCCAATTTTAAAGATTAGCGATATTTTGGATAAATATCCTTATCAAATTTCAGGTGGTCAAAAACAAAGAGTTGCAATTGCAAGAGCAATTATAACTAAACCTGATTTACTTCTTGCAGATGAGCCTACAGGCTCTTTGGATTCAAAGTCTGCAGAAGTGGTTATGAAAACTTTCTGCGATATAAATAATAACGGACAAACAGTTTTAATGGTTACTCATTCTGTAAAATGTGCTGCTTTTGCAAAAAGAGTAATTTTCATAAAAGATGGTAGAGTTTATCACGAAATCTATAAAGGTAGTGATGATAATTTAACATTTTCAGAGAGAATCAATCAGGCACAAATTATGCTAAATGAGGTGAACAATTATGAAAAGTAAAATGGCTTCAAAATTTGCTTTTAGAAATATGAGGGCAAACTCCTTACTTTTAACTCCATTTCTAATTGCAAGTAGTGTTATGGGAACTCTATTTTTCATAATGGCTTCTCTTGGACAAAATAAATATATTGAAGCAAATCATATGTATGTATCAACACTTATTAAAATTGGAATTGTTATAGTTGGAATTTTTACATTTGTATTTATACTATATGCTAACAGTTTTTTGACAAAGAGGAGAAATAAGGAATTTGCACTCTATGGAATACTGGGCTTGGAGAAAAAAC
>ERZ773099.3420-NODE-3420-length-10227-cov-6.898250_pt1 | contig 10227 bp, 4 predicted proteins | sample MGYA00511120_ERZ773099 | MGnify/ENA primary metagenome ERZ773099 (study PRJEB29015, sample SAMEA2738012) | human oral metagenome | biome: human oral; feature: human-associated habitat; material: dental | place: China | collected 2104 ... | reverse complement strand
TCAGGAGGTACTAAGTTAATGTACGCGTTTTGGGTAAAGTATAGACGATTGTGTAAGTTTTTTATCACCTTAAGTTGTATAGGTCTGCTCATTTAGATTGGAAGATCATTACGCAACCTTCGCACAGCAAAAACACTCGTTAGGGTTTGAAAAATACGGCTTTGCAGCTGAAAAAACAGATTCGTTATGTACATTTTCGTATGTTTTGACACAGGCTTTTTTCATGATGACGACGACTTCGATGAATAAGGCTGCTGTCCGGGAAATGTGAGGAAGAACATGCAGACAAAACGATATGCAGGGATAATACTCCTACTCCTCACGGGTCTTTTTGCTCCATCCGTCCAGGCCGCAGCGCCCGATGCAGGCATGCGGCAGAGCCAGATCGATGAAGCCCGGGAGGCCGAACTGGAAAGGCAAAGGCGGCTGCATCCGCCGCGGCTGGAAATCGAGACGCCAGTGCAGGAGCCGGAGACCGCTGCCGAAGGCAAGGGAGCCGTTTTCCATATCCAAAGAATCGAGATGGAAGGCGAGGCAGAAGCATTTCCCTGGCTGCAGGAACATCTCCGGCAAAGAGAAGACCGGGATATGGATCTTGCCGCGATCAACCGCCTGGTGCGTGAACTTAACCGGGACTTGCTGGAACGCGGCTATGTGACGAGCCGCGTCGTCATCCCGGAGCAGAATCTCTCGCAGGGGACGCTGCGCCTCGTTCTGCAGGCGGGACGCCTGCGCGGCTTCGTTTACGGCAAGGAAAGTGCGCATGTGAATTACGACAATGCCTTCCCCATCGGGCAGGGAGATATCTTGAACCTTCGCCTTCTGGAGCAGGGATTGGAGCAGATGAAACGCCTCTCCTCACAGGATGTCACCATGCGCTTGCTCCCTTCCGATGAGGCGGGGATGTCGGATGTGGAACTGACGATCCTGCAGCATCGTCCCGTTTACGGTTCCCTCTTTTTTGACGATTCCGAGCTGAAGAGCACAGGAAAGCTGCAGCTGGGTCTCTCGCTGACCTTCGAGCAGCCGGCAAATGCCAACGACATCTTGCAGGTCAGCGTGAACCGGGATGCGGAATTTGACGGCTACCGCCGGGGAAATCCGAGCTGGAGTCTCTATTATTCGATTCCGGCCGGCATGAATACACTGACGCTTTCTTATAGCCAGAGCAAATATCATCAATGGATTGAATCCGCCTACACGGGAAACAGCTTCATGCACCATGGGAATTCCAACTTCCTGCGCCTCGCCTGGGATCATGTGCTGGAAAGAACGCAGTCGAGGAAGACCGGCATGGAAATCTCCGTCCGAAAGCGCAATTCCCACGGCTATATCAATGATGTGGAAATCGGTACGCAGGACATCCATCTGGCTACGTTGTCCGGCGCCATACCTCGCTGGCACAGTGAAATCTATCTGGCACTGGATGCCGGCGCAGTTTACGGGCTGAATACGGAGGATCTTCTGGGGCACAGCCTGATCGGCGCAGCCTTGGGGCTTCGCGGTGAGATCGCCGGCTGCCTGCACTATGATTGGTACATCGGGCGAGCGCTTTCGTATCCTGCCGGGATGCGCCTCCCGCGTTGGCACAGCGGGTTTTCTCTGGAGCTGAAAATATGAGGATATGTCACGAGGCAATCCCCCGTCATGCAAGGCATGGGCGCTAATGCGTCAAAGAGATACGACTGCACCGTTATGCAGGAGATAGAGATACCGCTCCTCCGGTGCGCGGCCAAAAATCGCTGCAACAGCTTCAGCGTAGAGATCAATCTGTTGCTGATATTTTTTGCGTACCACATCCGGACGAGTATTTCTGTCGGTCTTATAGTCGAGAAGCGTCAGTTTTCCGTCTGCCCGCTCGAAAAGCACGTCGATGATGCCCTGAAGGAAAATGCGCGCCTCCGGCTCGGCACCGGGATAAAAACGCCTGGCTTCGACCATACGGCTGAAGGGCAGTTCCCGCCAAAGGCGGCTCGCCTTTTTCATTTCTGCCCCCAACGACTGGGCAAAAAATCCCTCTATGGCTCTGCTGTCGACGGATTTTATCTGTTCAGGCAGCAAGATCTCCTTTTGCACCATTGTTTCCAGCTGCGCCTCAATGCCTTTTTCACTCAGATCGCCTGCAAGATCAACGTGCTGCAGGACTGTATGCATGAGGGTACCGTATTCGCTCGGGGAAAGTTTTTCCTTTTTCTGCACGAAATTCGGCCTTTTAAAAGCAAATGTTTCTGTTTCACGAATCGCCCCATGAGGCTCCCTATAGGAATCCTCCGCTGCCTCCTCAGCGGCAAAACGGCGCTTCAATTCCGTGACAGAAAGCTTCGCAGGCACATCGGCAACGCCCCGCTCTGCATAGCGCCATGAAAGAATTTTTTCCACATGCTTCTTTTCTTCCGAGGCAGGCAAAGGAGCGCCTGTACGCAGGCGGGCAAAGATTTCATCATCTTCTTCAAAGGCAGGCTGCACCTTACGGATGGAAGAAGCCGGCACGATGCGGACATCCCAATGCGAATCGTCTTCCCCCAACGGAACGGCTTCTATGCCGTTGATTTCCGTCAGCTCTCGGATCGGCGCCCCATCTGCATGGCGCGCGACTGCCGTCGCGACCCAATCGAGCAAGTTTTTCGCCTCGAGTGGAACGTATGCCGGCAGCTGCCGTTCCGCGAGGGCTGTATGAGCGCACCACTTTTCGGCTCGTGCTGCAAGCTTTTTTACCGAACCCACGAGGATGAGCTTTTCCTTCGCGCGCGTCATGGCCACATAAAGCACGCGCAGTTCCTCCGCTTTGCTTTCCTTGCGAAGACAGGCCGATACTGCCTCGTGTGAGAGCGTCGAATAGCGCAGGGAGCGCTCCTTTTCCACACGATAAAGACCGATGCCGAGTTCTCTGTGCATGAGCAAGTCACCCTCTGCATCCTTTACATTGAATCCCTTGCCCAGATCGGCAACGATGACAACGGGGAATTCCAGGCCTTTGCTCTTGTGTATCGTCATGATGCGCACGACATCCTCGCTTTCGCCAAGCGTTCGCGCAGTTGAAAGATCGGTTTCTCTTTTTTTCAACTCCTCGATATAGCGCAGGAAACGAAAGAGCCCTCGAAAACTCGTCTGCTCATAGTCGCGTGCACGATCGCAAAGCATGCGCAGATTCGCTTGACGCAGAAGTCCCCCATTCATGCCGCCCACATAATCGTAGTAGCCGGTATCGCGATAGATCTGCCAGATGAGTTCCGACACGCTGACGCGCCAAGCCAATCGGCGCCACTCGCTCAGGCGATGCCGGAAAGCTGCAGCCTTCGCACGCAGCTCTTCCGGCAACTTCACTTCGGCTCGGTTTGCGATCAAAAGCGCCCCGAAAAGATCCTCTTCGGGTGCAATAAGGCGAAGCTCTGCAAGTTCGCTGGCGGAAAGACCGACCAGCGGCGAATGGAGCACCGCCGCCAGAGGAATGTCCTGTCGCTCATTGTCGATGACGGCGAGCGCAGCAAGCATCACGCGCACCTCCATCGCTTCAAAGTAGCCTTCGCTCAGGACAGCATAGGCCGGAACATCCGCATCGCGCAGTTTTTCCATGAGCACGTCCGCCTTGCCGCTCACGGCGCGCAGCAAAATGACGATGTCGCGCCAGCGCAAAGGACGATATCCTTCCTTGTCTGCCACGAGCTTTCCGCTTTCCACCAAGGAACGCACATATTGGGCAATAAAGGCAGCTTCAAGCGCAAAACCCTCCATTTCTTCCGCCTCTTCGCCTTCTTCCTCCTCATCTCTTGCTGCATCCGCAGATTCCTTCGTTTCCTTCGTTTCCTGCGCTTCTTCCCTGTTCTCATCCTCCGAATCCCGCTCGATAAGGTAGAGTTCCGTGGCGCCTGACAAGTTCTCCCCTTTCGTTTCAGGGAATTTTGCTGCGGGATAGAGAGCCGCGTTCTTATCGTAAGCAAGTTCCATCGATTCCGGCACCATGACCTGAGAGAAGATCCAGTTCACAGCAGCGAGAATCCCCGCCCGGCTGCGGTAATTTTCCACCAGGACGACACGATGATATTTTTCTCCCAGCGTGGGATATTCCGTATACTTCTTCAGAAACAGCGTCGGGTCGGTCATGCGGAAACGATAGATGCTCTGCTTCACATCGCCGACGACGAAGAAATTGTCCTCGCGGCGGATCAGTGAAAGGATTGCCTCCTGCACGCCGTTCGTGTCCTGGTACTCATCGACCATGACTTCCTCATACTTCTCCTGCAGGGCAAGCGCCGCAGCGGAAGGACGCAGCTCTCCTTTCGGGGCATCTTCCCTGCATAAGACGGCGAGAGCGAAATGCTCGAGATCATTGAAATCCACCAGTCGCTTCTCTTTCTTCGCCGCCTGGAATGCAGCAGAAAATTCCCTGACAAGTGCAACCAATGCAGAAGCCACGGGAGAAAGTGCGCGAAGATCCTCGAGCAGGACAGCCTCAGACGAATGGAAATACATGGCGGTCATTTGGTTGATCTTGTTTTTGACGGCCTCACGCGTTTTTTTGATTGCGTCCTTCTCTGAATCATCCAGTCCTCTGGGAAATCTCAGCATTTTGAATTTCGTCTGCGGCGGAAGCAGCTGGCGCATTCCCTCCCAATCTTTGCGCGCAAGGCAGTCAAGGGCGTTCTGCAACATTTCTTCATCGGCTTCGAGCGTCGGCACACAAGACTCCCAGCCGAGTGACGATGCCTCTTCTACAAGCGGCTTTATGGCGTCGAGGCAGCTTAAAAATGTGAGACGGCAATCCTCAAGCGCCGCCTCTCCCCATGGCGTATCAAGCAGACGCGTCCCTTCAGGCAGGTCAAATCGTGCTGCGACACCATCCAGCCAAAGATCCGGAAAGGGCTGGCTGCGGGAAAACGTATAGAGGGACAGCACCATATGATAGGCAGCCTCATCGCCGCGTTCTGAGCCGTATGTTTCCACAAGGGAAAGGAAGTCCTTCTGCTGCGCCTCGTATTTTTCCTCAAAAAGAGTTTCCAGTGTTTCTCTCTGCAGGATCTTCATTTCCTGTTCGTTGGCAAGCCGGAACTTCGGATCGAGATCGATGGCAGCGAAGTTGCGGCGAATAATCGTCTGGCAAAAGGAATGAAGCGTTGATATAGAGGCGTTTGAAAGCAGGGCCATCTGGCGCTCCAAGTGCCCGATATCCACCCCGTCCTTAATCTTCTCCTCCAACGCCGCTCCAATGCGTTCGCGCATTTCAGCAGCCGCGGCGTTCGTAAAAGTTACGACGAGCAGCTTATCGACATCTGCTTTGTCGGAGAGAATCCTGCGGATAATGCGCTCGACGAGCACCGATGTCTTTCCTGAACCCGCAGCTGCAGCAACAAGCAGGTTTTTGCCGCTTTCCGTTATGGCTTCTTCTTGCCGTTTTGACCAAATTCGTCCTTCTGCCATGACACTGCCTCCTTTCCTCTGATTTCCATATGATCGAGGATTTCCGCCGTTTCAAGTTTTTTCAGTACGCTGTAAGAAAAGCCCGCCCGCACATCAAAACCGCAGAAAGCCCGATATAGACAATATTGGCAGGCCTCCCTGCCGCCGATACGATAGGGAGATGCCTTTACCGTGCCGGCGAGGATGCTTTTCCCCGTATCCTTGAGCATGAAAGCGATGTAATCGAGCAGAACGTCGAATTCCTCCGCCGTTCGCAGGCTTCCCTTCTGCTGTCGGCTAAGTCTGCCGGCCTTTGTCAAAGAAACCTTGGTGAACCGGCCCGTGCCGTTGATGGCACGAACCACATCCTCGTCCTCCAATAGCCAGCCCGGCATGAGACGCGCCTTATTCAGCGCTTCCTTTTCCTCTCCGGAATGCGGTTTCACATTGACGAGAGGATTGTTCAGGAAGCAATAGAGCATGGCGGCGGGAAGCGCCTCGCCGTCCGCCGCGCGCAAAAGCAAATCCCGCGCAACGAGCAGATAGGTCAGCAGCTGAAGCTTGAGGCCATAATAAACCTCCAAGAGATCGAGATGCGCCTCACCCGTCTTATAGTCGATGATGAGAAAATAGCGGTTTTCCCCGTCCCTGTCGATACGGTCGATCTGTCCCGTGATTTCAAGCACAAAGCCATTTCCCAACGGATAAGCGAGCGGCGGCATACCGCCGGAACCGGAGCCGAAGGATCGTTCAAGAGCGACCGGTCGGAAATCGCTGGCTGCATCGAACTCTATGAGATGCAGCAGCGAATTTCTCGCTGTTTTCTCGATGCGCTGCAGATAATTCTTATACTGCGCGGAGCTTAGAAGAATCTCGTTCTGCACCTTGGGCGCAAGGCGCGCCAAAATCTCTTCTACGAGCTTCCGGCATTCCTCTTCCTTAACATCGCGCCAGTGCCGCCCCTCTTCTCGCAGCTGCTCGCCAAAATCCTGCAGAACCCCATGCAGCAATGTGCCGAGATCCGGTGCGCCAAAGTTTCTCTCGATGCGTTCCCCGAGACGCAGTCCATAACATGCAAAATGACGGAAGGGGCATGCTCTGAAGCTTTCGAAGCGCGTAACGCTGCCGCGCAGACGATTGTTTTTCGTGTAAAGCTTCTGCGCGAGTTCAGGCGGCAGCGTCTCTTCCCTTGCCGTGAAAAAAATCCCCTGAAGAACTTTCTGCAGCACAAACTGCAGGCTTTCTTCCTGCAAGGCCCAGTTGTAGACATCGTACCAAAAAGGCTCCAGCTTCTTCTTCTCACGATAGACGCGCAAGGCTGCCGCAAGCCCGGAAACAGCCTGCCGCCCGTTCGCCAACAGAAGCCGTCGTTCCTGCCCCAGCACCTCCAGCGGAATCGAACGGAATTTGACCTCGGGCAGAACCGCACGAATCTGTCCGATAATCGGCGACGACGACAACGCCTTGCCTTCCGTATCGGCGAGCGCATAAGAAACCCAAAGATACTCGCGCGCTTCCGTAAAGCCCTTGTAGAGCAGGAATTTTTCCCCAAAGCTGCTCTCGGCGGAGCCTCGCGGCAGCTCGATACCCGCCTCGCCCAAATGCAGGCGGTCAGCATCGGAAAGCAGCCCCTTCTCACTGCTGTGCCTCGGCATCACGCTCTCGTTCGCGCCGAGGATATAGACAGCCCGCGCGTTTTCCACACTGTTTCGATCGAAATCGGCGACGGTCACATAATCAAGTCCCGGCGGAATCAGGGAAAGCTGCAAGGCGTCAAGACCCTCGCACAAAATATCCTCAAATTCCTTCACCTGGATTTTATCCTCGCCGCTTGTCTCCACCATCTGCTCGAGCAGACCGATAATTGCATCGAAAATCCGGCGATGCTCGCGCGCTTCGGCCAAGCTTCCGGCCGCCTCAGCCGTATCTGCCCATTTTTCGAGCTTCCCCGGCGCATCGAGAAGGAGCAGGAAATGATAAAGCGCTAGGGCATAGCCGCGCACATCGGCGGCTTCCCGAAGCTCTGCCGCAAATTTCTGCAAAGGTTCCGCCACATCACGCCGACACTGATTGATCCCGTCCAATCGCCTGCGCTCCGCATCCGTCGTCTCCTCCTGCAGCTCATCGAGACTGCGGCGGCGCCGCCAAGACCAATCCTCCTCCATCGTCCATTTCTTCTGACCGCGCACGCCGAATTCAAGAACATAATTTTCCAGCAAATCGATCGCATCGCGCACCGGTGAAAAAAAACCTGTTTTCAAGGCGCGAAACATCGCATCGTAACGCCAGCCGCGCACGGCCTCAAAAGAGGATCGCACCAGTTCCGCCAGAGGATGATGCACGCCCGGACGCTTGCTGTCACGGAAAAACGGTATGCCGTAATCCTCCAGCGTCAGCGCGAGCATATCGCCATAAGCATCCTCCTCACGCACCAAAACAGCGATATCGCGCCAGCGCATCCCCTGCTCGCGCACTAGGCGCAGGATATCAGCAGCAGCCGCCTCCGCCTCTAGTCGGCGCGTCGCAGCTTCCACGATCTGTACGCCCTCCCCGCCCTTCTGCGCCCTGAGCGGAAAATGAAAAACATGCCTCTCTATCGATAAGAGAGCCGGGTTCTGAAAGCGCCGCGCCGCCTCAAGAGTACGCATCTTCACGAGAAGTCCGAGGCTCTCGGCCAACTGCCGCAGCCGTTCCAGCGTCTTCGCCTGCCGATAAAAAAGACTGCCTTCCTGCCGACTTCCCTCCGCCGTATCGAAAGTCAGCGTAATATGCACATTCTCCGCCTTTTGAAAAAGAGCCGCAAAGATTTTCAATTCCTGCGGCGTGAAAAAGTCGAAGCCGTCGACCCAGACTTCCGCCCCTTCCAAAAGTGTCGATTCCGGAATCTTCGCTGCAAGCGTTTCCATCATATCGCCCGTATCGTTGTAACGTCCCGCCATCTTTTCGCGGTAACGCGTGTAGAGAAGCGCAAGGTCGCTGAGCTTGCTGCACAAATATTCATCTTGGAGAGAATCCTGTACCCTCCCCAATGCCGCTCCGTCAACACCATAGATGCGGAATTCCTCCAGTGCGCCTTCGAGGGATTCCGTAAATCCCCTCTGCCCTGCCGCACGCTGGAAGGCCTGCAGCTGATCCCTCTCCTCGCCCAGAATCCGCTTCAGAAGCAGCCGGCGCCCCAAACCCGTAATGCGCGGACGCGCTGCACCGCCTGTCTCCTGCAGCACATGGCGCGCGAAACGCTTGAAGCCGAATACGAGGCTGCGCACAAACCCCTCGCCCTTTCCCTCCATCATGGCGGCAAGACGGCGCTCCGCTCCATACGTCGCATGTTCCGGCAAAAGCAGCACAAGCGCATTGCCCGCAGGATCAGCAGCCATGCGGTCTTTCATGGCGGCAAGACATTCCTGCGTCTTCCCCGTGCCTGCACGCCCCACAACGAACTCGATCATCATCCCGCCCCCTGTATATCCGAAATATTTAAGCAAAAATGCCGTGCAAGCATGTCCTGCCGGACAATGCGCACGGCATTATCTTCTCCTGTAAAAATTCATTCCCAAAACCCGCCGTCGGAACGTACGAGCCGGGCAACGTTCCCGCACACTTTTGTTCAGCGCGCAAGAGCAAACGGCGTCGCAAGGCGCAAAAAAGTACGGCCGCAGGTGCACGGTTCATCCAGACGCATCACCGCCTGTCCCGTGCGGTAACGAATCAGCGGCATGGCTTCCGCACCGAGCGTCGTCACGACGAGCTCGCCCATGCGTCCGGCTTCCTCGATAACACGCGCCCCACTGAATTCGATGATCTCAGGATAGCAGTAGTCCTCCTGCACATGATGCCCCTGCCCCTTGCCGCACGGAAAGAACATGCCTGCCGTGCCGAGCTCTGCCGAAGCAAAGAGATCGTGCACCTCCGTCTGCAGGCGTTCGCACATATGGCGCTTCATGGGGTTTGATATCGCCTCGTTAAGACAGATGATGACCTGCAGCGGAAGTTCCGAGGGCTCGATGTTCTTCATCTGCGCATGAACGATGAGCTGCATGACGAGCGGCTGACTTGCCAGAAGCGTATCCATGCCCGTAAGGCGCACGAGCTCCACCGCCCCCTGCATATCCTCGCCGAGCAATACCGTCGTCGCGCCTATGACCTCCGCCGCCATCTGCAAATCAAGCAAACGGCCATCCGACATATCCCCTAAGATGCCGACGACGGACGCACGATGAATCCCTGAAGCCACAAGCATGCGTGTCAACATATCGACATTATGCGCGATATCGCCGTTCGTATACATCTTGACAACCGTCCCTGTATAGCGGCGGCAGCTGATGCGCAGGATGCTGCTCATGGGAAGTGTCAAGAAGTCAAAGGGGGATGTATTGAGAATATCCGGCAAGGTCGTGAACGGCAGCTTCTCCAGATCGGAGAGGCTTTCTATCCTTATTTCAGGCGCACTGGCAAATTTCTTTTGATAAAAAGTGCTCTTCTCCCTTGCCCAGGCGATCGTCTTCTTTAGACGCACGAGCTGCAAAGTCGCTAAATCCTCGCGTTTCATACATTCGATTCTTTCATTCGCGAACATCCAGCCACCCCTTCCAAAAAGCAAAACCGTTCTTCACGCTCAAGCCAGCGGCCTCTGATAAAAGAAAGGCTGATAGCTCGTGTAGCCAATCTTGCGGAAGTTCAGGATAGCCTCTGTCGCCCCGACAAAGAGAATGCCGCCGGGTTTCAAGGCGCGGAAGAAATTCGTGTACAGCTGGAATTTCGCCTCTTCCGTAAAATAAATGACAACGTTGCGGCAGAGAATCAGATCGAAGCCCGTCTCAAAGGGATCCTTCA
>ERZ773099.3418-NODE-3418-length-10230-cov-2.270369_pt1 | contig 10230 bp, 8 predicted proteins | sample MGYA00511120_ERZ773099 | MGnify/ENA primary metagenome ERZ773099 (study PRJEB29015, sample SAMEA2738012) | human oral metagenome | biome: human oral; feature: human-associated habitat; material: dental | place: China | collected 2104 ... | reverse complement strand
ACATAGAGACCCGGCTTCATCGTCAAAAGGTTCAGCTCCCGGATGCTTGCCTGCTCCTCCTCCGTCAAGGCGAGCCGCCGGATTGGTCGCCCTTCCGCAAGCGCCGCCCCCACGCGCTCCAAAAGCGCCGCTTCCGTCTTAGCCTCTTTATTGCCGCTCTTTAGAACGCGGACGAGCTTCTCCCGGCGCTTCTCCACCGCCTCTATATCGGCAAGGCACAGTTCCGTCGTAATGATGTCAATGTCGCGCACCGGATCGACTCCGCCCGCGACGTGCGTAATATCCGTATCCTCGAAGCAGCGAACCACATGGGCGATAGCGTCTACCTGCCGGATATGCTCCAAAAATTTATTTCCGAGCCCTTCGCCCTTCGACGCGCCCTTCACCAGCCCCGCAATATCGACGAAGCGCACCGCGGCGGGCGTCGTCTTTTTCGACTGGTACATCTCATGAAGAACCGCCAGACGCGGATCCGGCACATCCACGACGCCGACGTTCGGCTCGATGGTGCAGAAGGGATAATTCTCCGCCTGCGCCCCCGCCCGGGTAATGGCGTTAAACAGCGTGCTCTTGCCGACGTTCGGCAAGCCGACAATACCGACTTCCAAATTACTCAATTTTAATTCCACCTTCTGAAATAATACCCTTATTGTAATTTATCGCTCCCGCTTTGACAAGCCACCCCGCGGCCGTCGAAGGCAGGTACGAATTTCGCGGACGCGGATTTTCCTTCCTGCACATAGCAGCGGGTGACGCCCAAAGCGAGGGCGTGTTCGACGACAGATTGGTATTCGAAAGTCGTAAGGCGGCGGTTGATTTCCGGAAACTCCGCCGCTCGGTAAAGGGGCGTGTACTGGTTCATCAGCGACAGGAGAACCGTATCGCCAAATTCTCCCCACAGCCAATCGAGGAGCGCCATGCTCTCCTTGCGTCGCCCGGGTAAAACCAGATGGCGCACCAATACGCCCGACCTCAGGACGCCGCGTGCATCGAATACCGGCGCGCCTTTCAACCGCACCATCGTGCGGATCGCTTCCTTCGCCCGCGGGAAATAATCCGCCGCCGCGCTGTAACGCCCCGCCGTGCTCGCTTCCATATATTTAAGGTCGGGTAAAAAGACATCGACGACGCCGGCGATCTTTTCCACCAGCGCCGCTTTTTCATAACCGCTGGAGTTCCAGACGACGGGGAGGGTAAGTCCCTCCTCTTTGGCCTTCGCGAGCGCCGCTAAAATTTGCGGCGCGTAGTGCGTCGGCGTCACCAGATCAAGGGTCGCAGCGCCGCGCCCTTCCTGCTCGAGGAATATCTCCGCCAGCCGGGGGACGTCAATCGCGAGGCCGCCGCCTTCACTACTGATAACCGCGTTCTGGCAGAACACGCACCGCAGGCTGCAATGAGAAAAGAATACCGTCCCCGCGCCTTTTTCCCCCACAAGGCACGGCTCCTCCCACGGATGAAGCGCCGCCAGCGCCACACGCAGTTTATTCCCCGCGCCGCAGAACCCGCGCTCGCCCGTCAGACGGTTCACGCCGCAATCCCGGGGACAAAGGCGGCAATCGGCCAGCGACAGGATCTCGTTGTCCCCGCACTCTCCTTCAAACGGCAGAGTTTCTCTATCCCCGCTCCGGCTTTCACTCATAAAGATCGAACCGCCGGTCGGAAAAGACGTCGATCTCCCGCCGGATCTTTTCCCGAACGCTCAGATCGCACTCCGCCGTGAGGATCGCCTCTTTCGCGTCCGCCTCGGCGAGTCGCTCCCCCCACGGGTCGAGAATAACCGACCGCCCTGCCAGTTTGAGACCATTTGCGAAAGCGCCGCTGGCGTTGGCTGCCGCCACAAAGATTTGGTTTTCGATGGCGCGGGCCTGCGTCAGGACGCGCCAGTGCATTTCCCGCACCGTCGGCCACTCGGCCGGCACGAACAGCACGCTGATATCTTCCTGCGCCAGCTGCCGGGAAAGCTCGGGAAAGCGCAGATCGTAGCAGATAATGACGGCGCACTTCACGCCGTCCAAGGAAAACACCGTCAGCCGATCTCCGGGAGCGAACACCCGCTCCTCACCGCCCGCGGAAAAAAGATGCGTTTTATCGTAAAGAGCGACGAGGTGGCCATGCCGGTCGTAGACAAAGCAGCGATTCGCGCTCTTTTCCGCTTCGCCCGCCGCTACCGAACCGCCGACGATATTGACGCCGTACTCCGCCGCTAATGTACCGAGCGCCGCCTGCGCCTTCTCCCCTGCAAAGTCGCGGTACTTTTCCATCGGCCGCGGCAGAAAACCTATATCCCAAAGCTCCGGCAAAAGGACGACGTCGGGACGCCTTTCCGCCGCTTCCTTCATCATTCGCCGCAACGCCGCCAGATTTGCCGCGCGATCGCCGATAACGACCGGCATTTGTAAAATCGTAATCTTCATGGAAAACTCCCTTCCTGCCCCCTCATTCGACAATTCGCCCGCTTTTTCCTGCCGCCTGTCACGAAACGCCGTCCCCAGCGGAAGGCATTGCCTTTCCCGACCCGCTATGGTAAACTGGAAAAGCAGTTCCTTTCGTCTCATTACGCTGGCGGCGCTGCCGGAGTTCGAAAGGAAACCACTGCAAAAATCGCCGGGCCTCCATAAGCAGGGGACGGCTCTCGGCTCTCGGCTCAGGAGGCGGCATCATGCAGAATAACAAGCGGGTCGACGATTTAACGCGCCGGTATCTCAGCCTTTTAGCCGAAAAATACCCTTCCCCCAAAGCTGTCCGCGAGCGGATCATTCATCTGGAAAGCCGTCTCGTTCTTCCCAAAGGCGTCGAGCATTTCATGAGCGATCTGCACGGCGAGTACGACACCTTTTTTCATATTTTGAACAACTGCTCGGGCGTCATCCGGGAAAAAGTTGATTACGTCTTCGCCGATCGCCTCACGGACGCGGAAAAAGCCGAGTTTTGCACGCTGATTTACTACCCGCAGGAAAAAATCGAGTGGGAAACGGCAAACGGCCCGGCCGCTTTGGAATGGCAACGGGCAAATCTGACCCGGCTCGTGGGACTCGCCCAGCTGATGTCGTATAAATTCCCGCAGGATACGCTGCAGCGCTTCCTGCCGCCGGACTTCGCTTCCGTCATGCAGGAACTTATGGCCACCCGCCCTAAAGTCGATCCGGCGCAGCACGACTACTATCGCCGTATGCTCGACGCCGTCATTGAAACCGGCAGCGCCGCCAATTTCATTACCGCGTTTACCACGCTGATAAAGCGGCTCGCCGTCCAACGCCTCCACATCGTCGGCGATTTCTTTGACCGCGGCAGCCGCCCCGATGCCATTCTCGATCGGCTTCTTCACCATCCCAGCCTCGATATTCAGTGGGGCAACCACGACATTCTGTGGATGGGAGCCGCCTGCGGGAGCGACGCCTGCATCGCCAACGTCGTGCGTAACAGCCTGCGCTACCATAACACCGACGTGCTGGAAAAAGGCTACGCCATCAGCCTGCGCCCGCTGACCCTTTTCGCCGCGCACCAGTACCCGGAGGAAGATCCGGTCAAAGCCGCCGAACGCTTTATTTCCATCCTTATGTTCAAGCTGGAAGGACAGATCATCGCGCGGCGGCCTGAATTTAACATGGCGGAGCGGACTTTCCTTGACCGCGTGGATTACAAAAACGCCACGGTAATGATCGAGGGAAAGGTCTACCCTCTTAATCAAAAACATTTCCCGACCGTCGATCCTGCCGACCCCTGTCGCCTTTCGGAGGACGAAGCCGCCATTCTTAACGATCTGCGCGCCTCCTTCCTCGAAAGCGAGCCGCTCCGCCGCCACATTGATTTTCTCTACCGCCGGGGCAGCGTCTATACGCGCTACAACAACAATCTCCTCTTTCACGCCTGCCTGCCGATGGAAGCGGACGGGAGCTTCACCCCTGTCGCGCTGGAAAATGATTTCTTCGCCGGACGCGCCCTTCTCGACCATGCGGAAGAAATCGCCCGACGCGCCTATAAAGAACGCGATCTCGCGGGGCTTGACTACATGTGGTACTTTTGGTGCGGGCGGCTCTCCCCCTTCTCGGGACGCGAATTTAAGACCTTCGAGCGGATGCTGATCGACGACGAAAGCACCTGGGACGAGCCGGACGATCCTTACTTTCAGCACATTAACAACCCCCTCGTGGCGGATCGCATTCTCGAAGAATTCGGGCTCGATCCGGAAAGCGGTCACATCATCAACGGCCACGTCCCGGTCAAAATCGGGGAAAATCCCGTCAAAGCCGACGGCAAAGTTATCGTCATCGACGGCGGCTTTTGCCATGCGTATCATAAAAAAACCGGTCTCTCGGGCTTTACACTGATCTCCAACTCGCGCGGTCTTCGGCTTCTGGCGCACCAAAAAATCGCCGACGTCCGCACGGCGCTGCGGGAGAACCAGGACATCGAATCCGTTTCCGAAACCATCGAGCTGCAAGCCTTCCGCTCCACCGTCGGCGACACCGATGAAGGCGCCGCCCGGCGCGAGGAAATCGCCGATCTTTACCGTCTTTTGACCGCCTATCAAAAAGGCGAATTTCCCGGTCAGCGTTTTGCCGAACGCCTGTAAGCGTTCCAGCGGCGCTGAGCCAACGGCTCGCCCCCCGGCAGCGGGCGATTACTTTTGTTAAGGCGGGCGTTCCCCTTCCTTATATATTTTGTACGCGAAAGGAGTTTTTGTCCATGCAACACGAAATTTTGTACCACGAGGCTTTCCCTCTCGTCCGTTGTCGTCTCTCCCGAGGAGAGCAGATCAAGGCCGAAGCCGACGCGATGGTCGCTATGTCCCCTACCGTCGACATTGAGGGAAAACGCGAAGGCAGCCTGCTCGGCGGTCTCGTGCGCAAGCTGGTCACCAACGAGAGCTTCTTCTTCCAATACCTGACCGCTGCACGCGGTGATGGGGAAGTACTGCTCGGTCACCCCATGCCGGGCGCAATCCAGCCGGTCGAGCTCGACGGCAGCCACGGACTTATTATTCAGAAAGGCGGCTTTCTCGCCGCCACGCCGGAGCTGGAGCTGGACACGAAAACGCAAGGCTTCGCCAAGGGGCTGTTCTCGGGCGCGGGCTTCTTCCTGCTCCACGTCAAGGGGCGCGGCACAGTATTCATTGCCAGTTACGGCGCCATCCACCCCATCGATCTCGCCTCCGGCGAAGAAATCATCATCGATAACGGGCATCTCGTCGCCTGGCAGGACAATATGGACTACGAAGTAACAAAAAGCTCGAAAGGGCTGATGTCCAGCCTAAAATCCGGGGAAGGCCTCGTCTGCCGCTTCCGCGGCCCCGGCCGGGTTCTCCTCCAGACGCGCAACCCCGGCTCCTTCGGCGCCTGGATCGCCTCTCTGCTGCCGACGTCGAGCTGATCTGCATATCTTTCGGCTGCGGGCATAAAAACAACCGGAAACGCCCGGCGCGATTCTGTCAACGCCACACGGTTTCGTCCCCGGTCGCCGCTTCTCGCGGCAAGGGACCGACAAGGATCGCTCGGCGACGATAAATTAGAAGATAAAGGAACAGCCACCTGCTGAGCAGGTGGCTGTTCCTTTATCTTCTATGGGGCATCGTGCGCTCACCGCACGCCCGGTAGAATTTCCCGGTACAAAAAGCCCTCCCGGACGCCGGAATCGCTGTAAATAACCGTCTCAGTCCCCAGACGGGAAAAGAGAGCCCGGGCAAGGATAAGGCCGGGGATTAAGGTGTGGATGCGATCCGGCTCCGTTTTTAAAAGGAGCGCCAGATCGTCTTCCGGGATATCGCCCGCCGAAATAAAGCGGGCGATCATCTCCGACAGAGCGCTCACGGGAAAAGCATGCTTTTTCGCGATATGCGTCGCTACGACAGGAGATTTTTCCGGAGGATTAGCGGCGGCGGAACCGTCCGCCGCGCGAGGCGCTTTCGCGCCAGATTTTGCCGTGCGCTTCTTTACGGCGCAGTTTTGCGCAGCGTGGTAAAGATTCTTCGCACCTTTAAGCGTGCCGCCAAGCCCACATGCAACCGGAAAGAATGCGGCAGGAAGAAGCAAAGCCTGCCGCTCGGCTTCGGCAGAAAGGCGAATCGCTTCATCAGGGGTGGGGAGAACGCCTCGAACGAAGCGGCTCGCTAATTGCTGTGAACCAATCGGCAAACTTTCCCGCGCGGTAATTTGGCGTGCTTCGTAGCGAACCAGCTCGGTGCTCCCGCCCCCGATATCGACAAGCAAACCCGAATCGGCCGGCAGATCGTGCGTCGCGCCCAAAAAGCCAAGCTCTGCTTCTTCGTCACCGGATAAAACGCGAAGGGAAAGTCCTGTCCGCCTTTCAATGGCAGCGACAGCTTCCCTGCTGTTGACGGCATTACGAAGCGCCGCCGTGGCGAAAGTCGTCACGCGGCGAATCCCAAGAGCGCGCAAAAAATCCTGAAACTCCGTCAATACTTGCGCCGCCCGCTCAATCCCCGACGGCTGCATAACGCCATTTTGAACGTGCGCCGCCAGCGCGGCAAGATTTTTCTTTTTTAGAAGCAGGTCAGCTCTATCGCCGTGCAGCTGATAGATTGCCATGCGTATCGTGTTGGAACCGATGTCGATAATCGCCTGGAGCATGTCATTCTCTCTCCTTTTATTCATAAATTTTTCTTATCGCTATTTCATGTCCCTTTTCTCACGCTATGAAAATCTTTCCCCGCCTGTCGGTTTTATTCGAAACCAGTGAAGAACGGCTACGCAACATTTCTGTTTCGATGAAACTCTTTATTTCTCTTTCCCCATCAAAACTCATTAGAGTTTCGCGGCGAAAAATTATTTTCATATTAAAAACAAGGAGCAGATTTTACTTCTATATCGTTTTATGCTAGAATGAGCAGAGAATTAGTGGCACTTATGGAAGACCACAAGATCCCCACTCCTTTCTTCACAAGCATTTCCGACAAAGGAGAGATTAAAATGGCAAATAAAATTTATGCCCTCGTCGGTCCGCACGCTTCGGGAAAATCCGCTCTCGTAAAGCGGCTGATCAATCTTGGCGTTCACTTTATTCCTGGGGTAACGACCCGTATCCCAACGAAGCTCGATACCCAGCGGGAAATTTTCCGCTTCGTAGATAAGACCGATTTTTTCCAATATGATTTCATTGTCAAGACGACGTACAAGGGCAATTATTACGGCCTGCTCAAAAAGGACGTGCTGAATTCACTCCAGGCATATCCCATCAGCGTTGTAATCGTTGATCCCGTCAGTTTAAAGCAGATGTCCCGGCTTCTCAAGGGCAGTTTTGAGTCCATCTATCTGATGTGCGATTATGTGTCGCTCGTAGAGCGTATGCTGCGGCTGGGCAACACAAACGAGGAGATCAAGCACCATCTCGAATACGCGGAGAATAATAACGAGTTCGATTCATGGAAGGTAGCGACCCACGTCATCAAGAATACCCGATCGGAAGAATGTACGCTGATCCAGCTTCTCTCCATCATGGGGCTGACAGAAATGCTGCCGCAGGAAGATATGTATGAAATGACGGCTCCCATTGAGGATGTGAGCGGCCGCCCGACGCGAACGTCCGCCTGACAAAAAACTATGAAAAGCTCCCGTGCCATGCGCGGGAGCTTTTTTGCGCCCCAAAACGCGCCGATTGTCCCGGGCGTCGAATCACGAAACCGTTTCTCGCCTTCATCAGCGCCGCGCAAAGGGCGATAGTCTTCTTTGGGACGCATCGTCTTTTAGCTATCGCTGGCAGCCCCACGAGCGTCAGGCGCATCGCCGCGGGCGCCGTCGACCAGTTCCTTTTGCAGGAACGCGCGGATATCGCCCGCGTCGTCAAGGGTCTGAACGTGTGCCCAGAGATTTTCCGCCCGGGCCCGGGAAAGCTGATGGATGGCGGCTTTTATCCCGAGAAGCGATGCCGGGGCCATCGAGAGAATTTTCACGCCCATCGCCAAAAGAAGCGGCAGCGCCAACGGGTCGCCCGCCATCTCGCCGCAAACGGTGACCGGAATACCGGATTTCTGTCCTGCGGCCGCGGTCTGCGCAATAAGCCGCAGCACCGCCGGATGAAAATAATCGCCAAGGGCGCTGACGGCGGGATTTGTGCGGTCAGCAGCCAACGTGTACTGGGTTAAATCATTGGTACCGATACTGAAAAAATCGACTTCTTTCGCCAGTCGATCCGCCATGATGGCGACGGCGGGCGTTTCTACAGTCAGTCCCAGGGGAACATGAGCGGCGAAGGGAATATTCTCTGCCGCCAGCTCCGCCTTCACTTCGGCGAGAAGCGTTTTGACGGCAGCAATCTCGGCGCGGCTTACGACAAGCGGCAGGAGGATCCCTACCGCCCCCGCCGTTCCCGCCCGCAAAATGGCGCGAAGCTGCACCCGCAAAACCTCCGGCCGGGCAAGAGAGATACGAATAGCGCGCTGTCCCAGCGCCGGATTCGCTCCCGAAGGCAGGGAAAGCGCCGGTATCGGCTTATCCCCTCCGGCGTCCAGCGTGCGGATAATGCAGGAGCGCCCCTCCGCTGCCGCAAGCGCAGCGCGGTACGCTTCATACTGTTCTTCCTCAGAGGGCAGGGTCGAGCGTCCCAGAAAAAGAAACTCGGAGCGAAAAAGGCCGATACTGTCCGCGCCGTCGCGTACTGCCGCCGCCACTTCTTCTGCCGAGCCGACGTTGCCGCCAAGGCTTAAAAGGCAGCCGTCCGTCGTCACGGCGGCTTCCCCGGCCAGCGCTTTCGCTTCGTGTTGCTTTTTCCGCCATGCTTTGGCAGATGCCGCGGCCTCTGCGAGATCTGCAGGAGTCGGTGCTGCAGTCACCGTCCCGGCGTTGCCGTCGACGATGACCATTTCTCCCTCTGCCAGCTTGTCAAGCGTCTCGCCGAGAGCGACGACCGCCGGGATCCCGCGGGAACGCGCCAAAATCGCCGCGTGGCAGGTACGGCTCCCCCCGCGCAGAATCATGCCGCCCAATCGATCCGGCGGCACTTCGTCAAAAGCCTCCGGCGCGGCGTCGTTCCCCGCCAAAACCAGCAGACCGTCCGTCGGGATTTCCTCCGCCGCCCCCAGCAGCTCACGTGCCAGCGCTTTCCCCACCGCACGGACGTCCGCCGCCCGCTCGCGAATATAGGCGTCCTCCAGTCCTGCCAGGACATCCGCCTGCTCCTTGGCAGCGGCGCGCACGGCCTCCGGCGCGTTTTTTCGCCGCGCCAGTTCCTTTTCGATGGCTGCCAGAAGCACCGGATCCTCCGCCAGCAGCGCGTGGGCTTCCATTATGTCCGCCGCTTCCATCTTGCCCCCGGCGCGAAGCTCTTTGGCGCGCTGATTCATCCGCGCCGCCGCTGCACGCGACGCTGCGGATAATTTCTCGCTTTCCTGCGCCAGTGTTCCCGGCACATAGGCGTCTGCCCTCTTCGCCAGCATCGTGTCGCCCCGCCAGACACAGCCTTGACCGACGCCGGGAGACACGCCTTCCCCGGTCAGCGTCCGCGCCTCTTTCGCCGCCTTCATGACAGCGGCTGCTCCGTTAAAAATGCGCCGATCGCCGCGACGACCTGCTCCTCGTCCGGGCCTTCGGCCCGAACGCAAAGCGGCGTTCCGGCGCTCGCCCCCAGTCCCATCAGCCCTAATAGGCTGCGGCCGTCGGCAGTGCGGCCGTTCGCTGAAATATCGACCCGCGATTTATACCCCATAACGATCTTCATTACCAGCCCCGCCGTCCGAGCGTGCAGTCCGGTGGGCTCCGGGGCTGGCCATACGGCTTCCGTCATACCAAGCGCCTCCTTGATTCGCAAAATTTCTGTATTAAATAACATTCGACGACGGCGCCTTTTCTCCTGCCACGACAACGCCCCCGGGGACAGATGATTAACCTGACCCCAGGGGCGTCGCAAAATATCGGGCGGAGCTTTACCGTCCCGTTTATCAGGAGTGGCCGATACGGCCGATGTGCTGGACGACGTAGCCGTGCGCCGCCAGCGCCGCCCTCAGGGTCTCCGCATCGTCAAAATCCCCGCGCATAATGATATCGTACTTGCCGCCTTCCTTTCGGCAAGTGACGAAGCTGTCGATATTGTACCCGGCTTCGGAAACGATGCCCGCCAGATCACAGACGACGCCGACCTTATCCTGCACTTCAATGGTAACGCGGGTTTTTCCTTCTTCAAGATCCATAATATCGACAAAAGCGTCGAAAATATCCGTCTCGGTAATGACGCCGACGACGGTGCCGACGTCGCTGGTAACGGGAAGACCGCTGACCCGGT
>ERZ773099.3416-NODE-3416-length-10240-cov-11.065488_pt1 | contig 10240 bp, 10 predicted proteins | sample MGYA00511120_ERZ773099 | MGnify/ENA primary metagenome ERZ773099 (study PRJEB29015, sample SAMEA2738012) | human oral metagenome | biome: human oral; feature: human-associated habitat; material: dental | place: China | collected 2104 ... | reverse complement strand
GTAAGACTTCACAATTGAGGTTTTACAGTAGTGTTATATTGAATGGTACTGAAACCAAAAAAAATGGTATAAACCCGGCTTTTTTGTTTTACAGTAGTGTTATATTGAATGGTACTGAAACTCAAAGTACCCGTGCTCACTAAAGCCTAGCGTTTTACAGTAGTGTTATATTGAATGGTACTGAAACGACGAATTGAGCGAATAATATCAACATCGTGTTTTACAGTAGTGTTATATTGAATGGTACTGAAACGGCGCACTATTTACCAGAAGACGTTTTCAAGTTTTACAGTAGTGTTATATTGAATGGTACTGAAACCGTAATCCACGCAAGTACTTCGCGTTTATTGTTTTACAGTAGTGTTATATTGAATGGTACTGAAACCTGTCGGCGACAAAGTGTACTTCAACTATCGTTTTACAGTAGTGTTATATTGAATGGTACTGAAACTGCGAGCCATTCGCTGCACTCGCCACTCGTGTTTTACAGTAGTGTTATATTGAATGGTACTGAAACCGTCATTAGGGTTAGAGACAGAGAAAGGTGGTTTTACAGTAGTGTTATATTGAATGGTACTGAAACAGCGTATAGGTCGTTTGGATCAACACCGCCGTTTTACAGTAGTGTTATATTGAATGGTACTGAAACGGAGATCACGGGGGAAGTCATGAACCCAAAGTTTTACAGTAGTGTTATATTGAATGGTACTGAAACGATTTGACAAAGCACAGCACTCGCTCTAAAGTTTTACAGTAGTGTTATATTGAATGGTACTGAAACATTTTGAAAAGGAAAACACATTTGATGATAGTTTTACAGTAGTGTTATATTGAATGGTACTGAAACGCTAGCTGAAAATGTTTACACAGTGCAGCCGTTTTACAGTAGTGTTATATTGAATGGTACTGAAACTGGCCAGAAGCGGCCGTCTGCTGAAAACCAGTTTTACAGTAGTGTTATATTGAATGGTACTGAAACCTTCACCCGGGCGAGGAGAAGCTCGATCCGGTTTTACAGTAGTGTTATATTGAATGGTACTGAAACCTGCAATGCGCAAGAGATCGCGCGAGGGCGGTTTTACAGTAGTGTTATAATAATCACGATGAGCTTTTTGGTATAATAAAGATATGACAAGCGAGTTAAAAATCAAACAAAGTGATAGCATTTTTGAGTCTATCAAGCATGAAGATAAGCAAGGTGAGTTCTGGTATGCTAGAGAGCTCCAAGGGGTTCTCGAATATGCAAATGGGATTCTTTCAGAAAGGTAGTTGAGCGCGCTAAGATTGCACTCCATACAACTGGCGTACCTGTGGAAAACCATTTTCCCATGTAGGGAAAATGGTTTCGATAGGCTATGGTAACAGCAATAATATTGGTGACATTAGATTGACAAGACTGGCGTGCTATCTTATCGCTCAAAACGGTAACCCAACCAAAAAACCTAGAGTTGCGGAAGCTCAGAATTATTTTGCAACACAAACGCGCAAACAAGAAATTGCCGAGAAGTACCATCAGGATATAGATAGACTTGCGCGTCGGCGTGAATTTTCTGAGTCGGACAAGAGATTATCCTCCAGCGTTATAGAAGCAGGCATTAGCCCGAGAGGGTTAGCTAGAATAAAAAACGATGGCGACAAATCCTTCTTTGGTGGCAAAACTAATAAGCAGATGAAAGAGAAACTAAATACCGGAAACAAACCTTGGGCTAACAAAGCCCACAACGTTGTACTGGCAGGTAAAACATTGGCGAACGAAATGACGCGGCAGCTAATATAGAGAATTACGGGATATCATCGTATAACGCTGTGCTTCATGACAATAACGATAATAATGACGCAGTTAGAACGACTATTCGCAATCAGCAAGGTATGAACCCAGAGGATTTTCCAGCAGCTGAAGATACTGAAAAAATACAGCGCCGCATTGAAAACCAGAGTACACCTAAAATTGATAGCTCTAACATCTAACTTATGCTTATAGTAATTTGGAGTGTTATTTAGAGATCTGGTCTTTGTGATGTATAACCTTATCGCATGAGTAAGCGAGACTCTGCTAAAGCTAATCGATAAGCGACAAGGACTAGCCCTACCTATCTATATTTTGTCCAGCAACCAACAGGTTTAGAACAAATATAGAACATTTTAATTTTAACGATTTGCTCAGGAAGCTCAAACGCAAAAGTTTGGATTTTTGTAGATGTAAGTAGTTACAATAAATAAATATATACATAATGAAATCTAATAAAATAAGCTTGAGAAAAACTAGCATAAAGATGGCAAAATACAAACAAATACGTGCATAAAGACAAAATCTCATACATACATAAAAGGCAGGGTAAATATAAAATAACTAAAAAGTTGTGAGGCAATAAATCTTTGGAATCAACCAAACAAGTAACAAAAGGGACGCAATTTCATTCATGTTTTGCACATAGACTTAACGTCGCACAATGTCTGTTTTACGACTTAAAATACTGTACAAGAATATGAATTAGCATCCATCTACTGTGAGCGCTAATTTACTTTACAAGTAAAACTACTCTCATCTTTCGTAGGGGATTTGCTCGAAAATTGTCTTTACACTTATCTACTACATCTATCACTTAACGTGCGTTAATACACCTAAACGGGCAGCAGCCTCAATTAATTAAAATCATACGAAAGCTCTCATTAAAGTGCTACTAGTAGCACTCACAATAACATATACTTAGAGATTAGTCCTCGCATAAGTTATCCACAAAAAATATCTAGTTAGCGCTAATTTGCATTTTTGTTAAAAACATTCCCCCACTATCTTTTTTTGCTTTTCTGCCCTATTTGATTTTTATACGATTTTATATTTTTATATAGTTTTTTTCCTCTCGCTCACTCAATCACGATAAAACGAACAAAGATAGAACATCCCCCAATTGGCAAGAGAAGTGACCTTTTTTATTTATAAAATGCTCGCCTGCTCACCCGCACATCAAGATACGCCGGATTGACTGAGTGCTCGGCACAATATCGGACAGCACGCACCGCATCTTCAACCTGGCTAGCTGCCGCACGATCAATTGACAGTCTAACTGGATACCCTACCCCATCAAGCTTCACTTCTATTTGACGAGTTGTGCCTTCAGGCAAAATTACGCTTGAAACAGTGTATTTTTGCGCCGAGAAGTACCCAACAACCTTGCCGACAAATTCTAAAAACCGATTGCTCACAAGAACCTTATTTGTCGTCGCTTGAACACCCGTACGGTCAATGACTTGCACGACAGGCGACTCGGGCACATTCCGGTAAAACGCCGCGCCGCTAGAGTCGACAAACACGAGGGTCGCACCCGCTTGCCACGACACAACCGGATGACGCATGACGATAGAAAATTTCGCGCGTCCAAACCCGGCAAAGGTGACTGTCGGCTCGACAGACTGAATCTCCGGATAATCATGTTGCAGGTAATCAACGAGAGATTTGACATCTATCAGCGCGCGCAACCGCTCAAATGGACGAGCCGCGAGGTAATCCTGAATTGCCTTTTCATAGCGCTGCGTCGTTTCGGTAGACGGTGAATCAACGCCAACAAGCGTAACACTTGGCGAAACAACTGATTGATAAAGTATCCATGCGAGGCCAGCGATGCCCGCCAAAAGCACAAATAATCGTAATACAAGCTTACGACGACGGTAGCGTAATGTATGCGCTTGCACGCGCGGCGACTTAAGATCAGCGCGGTGTTCACTTGGGCTCGAAATTTCGGAAAGAAGACTGCCGGTCAGCGTGCGGTTGCGCCGGAAAGCATAGCTACTCGCTGTCGTTAAATCACCCGGCTGCGCCGAATCATCGCGATCAATTGCCCGCCGACGCACTGGCTGCGGCGGGCGGCGACGCAGCACGGCTTTTCCGAATTTTCCTAGCATATATCTTTATTATATCACTTACGCTTAGCGGTTCGGATGACCATCTCAGCCATATCGTGCGCCGCACGTGGATGAGCAAAGTCCAAAAATGCGGCGCCCATACGAGTCATTGCCACACGATCCGCGAGCAGTGCTTCAATCGCCTGAACAAGCACCTCAGGGTGGTCGTCCAATTGCAATTCATCAATTACTTTCACCGCACCTTTTTCTTCGTATACCGCTGCGTTTTTTAGCTGATGGCCGCCCGTCAGGTAGCCATTCGGCACTAAGATCGTCGGTTTGGCGAGCGCCGCAAGCTCCAAGATCGTCGTTGCGCCTGCACGCGCCACAACAATGTCTGCCGCACCAAGCATATCAACCAGCCCGCTACTAATAAAATCATGAATATGCGCCTGGCTAGTATCATTCGGAACGCGTGCGCGAATATCGCTATATTGTTGTGCACCGGTGATGAGAATAACGTTAGTTTGCTTCGTAAGCTGCGGTAGCATTGCAACAACCGCATCATTAATGCGCCGCGCACCAAGGCCGCCGCCTGTCACAACGACAAGCGGCCGCGTCGGATCAAATCCAAGCTTTACTTTGACGTCACGCCGCCGCTCATCGCTATACGGCACAAAATCTTCCATAATTGGCACACCAACATACTGCGAGATCTCGCGCGGGTATGGGTAGAATTTTAGCGGCGCACCCGTACCAATTGCGTCCGCCCAACGCGCCAAAACGCGATTCGTCAAGCCGGGGTGCGCGTCAGAGTCGTGAATAACAAGTGGAATCCTCAGCACATGCGCCGCCAAACCAACCGGCAAACACACGTACCCACCTTTCGTAAAAACGACATCCGGACGCCACGCAACTAGCTTGCATAGACATTGCATAAACCCAACGCTCACCTTAACCGCATCAATGATATTAGGCAGCGTAATTGTACGAAACTTCATCAACTGCTGCCACCATTTCAAGTGATGATACCGACGCAACTTACCGCTCACAATTGTATCAACACGAATGGAATCATCGTACCCCCCCATGACAGTACGTGCTTGTTTTTCAAATGCATGGTCAACCCAGAACCGAATCTCTGTGTCTGGTTCTATTTTCCGCAATTCACGCAATACTGCGACGACCGGCGTAACGTGTCCGCCCGACCCGCCGCCTGCTGCCAAAATCCGCACGAGCGTCCTCCTTCATGTTAACTGACTTATGATTAGTATACCGCGAAAGTTGAAACACGACACCCAGCGCGCCGCTCATAAAAATCATACTCGTTCCGCCAAAACTAAGCAGCGGCAACGTAATACCTGTGAGAGGAATCAGTCCAATCATTGAAGCAACGTTCATTACAACGTGTGCAAGCAGCCAGCCAAACACGCCTGCTGCCGCGATTCGCATAGACATATCGGGGAGCTGATCGGCAATGCGCAAAATGCGGAATAACAAAATACCAAATAACCCAATGATGCAAACTGTGCCGGCAAACCCAAAAATCTCACCCATGATTGCAAAAATCGAGTCATTTACCGCCTCGGGCAAATATCCGGTCGCCTGGATACTCTTGCCAATTCCGCGCCCAAGCAACCCGCCTGTTCCTAAAGCAATCATCGCGTTTTTGATGTGATAGTTATTATCGCGTTCATCTGCTGCAGCAACATCGTTGCTCGAGCTAAAGAATGTGCCGATGCGCTCCATGCGGTGCGGCGACGACACGACCAGCGCAAGCCCTACAACAACGCCAACGCCTGCAATTTTTGCCAGGATCTGCCAATTCATCGTACTAACAATGAACATCGACACGACCGTTGCTGCAATCGCCACGCCTGTGCCCATGTCTTTTTGAACAACAACAACGATAAGCAGCAATAACGCCAATAGTCCCGCCATCGGATAAACTGTTTCTTTCGGGTTGTTAATTTGACCCTGCTGGTAACGGTTGCCTAGGAACACTGCCATGAATATAACGACAGCAAACTTCATCAGCTCAGACGGCTGGAATCCGCCGAAGCTGCCAAGATTAAACCAACGATACGCACCTAACGTCGCCTGCGCGAGCGTATCAATATGCGCAACGTTTCCCACCAAAAACAGTAATACGGACGCAATAAGTGCCGCAGCCATAAACTTTCCCGCTTGATTTTTTAGCACCGAGAACGGCACAAACGCCAATACGACAAACGCAGCAAGCGCAATGAGCAAACTAGCGAATTGTTTAACTGCAAAGTATGTCGCCGAATACGAGCCATTATACGCCGCATTCATTACATTGGCGCGCTGCGGACCAATCGCATACATCACAACCAAACCAATGAGCATCAGCACGCCCATGCACATGACGATCATATAGTCGGGACGATGCCGCCGCTGCCTTTGATGGTTCGTACGAGCACGTACTGCTTCTCGGTGTGATAAGGCTAGACCACCGCTCACGATGTAATATGCCCTCCGCTCAGCGCCATCAGCATGCCGATAAACGCCGCCACGCCGGCAATCACCCAAAAGCGCATCGTAACTTTCACTTCCGGCCAGCCTGTCGCCTCTAAGTGATGGTGGATTGGTGCCGAGACAAATATCTTACGATGAAATAGTTTTTTACTAATGATCTGAAGCAAGCTTGAACCCGCCTCAACCACAAATAAAATCCCGATAATCGGCAGTAAAAACAGCGTATTCGTCATCATCGCAACAACGCCTAAGCTCGTCCCAAATGCAAAGCTACCAACATCGCCCATGAAAAATCGCGCCGGGTAAATATTAAACCACAGGTAGCTCAGTAATGCGCCCACTACCGTGAAGCAGAAGCCCGCCAGCTTAATATGCCCCTGCAATAGCGCAATCACGCCAAACGCTGAAAACGACATCACCAACAAACCGCCCGCTAATCCATCAAGCCCGTCGCTGATGTTCACCGCATTGCCCGTTGACACCACTGCTAATACAAAAAAGAAAATAATCCACGCGCCGACTTGCCATTCGCCAAAGTACGGTATATGGATCGTATTGTAGCCAAGTTTCGTGTAGAAGAACCAGCCAAGCACAATACTCATTGCAGTAATCATCGCGAACTTCACCCAGCTGCGCAGCCCGGCATCCTTACGATTTGAGCCAAACACATTAAGTACATCATCGATCAGCCCGACAAATGCTCCACCAAGCAATGCCGCGAGCGGCAGCCAAGTTTGTGCCCGGTCAAGGTTGCGCGCCAACGTAATCGCCGTAATGGCGACCACCGCGATAGTGCCCGCCATTGTCGGAACGTGCCGCGCAATTTTCTCTTTGTGCAGTATATTAAAAATCTTTAGCCGTTCCCCCGTTACTGCCGCGCTGCGCTGCGTTTTCCAAAACTTATATTTATATGCGAAATGTGTATAAACCGGCGTTAATATCATTGCCAACAAAAACGCTGCCACGCTCAACGCGAAAGTTTGATTCAATTCATTTGAGAAATTTACGATTGTCATACTATCCAGTATACCCCGTCTAGCCCTGTGGCGTTAGCATTAAATAATTGAGCATCCAATTTGATATGTCGTTGAAAATCGGCTTTGCGTCACTACCGCCGCCCATATCTTTGCCATCGGCGGCAATTTCAACCATAATGACGTAACGTGGAGTTTGCCCCTTCTCGCCGCCATAGCCCAAATACGTTCCAATCGTCTGATTGCTGACATACTTGCCGTTCACAATCGTTTCAGACGTGCCGGTCTTGCCGCCCACAAGATAGCGCTCCGAACCGTCTTTCGGGTTGTACGTTGCGTAATGCGATTGGTGAACCATCTCGCGCACCGTCGTTGATGTTGCTTCAGTAATGACGCGCGCTTGAGCTTTTGTGCCCGCTGGCGCGAAAACACCATCGTTGCTAATCGTACCGTTAATAATCGTCGGCGCAAAATACGTCCCGCCGTTTACCACTGCGCAAAAGCCGCTCGCCACTTGCAGCATCGTCGCGTCCATACCCTGCCCGAATACCATGTTGCTATAGCGCACCGCATTGCCCTCTTGCTGCAGCGGCGAAATAATCGTGCCTTTCGCTTCATTCGCAAGCTCAATACCGGTCAACTCGCCCAGCTTAAACTTATCATGAAAATATTCGTAGATCGTATTGCGTGCCGCACGCGTAATATACGTACCATTACCTAAACGCTGCGCGATCGTCACCATACCAGTGTTAAGCGACCAATTTAGCGCTGTTTGCATCGTAATAGTTCCTGTCACTACCGCGTTCTTTGTTGCGTTGTTAATAGTAATGTCTTCAACCTTAATCTTACCGGTGTTATCGTATGTGCTATCAGGTGTAATCACGCCGCGGTCAATACCTGTCGCAACCGTAAAAGTCTTGATATCAGAACCAGGCTCATATGGATTTGAAATTGTACTGTTATTAAAGACCGCCACGTCCTTTACATTTAGATTAGACGGATCGTATGTCGGCACATTCGCCATCGCGAGCACTTTGCCCGTTTGCGGGTCCATCACGATCGCGCTCGCCCGCGTCGCACCGCTTCGCTTTACGCCCGCCGCAAGGACTTCTTCAACTTTTGATTGCACATTGCGATCAATTGTCAGTACTATATTTTTGCCATTTACCGCTGGTTTTTTGATATTTTTATCGGTCACAGTCAACGGTACGTCGCGCACATCGGTCACAGTTTTTAGCTCGCCGTCTTTACCGGCAAGCGTTTCGTCGTTTGCCTGCTCAAAACCGTACTTCCCCTGCCCTTCGCCATTCACGAAACCGAGCACTTGACTCGCAAGCGCTCCTTCCGGGTAGACGCGCTGTGTTGATGCGTCAAACCCGACGCCGGCAAGCTTCTCGTCTTTGATTTTCTGCGCCTGCACGCGGTTAACTTTGGTCGCAATCACTTGATAGCGCGTATTTTTTGCATCTAAATATTGACGAAAATCTTTGCGCACATTGCCGCCTGCCACACGATTCATCACATCAACTACTTTCTGCTTGTCTGTCACGAGCGTCGGATCAACCCAAACCGTATACACCGTCGTATTCATCACGAGTTTCGCCGGCGCATTGCCGTCCATCGCGTAGATTTCCCCGCGCGCCGCGCGGAGCGTAAATTTTTTGATATGCTCTTTATCTGCCAGCTGAACGTAATAATTATGCTGCAGTACCTGCACGCGAAAAAGCTGCGCTACCATTACCAGCAGCGCTACAAGCGTCAAAACACCCAACACGCCAATCCGCGTATCGCCTCGACTACCTATGTTCATGCTTATTTGCTCACATATTGCGTATCAGTTGGCGACGTCATTGCTTGCGCGACACTACTCCCCTTCACCGACTGAAGTGCTGTCAAGCGAGCATTTTCGACCGCTAAATCATTCTTTTGCTCAGTCAACGACGAAATTTTATCAGACATAGTATTCGCCGCGTAATCATAGCTCGACACGCGTGTCGCCTGTGTTAAGTATATCAGACCTAGAATCGTAATCATCAAAGCAACGATCACTGTATGCGACACGGGACCAAGCTTGACAGCCGATGCAAAAGCAACTGTATTGCGATTACGCCCATAATTACCTTGGCGCCGGCTATTAAATTGTACTGTTCGATGATATGGCATGGTGGTGGAATATTTCGTGTTTATGTTAATACTATGGCAACACAGACCGGTTGCTCTGTTCGTTTCATCGTATATTATCCTCTCGGCAGCTTAAGCACCCCTTTTCGGGGGCGCTTAAGCGTGTGAAAGTGCAAAAACTATACCTTGCGGCGCACAACAACGCTGCGCACAGCTTCGTTCTTGTCTTGGACTTGGATGTGACGCGTCATGGTTACATCCCCCTTTCTGTTTGTGTTATATTTTCACAGCGGCGCGCAACTTAGCACTGCGCGAACGCGGATTGTGAACATCGTTAATTGCGCCGCTAACGGGACGCCTCGTAATAATACGAAGACTTGCCTCGTAGCCGGCGGCAGCCTGTTCGGCGAAGTACCGCTTCACGATTCGATCCTCAAGGCTGTGAAAACTAATCACCCCCACTCTTCCGCCGCGTGTAAGCAGCGCCGGAAGCAATGGCATGACGGTTTGAATTTGCCCGAGTTCGTCGTTAATAGCGATTCGAATCGCCTGAAAGACTCGAGTGGCGGGATGCGTACGCCGATGCGGCCCGCGATACGCCTGCTCTACCGCGCGGGCAAGATCCGTCGTCGTTTCAAGCGGCCGCGCCGCCGCGATACTACGCGCATACCGCATAGCAGCGCGCGGAGACTCCTCGCCGAAATCACGAATGATCTGCGCGATTCGCTCCACCGTCCATGTGTTGACAACGTCGGCGGCGGTTAACGATTGGCGTCGATCCATTCGCATATCCAGCGGTCCGCTTT
>ERZ773099.3415-NODE-3415-length-10249-cov-10.594271_pt1 | contig 10249 bp, 5 predicted proteins | sample MGYA00511120_ERZ773099 | MGnify/ENA primary metagenome ERZ773099 (study PRJEB29015, sample SAMEA2738012) | human oral metagenome | biome: human oral; feature: human-associated habitat; material: dental | place: China | collected 2104 ... | reverse complement strand
GGGGGGGGAGCCGTGGCCAGGGAGATGACCGGACGAACCGGTTGGGCCAAGACGGCTCGTGAGGCCGAGCCGGCCCAGGGTGCCGATCCCTCCCGGACGGCTGTGGCCGTCGCCACTCCAGGAGGGCCGCCACCCGGGGCTCGGCAGTCGGCGGCGCCGACCGCACTGGGGACTCCTGATCAGGGTCGATCAACCCTGACCGGCGCCCCCATGACCGGGGCGACGATCGTGGGGCGCAGCCCCCACCACACAGCGGGAAACCTGACCAATGAGGAGACGAGATGACAGCCACCACTGGCCCTCAGCACGTAGGAGTCCTTGACGGAGCCCGTCACGGCAAGGCCCTGCGCCGCGGACTACTGGTCGGCTGCGTCCTGGCACTGATCCTAGGAGTCACCGTGTACTGCCACGCCAGAGAGGCCGGCACCCATGACTGCGACCAATGGGAGATCGTCTTCGACGGCTACGGCGAGGCCTCGTGCGCAGACGGCCTGCTGCGCCTCAAGCCGACGTCGGCCGACTCCCAGGACAAGACGCATGCGGGGCTGGCCAAGTCCACCACGGTTGAGGTCGAGGAGGGCAATGTCCAGACCATCCACACCAGGATGACCACCGTCAGTCAACTCCGTGAAGACGGCAGTCCCAACGCCTGGGAGGTCGCCTGGCTCCTGTGGAACTACTCCGACAACAACCACTTCTACGCCCTGGCCCTCAAGCCCAACGGCTGGGAGGTCTCCAAGCAGGACACCGCCTACGAGGGCGCCCAGCGCTTCCTGGCCTCCGGCAACTCTCCCGTCTACCCGCCCGGGGCGAGCCACGATGTCACCGTTGCCATTGACACCACCAATCCAGCAGCGGTCAGCTTCGTCATCACCGTGGACGGAAAGGAGCTCGGAACAGTGACCGACTCCCAGACCCCCTACCGGTCCGGAACCGTAGCGGCCTACTGCGAGGACTCCGACGTCACGTTCACCCCGATCACCGAAGACCGGTGAGACCGGTCCAAGGCGGCCATTGCCCATCCCGATCCCGGCGTCCGACCGTGTCGGCGCCCGATCCCGACACACCTGAGCAGGAGAACCCATGACGACACACACCACGCCATCGGGCGGGCCCTTGAGGGTCATGCTCGTCTACGGCACCCGCCCGGAGGCGATCAAGCTCGCCCCCCTGGTAGCGGCCATGCGCGACGACGAGCGCTTCGACCCCATCGTCGTCGTCACCGGACAGCACCGCGAGATGCTCGACCAGGTCCACGAGTTCTTCGGGATCGTCCCCGACGACGACCTCGACATCCACGCCCCGGGACAGACCCTCACCCAGATCACCAACCGTTCCCTGCAGGGGGTGGGTCGGGCGATCGAGGCACATCGCCCCGACGCCGTCGTGGTCCAAGGCGACACCACCTCTGCCTTCGCCGCCGCGCTCGCAGCCTTCTACCACGAGATCCCCGTCCTCCACGTCGAGGCCGGCCTGCGCACCGGTAATATCTCCTCGCCCTTCCCTGAGGAGGCCAACCGGCGGCTCATCAGCCAGGTGACCACATTGCATCTGTGTCCCACCACCACCAGTCGGGACAACCTGCTGCGCGAGAACACCGACCCGCAGACCGTCCGCGTCACGGGTAACACCGTCATCGACGCGCTCCTGGTCGCCGTCGACCGCCGGATTCCACCACCCGATGAGAACCTGGCGGCGGCTCTGGAGGACGGCTCCCGACGAGTCGTGCTCGTGACCGCCCACCGCCGCGAGTCCTGGGGCGAGCCGATGCGGGCCATCGGACGCGCCGTCGCCCGCCTGGCCGAGCACCACCCCGAGGTGCTCTTCGTCCTGCCGGTCCACCGCAACCCCAAAGTCCGCGAGGACCTCCTGCCGCAGATCGAGGGCCACCGCAATGTTCTGTGGTGCGATCCGCTGGAGTACGGCGCCTTCTGCGCGCTCATCGACCGCTCCGACGTCGTCCTCACAGACTCGGGGGGCGTCCAAGAGGAGGCTCCCGCGCTGTCCAAGCCGGTCCTGGTCATGCGCGACAACACCGAGCGGCCCGAGGCCGTGGCCTTCGGTGTCGCCGAGCTGGTCGGAACCGACGAGGACCGCATCGTCGAGCGGGTCTCCACCCTGCTGACCGACGAGGCGGCCTACACGGCCATGGCCCACGCCGCCAACCCCTACGGCGACGGGCACGCATGCGAGCGCATCCTGGCAGCCACCGCCGCCCTGTTCGGCCGTGGCGTCCCCCTGCCCGAGTTCGACCCAGTTCCCACCTCATCTCACAAGGAGGATTCATGATCACCCCGACCCTCATGTCGTCTCGACGACGCCGCTGCGCACTGGCCGCCATCGCGGTGTGCCTGGGCACTTCCATCGCCTCTGTGGGCCCCGCCCAGGCCACGCCCCAGTCGGCTGTCTCCCAGGCGCAGGCCCGGGCTGTCGCGGCGAAGCAGGCCGATGGTGCACAGGCCAACGACGCGGACCCGGCCAAGAACCCGCTTCCGGCCCCGCCCGAGCCCGCCGCCGCGGCCAAGAAGGAGCTCCCCCTCAAGGGCGATAAGCAGGCCGACGTTGACCTGAACAAGCCCGCGCCCGCCGCGGGGCAGGTCCAGATTCGTGACTTGAAGCAGAATGCGCCCGAGATTCCTGTCGGCGCGGTGAGCTTCTCCAACCAGGATGCGGGACCCGCATCGACCCTGGTCCTGTTCGACACGACCGGTGACTACGCCAAGCTGGGGGAGTACTACGCCCTGAGCATGGGCACCCTGGCCAGCCACTCCGGGACCGTGACCACCCTTCCCGTCAAGGACTATGTCGCAGGCCTGGCCGGTCGTTTCACCAACGTGGTCTACATCGGCTCGACCTACGACGAGCCCCTGCCGCGCGCCTTCATCGACGACACCCTCACCGGCAACGTCCCGGTGATGTGGTCCGGTTTCAACATTTGGCAGCTGACCAAGACCGATGCCGACCGCGCCGCCTTCACCCAGCGCTACGGCTGGGACGCCGCGACCTCCTACATTGACTCCACCGACCGCGTCACCAAGATCAGTTACAACGGCGCCTCCCTGAAGCGCAACGAGCTCAACAGCGGCGGGATCATCGCTCCGCACATCACCCGCGAGAAGGACGTCAAGGTCCTGGGGCGCGCCGAGTGCTCCAAGTCCGACGGCGCGGCCACGGCCTGCGCGTCCGTCGCCCAGTCCGGGACCAACTCCTTCCCCTGGGCCGTCAGCTCCTCTGGACTGACCTTCATCGGCGAGATCCCCCTGACCTACCTGGGTGAGCAGGACCGCTACATCGCCGCCGCCGATATCCTCCTGGACTTCCTCCAGCCCAACGCCCAGCAGTACCGTCAGGCCGCCGTGCGCCTGGAGGATGTCACCCCGGACAGCGATCCGGAGGAGCTCCAGGCGATCGTCGACTACTTCTACAGCGAGAACGTTCCCTTCCAGATGGCGGTGGTTCCCAAGTACGTCGACCCCAAGGGCACCGAGAACAACGGTGTGCCCAAGGAGATGACCCTCAAGGACTCCCCGGAGCTGGTGGCCGTCCTCCAGGACGCCGTGAACAAGGGCGGAACGATTGTCCAGCACGGCACCACCCACCAGTTCGGCACTCTGGACAACCCGTACAATGCCGTGTCCGCCGACGACTTCGAATTCATCCGTTCGTGGTGCTCCACCACGAACGACACCAAGGCCCCCGCCGTCGACTGCCAGGACAAGTCCTACGTACAGATCGGAGGCACCCTTCCGGGGACCTCCCAGGCATGGGCCGCGGAGCGCGTGGAGCAGGGGCGCCAGATCTTCGGTGAGGTCGGGTTGCCGACTCCGGAGATCTTCGAGACCCCGCACTACTCGGCCACCCGCGAGTCCTACGAGGGCATCGGCGAGCACTACCCGGTGCGCTACGAGCGCGAGCTGCTCTACGCCGGGCTGCTCACCAACGCCCAGGCCGGCCCGCACGACTACTTCGGACAGTTCTTCCCCTACGCGGTCAACGACCCCTACGGGACCCACGTGCTGCCGGAGAACCTGGGCAACTACGAGCCCAACGAGATCAACCAGCATCCGCCGCGCCTGGCCCAGGAGGTCGTCGACGCCGCCAAGCTCAACCTCGTGAACACCCATGCCACCGCGAGCTTCTTCTTCCACCCCTACTACCCGTTGCCAGAGCTGAAGAAGATCGTCACCGGTATCAAGGCCGATGGCTACACGTTCGTCCCGGCCTCGGAGCTGAAGTGACGACGGCCGCTGCCGGACGTGACACCGAGCCGCGCAGAAACCACCACGGTGGAACCGCTCGGTCGGACGGTCCCTCACGAGACGGGAACACGGGAATACTGTATGCCTCTTGAGACCAGTCGCAGAAGGGTGCTGACGCTCCTGAGCGCCGGGGTTCTGGGAGCGTCAGTGTCCTCCTGCGGTCACGGGCGTGCGGTCAGCCCGCCGGCCATGGGCGACGGGGCGACCACCCACCTGAGCCTTCACCTCACCGACGCCCAGGGCGGTGCGCTCAACCTCGAGGCACTGCGACGCATCCAGTCCAGCGGCAGGGGCGAGGTCGGCTACGACGACGCCCTGCTGGACGCCAAGACCCTGGAGGTCATCGTCGTCGGGCCGCTCTACCAGGACGAGGGCGACGCCATCGGCATCGACGTGCCCACCGGGCGCGCCTGCACCCTGACCATGTCGTGGCCCACCAGCCACGGGTACTCGGCCCTCATGGCGGATCTGCCCGCCTCCGGTGAGCACGATCTTCTGGAGCTGGCGGCCAGGACACTTCACGAGCATCAGGACGAGCGCTACCAGCAGGTTACCGCGCAGGGCCTCAAGGGCTCCGACGAGGCTGTGACGCTGCGGGCATCCGCCCAGCAGTCCCTGGATGGCTGCGCCACAGCCCAGTCCTGGACCGACAGAGGCCGCCTGGCGAACTCAGCCCTGGAGTCCGCCGCCGGGGTCCAGCTCGCCCTGGACCGGGCGCTCGTGGCCCAAGCACCGCAGGACGCCATCATCGGGGTCACCTTCACCCGAGTGCCCACTGCCGCCGAGATCACCGCCGCCCTGGCCTCGAACGGACCGGGGGGCGGCAAACGGAAGGTGTCGGCCCGGCTTGTGATCGGCGACCCCGGTGACGCCCAGGAGATGGCTGGCTGGAAAACCACGGTCGACGCCCTGCATGCGCAAGGTGGCCTGGCTCTGGCTCAGATCTGCGACTCCCACGACATGGCCGCTCTGAGCGACGCTGCCTGGGACACGCGGGTCGACGCCCTCATCAAGGCCCTGCCGAGTGTGGACGCCTGGGAGATCGGAAATGAGATCGGGGGGGACTGGCTTGGCACCGGGCCGGTCGCCAAGGCCCTGCGCGCCGCCAAGGCGGTTCGCGAGCGCACCAGCGCCACCACAGTGCTCACCCTGTACTACCAGCTCGGACAGGCGGACCCGGCCTTCTCCCTGTTCAGCTACGCCGCCAGGGAGATCACCCAACCAATCAGGGACCTGGTCGACGTCGTCGGGCTGTCCGTCTACCCCCAGCTCCACCCGCTGGGTACGGCCGCCGACCGGATCCTGAGCACTCTGGACGCGGCCTTCCCGGCATCCCGGATCGCCGTCACCGAGCTGGGGTACGGGGCTGATGACCTCAACGCCGGCCCCTGGTGGTTCGGGTCGACAACCGACCCGGTCGTGGCCCGCACCGCCGTCGCCGAGCACGTCACCGGTGCCGCACTGGGACGCTCCGACGCCTGGGGCGCGCCCTTCTGGTGGTACTACCTCGAGGATCAGGTCGGAACCCCCGGAGGTGGGGTGGCTCCGGCCCTGGCCGCCGCATCCACCGGGTTCTAGCGCGTGCAGCTGGGTGGGGGCTACTGCCCCCACCCAGCGCTATCGCTGGGCCAGGACGAAGGGATGAACCGCCGCCGCTCCCGCCTCGCGTAGGAGGGCGGCCGCCACCGTGAGCGTCCAGCCCGAGTCGCTCCAGTCGTCCACCAGGACCACGGCGGCGCCTCGCAGATCCTCAAGCGTCTTCGCCGTCCACTCCTGAAGCGTCAGGTTGCGGGCCACCTCCGCCAGGCGGAACGCTGAACCCACATTGTGGTGCGGCGGCTCCTGGCCCACGAAGCCCACGACGCCCAGCGGCCTGGCCCCGAGCCGGCTGGCCACCGCCCGACCCAGCTGGCGGACCATGCCCGGCCGGGTACGGGAGTCGACGATGACGACGACGGTCTCTTCCCCCACGGGCCCGGTGCTGTCGGGGTCCTCGAGGTCGTCGCTCCGGTCGCCCCGAATGATCTCACCGAGCCGGTTCACGGTCTGAAGCACCAGCGGCCTCAGGGAAACTGGAACCTCACCGTCGGAGTCGGAGGCCACCAGCTCCCGCAGTGCGCCCGACGCGCCCAGTCCGTCCAGCCGTCCCACGGCCAGCCCGGTCGCCGCCTGCTGATCGACGCTGATACGACCTTTGAAATGGCTCAGTCCCAACCGCTCCATCCCGGTGGGCCACTGGCGACGCGCCCGCAGCTCGATCCCGACGCGACCGAGCGCCTGACGAGCGGAGGCGACCTCTTCCTCGTCGGGTGCGGCGGGCAGGAACAGGCCCCCGCACAGGTCGCAGGTGCCGCAGCGCCACCCCGGTTCGAGATGCGGGTCGTCGAGCGCCGCCCTCAGGAAGGCCATCCGGCAGGGGGTAACCGTCGTCGCCGAGTCGGTATCGTCGCCGAGCTGCTCGTAGGCGATCATCGCCTCCTGCTCGGCCCGGCGCGCGGCGTCGACTCGCGCGTAGCGCTGGGCGTCATAGGACCAGGACTGGCCGGTGGATTCCCATCCGCCGCGAACCCGGCGCACAGCTCCGTCGACGTCAAGGACCTTGAGCATGGACTCCAGTCGAGTGCGCCGCAGCGACGTCACCGTCTCCAGCGCCGCCGTCGACATCGGCCCTTCCCCCGCTTCCCGCTGCCTGTCCAGCCCGTCCAGGACCGCACGGACCTGGTCCTCGGGGGGAAAGCCCTGCGAGCCGAACCACTCCCAGATCGCGCGATCCTCGGAACCGGGGAGCAGAACCACCTCGGCTCGCTCCACGCCGCGACCGGCGCGCCCCACTTGCTGGTAGTAGCTCACTGGCGAGGAAGGCGCCCCCACATGCACCACGAAGGACAGGTCCGGCTTGTCGAAGCCCATGCCCAGGGCCGAGGTGGCCACCAGCGCCCTGACCCGGTTGGCCTTGAGATCCTCCTCCAGGCGCTCACGCTCGGCGGCATCGGTCTGCCCCGTGTAGGCGGCCACCTCCACACCCGCGGTGCGTAGGTATTCGGCGACCTCCAGCGCTGCCGAGACGGTCAGGCAGTAGACGATGCCGCTTCCGGGGGCGTGTCTGAGATATGCGGCCAGCCAGGCCAGACGTGTGGCCGAGTCCGGCAGAACCTCGACCCCCAGGTGGAGGGAATCGCGTCCCAGGTCACCGCGCAGAATTAGGACTCCCTGGTCGCCGTTCTCCGCCGGGTGCGCCCCCAACTGTTCGGCGACGTCGGCGCTGACCCGGGCATTGGCGGTCGCCGTGGTCGCTAGGACCGGGGTGTGCGGCGGCAGGCCTGCCAGAAGGGTCCGAATGCGCCGGTAGTCCGGACGGAAGTCGTGCCCCCAGTCCGAGATGCAGTGGGCCTCGTCGATGACAACCAGCGCGGCGTCTGCTGCCAGGTGCGGCAGGACCTCATCGCGGAACACAGGGTTGTTGAGACGCTCGGGGGAGACCAGGAGGACATCCACCTCGCCGGCGCGCACCTGGGCCTCGATCGGTGCCCACTGGGTGACATTGGCTGAGTTCATCGTCACCGCCCGGATCCCGGCGCGGCTTGCGGCGGCGACCTGGTCGCGCATGAGGGCCAGCAGCGGCGAGATGATGACGCTCGCCCCCAGGCCTCCGGGCCGGCCGCGCGAGCCGGGGACGGGCACAGGCGTGCCGGGCCGCCAGTCTCCCCAGCCCTCGCGCAGCAGCACCGTCGCCACGAAGTACACCGCCGACTTGCCCCATCCCGTGCGCTGGACCACCAGGGCGCGGCGGTGAGCGATGACGAGAGCTTCTATCGCCCGCCACTGGTCCTCTCGCAGGCGCGCATCGCTGCGGCCGACGAGCTCGCGCAGGACGGCCTCGGCTCGCTTGCGGACGGGAGCACCGAGTTGCTGCGGGAACTCGGCGCGGTAGTCGGGACGCTCAGGTTCCTCATGGTCTGTGATCGTCACGGGGCCACGGTAGCGCGGCTGAATGAATAGATCAGGCCTTGGATACTCTTGGCCCATGGACCTCCTCATTATCGCCGTGTTGGGCATTCTTGCCATCGCGGCTGCCTCGCAGCTCAGCGACCGCATCGGCGTCGCCCCGGCGCTGATCCTCCTGGCCGGTGGTACTGCGGTTGGATTCCTACCCTTCATCCCGGCAGTCGAGCTCGACCCCCAGGTGGTCCTCGAGGGCATCCTCCCCCCGCTGCTGTTCTCAACGGCGGTGAGCATCTCCACCATCAACTTCCGCCGAGAACTCGCCCCGGTGGCGGTTCTGGCCATCCTCCTGGTGGCCCTATCCGCCGCGGTGATCGGTGTGGCGTTCACCTTCCTGGTTCCCGGGCTTTCCCTAGCCTGGGCGATCGCCATGGGGGCGATCCTGAGTCCCACTGACGCCGTGGCCATCTCCATCGCCCGCCGCCTGGGCGTCTCGCAGCGCATCATCACCGTCCTGGAGGGGGAGGGTCTGCTCAACGACGCCACCGCCTTGGTGGTCCTGTCCTCGGCCGTCTCTGCGGCCACATCGGGCGGCGTCAGCGTCGGAGGCGTGCTGGGCGGTTTCGTCCTGGCGGTCCTCGTTGCCCTGGGCGTGGGCTGGCTCGTCGGCGAGGTGAGTCTGCGGGTGCGCTCCCACATCACCGATCCCACGGTGGACACAGTCGTGTCCTTCACCGTCCCCTTCTTGGCGGCGATCCCGGCCGAGCACATGCACGGCTCGGGTCTAGTGGCCGCGGTCGTCGCCGGACTCATCACCGGTCACCGGGGTCCTCGGATGCTGCCGCCGGCCCACCGGGTGGCCTCGCGCACCAACTGGCACACCGTCGAGCTCACTTTGGAAGGCCTCATCTTCCTGTTCATGGGCCTGGAGTTCTTCGGCGTCGTGGAGAAGGTGGACGCCTCGGACCTCGGGGTTCGCCGGGCCGTCGCGGTCGCCGTCGTCGCCGGGGCGCTGACCGTTGTCGTCCGGGCTCTCGTCGTTGCCCCGATGCTCAAGCTCCTCAGCCACCGCACGGCGCGCTGGGCGATCCACTGGGAGGAGAACGAGGAGGCCATCCACCAGTTTCAGAACCGCTGCTCGGCTATCGTGCGCGGTGAGATCGATATGCCCCCGGTTCCCTGGGACCGGCGCAGTCTCTCCCGGGTTCAGCGCAGGCTCCGGCGAGAGCCTAGCCATGAGAGCATCGCGCGGCGCGCCCGTCGAATCTCCAGTCGAGTCCGACGCCGGGGTGCCGACCTAGACTACTTCGCGGCCGAACCCCTGCGCGCACGCGAGGGCGCTGTCATCGTCTGGGCGGGTATGCGCGGTGCGATCACCCTGGCGGCGGCTCAGACCCTGCCGACCACGGCACCGCACCGGTCCTTCCTCCTCCTGGTGGCCATGCTCGTGGCCGCCGGCTCGTTGACGCTCCAGGGACTGACGCTACAGGCCCTGGTGCGCATGGTCAGGCCCGCGATGGCCGGGTCCGCCGACGAGGAGGAGAAGGCAGCCGTCATCTCGCTTCTGGTCAACGCCGCCCGCGACGCCGTCGCCGATGGCCATGAGCTCCCCAGCCGCGGCGCCCACGACGTCGTCACCACCGATGCCGAGCCGACTGCTGAGGCTTCGCGCCTCGTACCACGGGCCGAAGGGCCGACTATCTCCGAAGAGCCTGCCGACTCCGAGGTGAAGGTGGAGCTGGACAAGTCCTCGGTCTCTGATCATGACGGCGAGAACCTCAGCCCAACGCTCGATCAGCACGCCTTGCTGCGGCGCGAAGGGACGGACATCGTTGTCTCACCGGCCGCTGTTGCCCGGGCATGGACCGACCCCACCTGGCGGCACGACGAGCTCGCCCCGATGCGAGAGCGCGCCCTGGACATAATCCGCGCCCAGCGCGAGGCCCTCCTGGACGCCGGTGACGAGGGCCTGTACTCGGCAGACTCACTGGAACACGCCCTGGACCGCCTCGACTTCCAGGAGATCATGCTGACCAGCGAGCCCCACT
>ERZ773099.3413-NODE-3413-length-10257-cov-2.493825_pt1 | contig 10257 bp, 10 predicted proteins | sample MGYA00511120_ERZ773099 | MGnify/ENA primary metagenome ERZ773099 (study PRJEB29015, sample SAMEA2738012) | human oral metagenome | biome: human oral; feature: human-associated habitat; material: dental | place: China | collected 2104 ... | reverse complement strand
CAGATAATTTTCGCCAGCGTCGGATCGCTCAGCCAGGGGATCATGCTGCTTTTATCGATCAGCCCCAGCTGAAGCAGCGTCCGGTTGACAATCCCAAACGACCCGTTGAGCAGGTTGCGCCAGATCATCATCGAAACGACGATCGGGATCGCGTACGGCAAAATGTAAATCGAGCGAAAAACCGAGATGAGCCTGATTTTAAGCTGCGTCAGGACCGTCGCCATGATAATCCCGCCAGCGTAGCAGGTCACCGTCGCCGCCGCGCCCCAAAGAATCGTCCAAAACGCGACGCGCCCGAACGCGCCCGCCCAAACGTTACTGCTGCCGAACAGGGTCCGGAAGTTTTCCAGCCCGACCCAGTTCACGACGTTATTCGGCGGAATATGATCCGGGGCGGAATAGTCGGTAAACGCGACCAGCGCCGAAAACAGGAGCGGAACAATGATAAAGAAAATAACGAGGATCAACGCCGGCATCAGGCCAAGAATCGGGAAGGACTTGTTCGCCAGTTCGGAGAAAATGTTCTGGCCGCTGTCGTTCTTTCCGGTCAACTTCCGTTCGTCGTAATCCGATAAAGCGCTTTTAACCGACAGCGCGTACAGAACGAAGAAAAGGAAAATCACGGCCAGAACGGTAATCCCATCGATCATCATGAACATCGAATGGTCCCGTTCGATCATCGGAAGATCCGGCTTGGGGTCGCCCAACGTAATCAGGCCGTGAACCTTCCCGAACAGGGTCGGAATAAAAATCAGGAACAGGATCTCCATCAGCGCAAACAACGCGCCTTTAACGTACTGCTTCAGCTGGAGAAGATGCCCCAGTCCCATGAAGATAATCGACGTCCGGAAAAGCCGCTTCCGTTCCGGGTCGTCATGAATAGCGGATACAGCTGCCATATTGCATCGCTCCTTTCTTGAATCGTTTCGGGTTACAGTGAATTTTATGAAAAATCTTTCGCTGATTTCTCCACGGCGTTTCCGTGGTGAAAACGAACGTTGAAGAAAAGGCCTCCAAATCTGGCTGGAGGCCTTCTCGTTCTGTCTGCGTTATTTGGCGGTAAAACCTACGATCGCGGTATCAAGCTTCTGGAGCTCGGCTTCGACGTCGGCCCCGTCCCAGATATTCGCGGACGCGGCGCTGGCGGAATCCCAGAACGCGGTCATCGCCGGAACGGACGGCATCGGGAACGCGTATTTCAGCTGTTCAATGAAGCCGTTGACAATTTCCGATTCAACTTCCAGCGGAATCGCCGGAATCGCGCCGGTAATCTCATAGCGCAGCCGCTGCATTTCTTCCGAGATCAGGAACTTCGCGAAATCGGCGGCTTCTTCCGGATGCGCGCTGTACGCGGAGACGAACATCCCGCGGGTACCGGAGAACGAAGAAGCAGGAACCTTCCCGTCGAGCGACGGAAGCGTCGCAACGCCGAAGTCGATCCCGTCTTCCGTAAATTTGGAGACGTTCCAGGGGCCGGAAATATGGAGCGCGGCCGTACCGGCGCTGAACGCGCCGTCGGCGGTACCGGTATCGAGGTCGGCGGCGTTGAACGGAACGACGTCATGCAGCGATTGGAAAATCTTCATTCCGGCAATCGCGTCTTCGGTCGCCAGATAAGAAGAAGAGGTGTCGAGGCCGTCCGGACCGAAAAGCCGGTTCCCGTTCATCGTCGTAAACAGGATCGTATAGTACGCGTTCCCGACGTCCATGACAAACCCGTATTTATCCGGGTTGGCTTCGTTGAATTCCCTGACCCAATCGGCGAGCTCTTCAAACGTCTCCGGGGCCTTGTCAACCAGCTCCTTGTTATAAAACAGCACGTACGTATCCGCGGTCGTTGGGTATCCGTACATGACGCCGTCGTACGTTAACGCCTGAGCGGCGGAAGGCAGGATCGCAGCGGCGACTGCTTCCGCGTCAACGGTCGGAAGAACATGCCCGCCGGCAACGAGCTCGCCCAGCTTATCATGCGGAGCGGCGAAAAGATCGGGGCCGATACCGGACGGGCCGTCGAGCGCGATCTGCGTCGAGGAATCGACAATTTCGACATTGACGAATTCGACCGTAACGTTCGGATTCATTTCAGCATACTTTTCGGCAGCCTGAATCAGCCATTCGTCGGGACCGCCGACGGATTCCCAAACGGTCAGCGTAACTTTATCCTGCGCGACGACGCCGGCAAACAACGCAGCAAATAAAGCGAAAACAACTAAAACCGAAAAAACTTTCTTCATGACAACATCCTTTCTTAAACCTTGATAAAAAGAACCGACCGGGATAAAAAAGCCCCTATATGTTATGGAAATTATATCTGTCCTTTCGGTTTTTGTAAATAATGTAAAGGCAATTCACGAAAACTCGAAACGGATGATCCGGACGAGGCGAAATAAAAGCGGATCAGGAAATACATCCATCCGAGATGAGCCGCGGCGAAAAGCGGAACGAGCGTCCGGAACTTCGTTTTCCGCGTTTTATGATGAAACAGGAACATCCCCGCGAGCGCGCCGAACGGAGCGACGGCGGCAGCCCAGAGCAGCGTCCGCTCCGGGATCCGGCGGCGCTTCCGTACCGCCAGGCGCTTATCGATCCAATAAAGGGAAAGCCCGACTACGTTCACTGCGGCGAACGGAACGATCCAGCGCAAAATCAGCGTCAAGGGCTCCGGTACGATCTCTGGCATACTGGGATTTTACCGCGCGGGGGCTCAGCTGTTCCGAAGCAGCTCGACAATCCGCTCAGCGGCGCGCCCATCCCCATATGGGTTGACCGCCCCGGCCATCGCTCGCCGCGCCGTTTCGTCGTCCAGGACCCGCGACGTCTCCCTCAGGATCGTTTCCGGATCCGTTCCGACCAGCCGGACGTTCCCGGACGCGACCCCCTCCGGCCGCTCGGTCACGCCGCGCAGCACGAGAACCGGAACGCCCAGGCCCGGCGCTTCTTCCTGAAGCCCGCCGGAATCGGTCAGGATCAGCGCCGACCGCCTGACCAGCTGGACCATGCTCAAATAGTCCAGCGGATCGAGAAGCGTCAGGTTCTCAACGCCGCGCAGCCTCGCGAAAACGACCGAACGCACCCTCGGATTCAGATGAACCGGGTAGACGAAATGGACCCGGGCGCGGTACCGTTCCGCGAGCGCCGCGACCGCTTCGCAGATATCCTCGAGCGGTCTCCCGAAATTCTCGCGCCGGTGCGCCGTGATCGTAACGATCTCCTTCGTTCCGAAAGGCAGCCCCGCCAGCGGCGATCGCGCCAGATCGAAAGGAAGCTCCGCCGCGAGCCGGAGCGCGTCGATCACCGTATTCCCGGTTACGTGGACGGTCCGCGGCTCGACGCCCTCCGCCAGCAGGTTTTCGCGCGCGCCCGCGGTCGGCGCGAAATGCAAATCCGCGATCGTTCCGGCGATCCGCCGGTTAATTTCCTCCGGGTACGGGGCCCATTTCTGAAAACTGCGCAGCCCGGCTTCAACATGCCCCACGCGGATCCGGTTATAAAACGCGGCCAGCGCCGCCGCCATGACGGTCGTCGTATCCCCCTGAACGAGGAGCCAGTCCGGACGCAGCGCGTCCAGCGCCGGCTGGATCCCGGTCAGAATCGCCGCCGTCAGCCCACTCAGCGTCTGATCCGCGGTCATCAGGCTCAGGTCCAGATCGCGTTCCATCCCGAAGACGCCGAGAACCTCCTCGGCCATCTCGCGGTGCTGCCCGGTCAGGCAGAAAACCGTCTCCATGTCCGGAGCGGCGCGCAGCCGACGGACTACAGGGATCAGCTTGATAACTTCCGGACGCGTCCCGGCGACGACCATGATTCTCATGAATAAAACCTCGCGTTCTTCGATTTTGGGCGGAGGGAACGAACCGCCTGGCTGTTTCCGATTATACTTATTTTAATCGACAAATTTCATCCGAAAACGAACGCCAGCGCCGCTCCCGCTGTCCGCGCGCCGGGCGTATCGATCGATCCGGAGGGGTCCTGCTCATGCTCGCGAAAGTTATTTCCTGCGCCCTGACCGATTTGGACGGGACGCTGATCGACGTTGAAGTCGATACGTCGTTTTCCTCGCTCCCCAAAACGATTATCGTCGGCCTTCCCGACCTCGCGGTCCAGGAGAGCCGCGAGCGCGTCAACGCCGCCTTCCGTAACTCCGGGATCCAATACCCGCGTTACAAAGTGACCGTCAACCTCGCCCCGGCGGACATCCGCAAAGAAGGGCCGTCGTTCGACCTGCCGATCGCGGTCGGGTGCATGGCGGCGGCGGGAATTATCGACGCGTCCGCCTACGCCGGCAGCCTGATTATCGGCGAGCTGTCGCTCGACGGATCGGTCCGGCATGTCCGCGGGATTCTTCCGATTACCGCCCGGGCGAAGGAAGCCGGTTTCGCCAGCGTCTTCGTCCCCGCCGTCGACGCCAAAGAAGCGGCGCTCGTCCCGGGAATTACCGTCCTCCCGGTTTCTTCGCTCGAAGAACTCTTCAGGCATCTCAGCGGCGAAACCCGGATCCAGCCGCAGACAGCGCCGCGGCTTTCCGAAATCGTTCCGGAAATCCCGACCGATTTCGCCGAAATCCAGGGACAGGAAAGCGCCAAACGCGCGCTCGAAATCGCGGCGGCGGGCGGGCATAATATCCTGATGAGCGGGTCGCCGGGAACGGGGAAGACGCTGATGGCGCGGGCGCTCCCGTCGATCCTCCCGAGGATGACGATCGAGGAAGCGCTCGACGTGACGCGGATTTACTCGATCGCCGACATGCTCCCCGGCGATCAGCCGCTGATCCGGGCGCGTCCCTTTCGCGCGCCGCATCACACGATTTCCAATATCGGCCTTGCCGGCGGCGGGAACCCGCCGAAGCCCGGCGAAATCTCCATGGCGCATCGCGGCGTCCTCTTCCTCGACGAATTCCCCGAATTCGGGACGCGCGTCCTTGAGGTCCTGCGCCAGCCGCTTGAAGATAAAATCGTGACGATTTCGCGGGCCTCCGGCTCGGTGACGTATCCGGCGAATTTCATGCTCGCGGCGGCGATGAACCCCTGTCCCTGCGGCTATTACGGCGACCCGACGACAGCCTGCACCTGCTCTCCGACCGCGATCGACAGGTACCAGAAGCGCATCTCGGGGCCCATGCTCGACCGGATCGACCTGCATGTCGACGTCCCGCGCGTCGATTTCCAGAAACTGACGCACGCAGGACGGAACGAGGCGTCGGAAACGATCCGCGCCCGCGTCGAAGCCGCGCGCGCGATTCAGCGCGAACGCTACCGCGGGCTGCCGATTTTGAGCAACGCGGAAATGCGCCCCGGGGAGATTCGAAAATACTGCCCACTCGACAGCGCAAGCCAGATGCTGATGAAAAAAGCGATGGAACGGTTCAGCCTTTCGGCGCGCGCGTTTCATCGGCTCCTGAAAATCGCGCGGACGATCGCCGATTTAGCCGGCTCGGCCGCGGTCCGCGCGGAGGATATCGCCGAAGCGATTCAATACCGTCCGAAAAAGACGCGCTGAACCGGTTCAGCCAAGCTGATCGAGCTGGATCCCTGCCGTTTTCAGCGTTTCCTCGACGAGCTTGGGAGCCGGGAAACCGGCCGACGCGCCGGAAGTCCGGATTTTCAAGGCTGCGAAGACCTCGGCGCGAATCAGCGCGTCGATCGGCAGATACCCCTTCAGCGCGTAATTCAGGTACGCGGAGAAGAGCGCATCCCCCGCGCCGACGGTATTCACGACGCCCCCGAGGTTCGCCGCGCTGAGACGAACGAGCCGGTCCGCGCTCCGGTCGTAAAGGAGCGCGCCTTTTTCCCCGCGGCCGATCACGATCGTTTTCGCAGGGACGACCTCTTTCAGCCGCAACGCGAATCTTTCCGCTTCCTCGGGAAGCTTTTCATCGCTCAGGAATAAAATATCCGCCGCCTGCATGAAATCCCGATTATATCCGTCGTTCAGATCGCTCAGCACATGCACATCCGTCGCGATCGGGAGCCCCATCGATTTAATTTCGCTCAGCAGCGCCCGATTAAAATTCACGTTGCAGAGAACCGCGATCCGGCTATCGGGTAAATCTTCCTGGACGGCTTCGATCCGCAAGGTCCGCTCCTGAATATCTTTCAGGTCGCAGTAAATCTGCCGCCGCCCAGCGTCGTCATATAAAACGACCGACGCCGGCGTTTCGGGAAGCTCGCCGAAAACGGCGTGCGTCGGGATCCCCATATCGTCCAACGCGGAACGTATCCGGTCCGATTCCGCGTCGTTCCCGACGAACGACGCCAGTCGGACGTCGTTTCCCAGCGTTTTCAGCGCCTTCGATAGATTAAACGCGACGCCGGAAACGTTCGAGCGGATCCGGAAAAACGAATAATCGATCGGGAAATAGTTGATCGGGAACTGGCGGACCCTGACCGTCGTTTCGATATTGATAAGACCCGAGATAAAAATTTTCATATGCGGATCGTACCCGGGCTATGATATATCAGCCTTTCTATCATTCCCCGCCCTGATCAGGTTAATCCCTTTGGGACGGTTCCAAAATGCCCAGCCCGCGGCAAACCGCGGGCTGTCTCTCGCTTTCGTTTTTTACGGAACCGGCTTACCAGAAGCCGAACCGTTTTTTCGCCTCTTCCTTCGGCTCGTCGTCGGCTTCGGCGTCCGAGTCCTCAACCTCGTCGGGAAGATCTTCCGTTTCAGCGTCGTTCGCCTCCGCGCCCCAGCCGTTCGGCAGGATCGTCGCCTCCGGATCGGCGTTGCCCTCCGTCCCGGCGACGTCCGGCTCAGGGGCTGGCTCCGCCGGAGCGAGCGGCGCTTCCGCCTGCGCCTCCATCGCTGTGCGCATGATCTCGACCTTCTGCTCGCTGAATTTCATTTTTTCTTCCATTCTTTTCAGCGCCGCGTCAAGCTCGTCCCGCGCCTCGATCGCTTCCTTACGCGCCTGTTCCGCGTCGGCGGCGCTGAGCTGCGCCTGCCCGATCGCCTCCTGCATGTCCTTGATTTCGCGATCGGCGCTGACCTGCGCCGCTTCGAGCTGATCTTTGGCTTCTTCCAGCTCGAAGATTTTCTGACGTAAATCCTTGTTTTTGTTCTGCGTATCGATTAAATCGGCGCGATACTTGGAAAGGCTGTCTTCGAGCCCGGTCAACTCCTTTTTATAGACCCGATCCGACCGCTTCCAGCGGAACCAACCGGGAAGCGTAAAAACCGCCGCGAAGACCGCCCCGATCGCCAGCGCCAGGATCATCAGGATCGCCAGCGGCAGGCTGAAACTCCAGATAAAGAAATGAAGCGTGACGATTTCGGTATTCTGGACGGCGAATATAACCGCCAGTACCGCAAAGATCATCGATACAATCATGCCGAATTGCATAAAACCCTCCTTCAAGCATCAGGATTCGTTGATTTGACTCTCCTTAATTTTACCCGAACCCGCGCGAAAACCCACTACGCCGTTCCAGGGCCGATCGGCGGTTCATTGCCGCGGCGCGACATGATTGATCAGCGCGCGCAGGATCCCCATCGACGAATCGTACAGCGACTGCATTGTGTCCCAGATCGTATCCTGATTTAATATGCCGCAATACGGATGATCCCCGAGCTCATTCTCATGCTGATAATCCGTCCCCCACTGAGCATAGTAGTATTCTACAAGGGCATCCTCACGCTCAAAAATTTCGGGGAGCGCGGCAAGAAACGCTTCCATCCGCCCGGCATCCGCTTCGACACGCGCATGGAGCGCGCTCATTTTCTCCAGCCTGCGAAGCGTCTCCTCTTTTTCAGCTTCGCTTAACGGCCCGGTCTTCTCCTCCGGAACTGTCTCCGGGTCTTCCTCGGTATGCAATTCGGTTTGCATTCTTCCCATCCTTTCTTTATAAATCATCCAGCCAAATCATAACATGTTCGGGACAGCCGAAAGGAGACGGCGTCATCTTTGACGTACGGCCCAGCGCAGGACTTTATACAAGCTGCCCCGGCAATTTCATTTTCTTTTTTGGTGAAAAACCGACGTCAAAATTTTCCACGTCCCGTCCGTCAACCAGGTAGCCCTCCGGCGTGTAGTAAGTCCCGGTAACGCCGTTCAGAAATCCTGCCCTCAACTCCCGGAGCAGAAAATAAGGAACTTCATCCGTCCTCGGTTCCGCGTTGTAATGAATCCCCCTGGAGCTCGCGACCACAAAGCCGAGCTTGCCGTAGAAATCCAGATTCCCTTCCATGCAGAGGGCGCCAACGCCCAGGTCCGCCGCTTTTTCCATGGAAAACTTCAGAAGAGCCTTGCCGTAGCCCTGTCTTTGATATTCCGGCGCGATGCTGATCGGGCCGAAGGTCATGATCGGGATCCGCCTGCCATCGTCCGCCTGGATTTCCGTGCGAACATACATGATATGACCCATGATTCCGCCGTCCTTTTCCATGACGAAATCCAATTCCTGGACAAAATCCTCACGGCCGCGATAAGCGTGCAGGATGTAATGCTCGATGCAGCCCGGCCGATAAACGTTCCAGAACGCTTCCCGTGTCAGATTTTCCGCCGCCCGATAATCATCAGGCGTTTCCAACCGGATCGTATAACCGCCTTGATTCATTGTTTTGCTTCCTGAAAATTGTTAACCGACGATCGTGTCAACTGACAATCACAGGAGGTCTGCATGAAATTGTATTGTGCAAGCCTCCCGGTTCAGGATACGATCTCCAAAGGATTGGTTTTCTTCAAACAGCGTCTCCTTAAAAAGGATTTCTCAACTCAGGCTGTCGAGCCAGCCTGACGTAAGAGTATACCCCGAAAATATATTCAGGTTGAAAGCGGTTATTTTTCCATCAGGCAACCGGCGCGAATCCTTTATAATGATCAGCATGAAGAAAGTCCAGACGCAATACGTCTGCCGCGAATGCGGCAGGACGAATCCGAAATACATGGGACGCTGCCCCGGCTGCGGCGGGCTGGGGACAATGGACGAGGAGATCGTTTCCAGTCCGGCGGCCGCTTCCGCGACGGCGCATCCCACCTTTCGCAGGAGCGAACCGGTCCGGCTCCGCGATATCGAGCTGTCCGGCGAAAAACGGATCGATCCGGGGATCGGCGAGCTCGCGCAGGTCCTCGGCGGCGGGATCGTCCCCGGCTCTCTGATCCTGATCGGCGGCGACCCGGGAATCGGGAAATCGACGCTCCTTCTTCAGACGGCGATCTTCCTCGCCGGGAGAGCGACCGTCCTCTACGTTTCCGGCGAAGAATCCGAACGCCAGATCAAAATGCGCGCCGAACGGATTCTCGCGTCAGCGCCGAAGTTCCGCGATCTTTCCGAACGTCTCCTGCTGTACACGGAAACCAGCCTGGACGCGATTTTAACCGCCGTCGCCGAGCTGAAACCGGAATTCCTGATTGTCGACTCGATCCAGACGATCCAGCTTTCGGCGCTGGAATCGACCGCCGGATCGCTGACTCAGGTCCGCGAATGCACCGGAAAATTGCGCGAACTGGCGAAAACGAGCGGGCTGACCGTCTTCGTCATCGGTCACGTTACCAAGGAGGGCCTGATCGCCGGTCCGCGCGTCCTGGAACATATCGTCGACACTGTCCTGTACCTGGAAGGCGACCGCTTTCAGACGCTGCGGCTGCTGCGTTCGGTCAAGAACCGCTATGGCGCGACATCGGAGGTCGGCGTCTTTGAAATGGTTGAGAGCGGGCTGAACGAGGTGAAGAACCCGTCCGAGCTCTTCCTTTCCGAACGCATGGTCAACGCGTCGGGGTCGGCGATCGCAGTGACCATGGAAGGGACGCGGCCGATCCTCGTCGAGGTGCAGGCACTGACCAACCCGACCGCGTTCGGAAATCCGCGCCGGGTCCAGAACGGCGTCGACATGAACCGTCTCTTCCTGATTACCGCCGTCCTGACGCGGCGCGTCGGTCTCCGGCTCGGCGATCAGGACGTTTACGTCAACGTCGTCAACGGACTGAAAATCAGCGAGCCCGCCGCCGATTTAGCCGTCGCCGGCGCGATTTTTTCGTCGGCACGCGGCGTGCCGCTGCGCGCCGATACGGTCCTGATCGGTGAGATCGGACTCTCTGGCGAGCTTCGCGGAATCCAGAAGCTCAGCGCGCGAATCAACGAAGCGCGAAAGCTGGGGTTCACGCGCGCGATCGTCCCCCGACTGCTGCGGAACCGCGAGACGTTCCCAACGGGGATTGAAATTATTCAGGCGCGGACGCTGAAAGACGCAATGCAAAACGCCGTCAGCGACACCGCCCCTGTGGAAACCGATCCGGAAGGCGCGGGAAACGGGTAGAAT
>ERZ773099.3412-NODE-3412-length-10257-cov-7.590178_pt1 | contig 10257 bp, 9 predicted proteins | sample MGYA00511120_ERZ773099 | MGnify/ENA primary metagenome ERZ773099 (study PRJEB29015, sample SAMEA2738012) | human oral metagenome | biome: human oral; feature: human-associated habitat; material: dental | place: China | collected 2104 ... | reverse complement strand
GCTCGAGCGGGCTGATGGCCTGCGCCGACGCGTGCGGCCACGCCGAGCCCGACACGGTGCGGGCGCTGCTGGCGTTCTACGTGCTCACCGGCCTCGCCAACCGCCACGCCGGGGACTGGTGGGAGCTCACCTACGCGAGGCTCCTCTACCCCAGGGCCAGGATGGCCTCCCAGAGGGTCAGCGAGTGCCTGGCCGACCTCGGCAGCGAGGACGCCAAGCGCCGCTTCGTGGGCGAGTACCTGCGCCTCGTCGGCAGGCGCGGCGAGACCGACGGAATCCTCATCGACTCCACGGGGCTGCCCAACTCCTGCCGCCTTCCCGTCACGGCCGTCTCCAACCACAACGGCGAGGTCAGCGAGGAGGTCCGTCTCATCTACGTCGCGCAGCGCGACACGGGCATGCCCCTCTTCTTCCGATACGTCGCCGGCAACGTGATCGACGTCTCCACCGTCACCCGCACCATCGCCGAGCTCAGGGCGATGGGCGTGGACACCAGGTTCGCCGTCCTCGACGCAGGCTACTACACGAACGCCAACGCCGACGCGCTGATGGGCGCGAGGGTGTCGTTCCTCGCGAGGATGAGGCCCAACCTCAGGGCCTACAGGGAGGTCGTGGAGGGGCACCTCGACGGGCTCGAGGCCAGGGAGAACGCGGTCATGCACAACGGCAGGCTCGTGTACGTCAAGTGTGTCCCCTGCGCCCTCGGCTCCAGGGGAGACCGCAGGGGCTACGCCTACCTGTACCTCGACTCGACCATGCGCCGCGAGCTCGAGCGCGACGCGGCCAGGAGGGCCGCCGAGGCCGGGCTCTCGGGCGCCGAGGCCCACGACCCGATGGCCTCGAGGGGCGTGTTCGTGCTCGTCAGCACCAGGAGGATAGCCAAGGGGAAGCTGTTGCCGCTCTACTACGCCCGCGACCGGATCGAGAAGGTCTTCGAGATCGCCAAGCAGGGCGGCAAGGCCCTGCCCGTCTGCGTCCAGACGGAGGAGACCTTCAGGGGGCACCTGCTCATGTGCTTCATGGCCACCGTGGCGATCAAGATGATGTCAGACGTGCTTGCCTCGCGCAAGACCTCGCTCACGGTCGAGTCGATGCTGAGGATCCTGCACGAGCAGCACGCGACAGGGTACGACGGGCGGCTGGTCACCACCGAGCCCGTGAGGAAGACGAGCGAGGCGCGTGGGGCCTTCGGGATCAGGTGCCCGGACACCATCGGGCTGCCAGTCGTGGGCTAAGGAAGTGCCGGGAACTCAGGCTTATCAAAGCGGCCTCATCGCTCATCTTAGATTCCTCCTCGGTTTGTGAGCCTGTTCTGAAGCCTCAGACGTATAGGAGACAAACTCTGGTATTGCCGCAGCGTAGACGTATAGAGACTGCCCGGGTAACCAGGTGCATCGACGGTGACAGCGGCATAGTATTTGGTTATCGCATCAGGGTTGTTGTTCGTCCTGAATATCGATTGCAGAGTGAGTGAGGGCTGCAGCAACGACGAGCTACGCATGCGCCTGTGCCTGCTGATGACCGTGTCCCACTTGAAATCATTGGCGCGCAGGTCGGATTCTTCCCAGTATGGCTTTGCCGAGACGCTTATTGGGAGATAGGACTTCTTATAACCCTGGTTGAGGAGGATTGCTGCTTCAGCGGCGTTCTCAGGAACCGACAGGTCGAGGGTCTTTGATCCAACGCCATCTTTGCGAAAGAGATACTTCATTTCATGGGGCACAAAGGTGTCTTGAATGCAGCTTGCCGTGTACTCATCCGTGTCGTTGGGATCCACACTGCAGACCGCGACTATGGTCCAGCGAACCGTGACATAACCACTAGCGTCGCTAATGGACGGAGCGAAGATTGGCAACGACACGAGTTCGGTCGGCCGAAGAACGCCCTGATAGAGTGAGGTGACGCTATTTTCCTCGCAGCTTAGACATTCTGCTGCGCTACTTGGGCTAATGCCGAACCCATATTCCTCCTGTGGGTGAGAGTCATCATGATCGGCATAGTGCAGCATAAGCATGCGTGCCATGTGCGGGCTGATGTCTTCGCTTTGAGCAAGCATTTCGCTCAGCTTGTGCACCACAAGAGGGGACGCGAAGCTCGTACCCGCGGTTGCCGTCAATAGGTTTCCGCTCATATCGGCAACAACGAAGGTCTTGCTAAGGTCACCTCCGAACTCCAGCAAGTCAGGCTTGATCTTTGCTCCTTCGCGGCCAGGGCCTATGCAACTGTAAGGTGCTCGAACGCGAGCTCCAGCGCTATCAATCGTGTACGCACCCACGCTGATGCCGTTGACGAGGTCGGCAGGGGACTGAATGCGATTGAAGGGTTCGGACAGCTCGCCGTCGTTGCCCACCGCGATTGCGAACAACGGGCCTTCATGGCTCTCGTCTGCGCTTCCCGTGAGGGCGTCAAGCGAATACGTAAAGCGGCTTATGTCATCGTCGAGAATCGGTCCCGTCGGCCCGAACGAGATGTTGTATAGTTTGATGTCTGGACGGGTGGGGACAACTTGCTCAATGACGTCTATGGCCTCGTAAAGCTCGAAGTCGTTTGGGTCGCTCGTGGGGAGAACTCGAAAGCAATCGACGCCAACCTCGGGCAGCGGGAGGATGTCGTTGGCGTTCTTTCCAGAAAGCTCTCCATGCAGTATTGCACCACAGACAGCACCGCCATGATCGATGTAGTCCCGTGCCGCGGGAGAAGGCACGCAATCGTGGGCGGTTACGAAACCAGAAAGCAGTGGGACCGTCGGGTTGCAGCCACCGTCAAAGACACCAACCCTTACTAACGGTGAAAGTGAACCGGCTTGCACTTGCGGCGCAGGGGCGGTAAACCCCCTTCGCATGGGTTCGATGTTGACCCTTCCCAATGGATGTATGGTTCGTAACGGATTCATGCGAGATACGCGCTGTGCTGCCTCCTTGCTCAGGCGGACCGCGATGAATGTAACGCCGTTTGCATATGGCCTAACTTCGACATCCTTCAACTCAACACCGGCAATCGAGCAGAACATCTCGACTGCTTCATCCCTATCGCTGGCGAATGGGTGCAAGACAACTTCAACCGGCCCGGACTCCCAAGCATCATCGAAGCCCTGAACCTTCTCTTGGGGTTCCAGCAGGTCAAAGGAACGGACGGACATGATTTCGTTGCGCCATGCGGCCACCTCATCATTGCTTCCGCTCTTCAGTGCGTTCTGGAGATCTCTTATGCCCTGTGATGTCGTTCTGACGAAATAGAGCTTGGCATCCTGAGGCTCCGTCTTACTCTCATCTGGCGGGGTCGCGTCGACGTCAGCAGCCTCCTGGGATGAAACCACTGGTTCGTCTGATGTAAGTTTATAGCGCCTGCCGCCCACAATCTCCATGTCTTCGGAAGCGCGCAGCATGGCTGACGGAGTATAGGACTTCGCCTCGAATTTGGGCTCCATGCGAACGCAGAGGACCTTTTCGTCAAGGTAAAGCTCGGGGTCTTCGTCAATCGTCGTGAAGACCGTATCTATGTCTCGAAGAATGCTGGCTCTGGCCTCTTCGTAGGTATGAGGTCGCTCTTTTGGACCGCCGCTATTAGGGCGCGCTATAGCCTGGATGTAAGATTCCCCATGGGCGATGATAGGGAGCCTATCGGGCATTTGAATCGACCTCCTTAAGATCACGTGATACCGTTGCCGCTGATGCCCCAACTATTTCTGCAATCTCTCTGGTAGTCAGTTTTGGGCAACCCCGCTTTAGCGCCTTACATGCTCGCGCTCTTTCTGACTTTCCTCTCGGGTGAATTCGCTCGAACAGTATCTTGAGCGCGATTGTGTCAATGCCTTCGGAAGGGTCCATAACGGCTTGACGCTTAATCTGTTCGCATAACTTGCAGATATCGGCGGCGCTTATCCCGATACAATGTTTGCTCATATACGAGCGGACATTCATCGAGAGTTGATACCTATCTGTGGGTAGATGCCGTTCGAGAAGCTGATAGCACTCGTCAACGCCAGGAAGGTCAAGTTCGAGAACTCTGTCAAAACGCCTCCACATTGCGCGGTCAAGAAGCTCTGGGTGATTTGTGGCAGCAAGTATTACGCTGCTCTTGGGACAAGATTCGATTTCCTTGAGCAGCACGTTTACCAGCCGCTTCAACTCGCCCAAATCACCCTCATCGTCGCGGCGCTTTGCTATGGCATCAAATTCGTCAAGGAAGAGGATGGTTGGCTGCGCCTTTGCGTAATCGAAAATGCTTTTAATGTTTTGGCCCGATCTGCCCAAGTAGCTTGAGATCGAGGTCGCAAGGTTGAGCGATATTAGAGGGATGTCAAGCATGTAAGCAATCCAGTGTGCGGTGTAGGTTTTGCCAACGCCAGGGCGCCCGGTGAAAAGAACGCTGTTCGATGGCTCAATGCCGTCTTCATAGAATCGCTGCATAAGTTCGCGTTCGCGTATGAATCCACGGAGGCTATCCATAGCGCCTGGCGTGAGGATTGGAGGGTCAACCTCGGTGAATTCCTCGACATCGACGAGCGACATTCGGGTTTCCCGATCTACTGGCAGCACTTGGTTGCCGACAGATCGCACCGCGGAACGAGTGCCTGAGAGTGCCAGAGCTTTTGCGATTTCTTTGGAAAGGTCCGGCCGTTCCATTTTTAGCTTTCGCGAGACCGTCAGTGCAACAGTCTCGATTAGCTTCCTGTCGCTGCTCAACCCTGCGCTGATTAGTCGCGGAACATAGTCAATCACATCCACCGTATCACATCCAATCATAGGCAAGGTATTGAAACAAGCATACTATAGCCATCTATCAAGTGATTATCAAGTTTGTGTTTCATTATACGCTATATACTTGAATATGAAGCAGATATACGGAAAGTCCCAGCGACTTTGTGACGCATGGATAGCCTTGTACCCGTACGAATCGGGTGCAGGCCGCCTCGTGCTGTCTGCCAAAGAGAAAGGCAGATGACATGGGGGTTGATGACCATGGCACAGAGGCGCAGGAAGAGCCGCAAACCGCGCAGGACAACGGGCAGCAGCAGGTGGCGCAAGAACAGCCGCAGGTGAGCGGCGCGGACTGGAAGAAGCAAATCGCGGAGCGTGACGAGAGAATCGCCGCCCTTGAGCAGCAGGTGGCCGATGCTGCAAAGAGCGCAGAAGTTGCCGAAGCACTGCGAGGTGAGATTGATGAGCTGAAGGCCCAGGGTGAGTCCGACCGCATCGACTTCAAGCTGCAGCTGGCGGGCGTTCGCAACGTGAAGGCCGCTCGCGCGGTGCTGGCCGACCACGGCGGCGACGTGGATGCCCTGAAGGAGGCGGAGCCCTGGCTTTTCGCCGATGCCCCCGCCTCCCAGCAGCAAACCGGGAAGACCGGGCTCCCCAACGCGAGCACCAGTTCCGACGAGGGCAAGACCGTGAAACGCTGGCGCAAGCTCGCCGGCCTGGACGATTCCGACAACGACTAAGGAGGGCTGGCGCATGTCCAACTCAATCGCGTACACCAAGAACTACACCTCTATCCTCGATGCCGTATACCAGCGTGCGAGCGTGTCGGGGTGCCTGACCAGCGGGGGCGCATGATGCGCGCAGGTCGAAACGCCAAGGAGATCATGATTCCCAAGATCGAGGTCTCCGGGCTGGGCGACTACACCCGCAACATGGGCTACAAGACGAGCAGCATCAACTACGCCTTCGAGACGAAGACCTTCAACTACGATCGCGGAATCCGGCTCATGGCGGACGTCATGGACGTGGAGGAGGCCGGTGTTCTGGACTGCTTCGTGAAGGCTGGCGCGGAGCTGCAGCGCACGCAGGTGGCCCCCGAGGCCGACGCCTCCGCCTTCGCCTTCTCGTTCTCGGGATTGAAGGACGAGACCGGTACCACGGGCGCGACCGGACCTGCTGGGCCGACCGGTCCCGCAGGCACGGACGGCACGACCTTCACGCCCTCGTCTCCGCTCTCGCTCTCGAACGGCGTGCTCTCCATCGATCTCTCAAGCTATGCCACGCAAACGTGGGCCACCCAGCAGATAAATGCGGCCATAGCCGACCTGGACGACCTCTCAGAGCTGAGCTTCTGATGGCAGTGGGCACGATCTCGACGCGCATACTCACGGACATAGCGAACGCGATCCGCTACCAGGCGGGCGTGGCCACACTGTACAAGCCCCGCGAGATGGCCGCTGCGGTTACGGGCTCTCGACGGCACGGATGCTGGCAACTACCAGGCACAGTCGTACATGGCGCTCGAGGAGGGCATTCTCTCCGAGTCGGTGTTCTCCGACATCGCCGACGCGATACGCGGGCAGAACGGGCTCTCCACGCTCTACCAGCCGGACGACATGGCACAGGCCATCCTCGACCTGGAATGGGACGTGGGATACAAGGTGCGGGCGCTGCTCCTGGCGGACGGAACGCTCGAGTTCAACCACTACGACCGCAGGCGCACCGTGTACGGCGGGACGATCCAGCAGGTCTTCGAGGTGGATACGAGTGGGTACTCGTCGGCCTCCGCACGAAGCTGGGACTCCATCAAGCTGCTGGTAACCAAAGTCTACATCGACTCGTCCATCGCGAGCGTGGGCATAGCCAACTGCGCCCACTGGTTCAACGCCTTCACCAATTGCACCGAGGTCGTAGGCTTCGAGAACCTGTCGGGTCTCACCAACGGCGCGCAGATGTTCACGAGCTGCACGTCCCTGAAGACGATCTGGGCCACGAGCTTCACCGGCACGAGCATGTTCTACGGATGCAACAGGCTGGTGGGAGGCACTGACGGCTTCATGCCCACGTCCACGAGCTCCTACAGCGTGTGCAAGCCGGGCACGGGAGGCGTGCTGACGAACCCGAACGCTGACGCCCGCGAGTGGTTCGGGGTCTTCGTCTACGACGACGGGCTGCTCGAGTTCACCACGGCGGGAACCGCCGACGCCACTCGCACGCTGCTCGACTCCGGGCGGATGTGCGCCAACGCCAAGTACCAGGCGGTTGGCGTGATACCGGGCTACTCCTACCGCACGCAGTTCCGCACGGTGCAGTTCAAGGCCGACATGGCGGCACTCACGCTCGCCAACATGTGCCACTGGCTCTACGGCCTGACGGCCGTCACGAGCGTGACTGGCTGGGCGAACCTCTCCAACGTGACATCCATGCGCTACGCGATGAACGGGTGCACCGGCGTCACGTCGCTCGACCTGCGCGGCATGGACCCGTCCTCGCTCACGGACCTGTTCTACGCCTTCGCAGGGTGCTCGGCACTCACGACGATCTATGCGGACTCCACCTGGGCGCTGCCGAACACGGCGTCCGGCTCCGGCACGTTCTACAACTGCCAGAATCTTGTGGGTGGTAACGACACGGCGTACAGCGCGAGCGCCTACGGGTACACGCGGATGGTGATCGACCGGGCGGGGCAGGCTGGGTATCTCACGGCTAGCTAGACGACGGGAGCAGGATGATTCTTCCGCCTTGCATCTCATCGAACAGGATGTCGATGGCCTCGTAGACTTCTTGCAGCTCGCCATCGATAACGTCGAGAACGTGCCTCTCCCTAAGCGCGGGCTTCGTGATGAGTCCCCACTTGAGCTGCTGGTAGGAGTACTTTACAAACGCAATCCACTGTAGGTAGTTGATGGCCATGGGGTTCTCCGTGAAGAGAACCTTACCCGCATTGATGGCGGTTGCTGCTGAATGGGCAGTGAAGAGCATCGTTCCGAGCTTCGGCATCTTCTCGTGATTAGTGCTGATTGGGATGGCGTCCTTGATGGAGACACCCTCTTTGATTCTCTTTATTGCGTGACCGACCCTTACAACAACCTCGATGAGCATGGCGCTGACCGACATCGAGCAGAAATGGATGAAATCGTATCCTTCGTAGTACATGCCTTGAACAATCTCTGCGATTGTCTGCTCATACTCGCCGATGCTTCCGAATTGGAGCAAGTTGAACAGGCTCATGAGCGGGGCAGGCAAACCCATGGAGGTAGTCATGTCCGATTTGAGATGGATGACCTGCTTCGCAAGGGCGGCGAACACGTCCGTTTCGGTGCGATCGGCGTAGTTCTCCATGACCTGTGAGACGATCTTTCCCGTCTTGTCTATAGTCGTCATGCGCCCTGAGAGGATATCAGCAACACCGAAGACGAAGCCAAGGAGAGGATCGTGACCGAGCGAAAGCAAACGATGGTAGTAGGCCGAAAGCCCGTCCACGTTAACTGTCGTGTTTCGGTTGTCCTGGGCGTCATATGGGACCTTGCTGACCTTTGAGTTTGCGAGCTCTTCCATCTCGTCTGGCGGGAACTTCTTGTCAAATGCATCGCGGATGTAGTTCGAGAGCGGGCCAGCCTTTAGGCCATCTGGCGTCTTCTGCGGGATGCCGACGAGCAGGATGTCCACAGCTCCGGCTAGCAGCCCGGCAGCAGCTGCGATGGCTACGTCAAATTGATCCAACCTGTGTATCTGGTTGTATTCATAGTTGAGCCACCTGACGGCCAAGGTGTTCTCGCGCAGCTCTTCTTCCGTGAAAAGGGATTCGATGGACACATCAGTGCCGACTGACTCGATTGCTTCCCTGCAGAGGTCATCCCACGATGGGAGGACGAGCGCCTTCGATGTAGTTACGATGTGCCGCCTGCTTGACATGGCTGGAAGATCGTATCCCAACTCCGTGAGTAACTGCTCGCTTGCCTCTATGCGCTCCTCAACGCCTGACATATCGGGTAGTTCGATTTCGGAGAGCAACGCATCCTGATACGCGAGGACGCTGTCAATGCGATTCTCGTCCTCCATGGGTTAGGCCGCCTCGTCTTCGCCAAGGTCTTGTCTCAGGTCTCTCACCGCACGCTCAAGAAGGATGTTGAGACTCTGAAGGCATTCGATCCGCTCTTTGCTCGCATCCGTCTCGTCCTTGAGCGCCTGGATGATTGCCTGATGCTTCTCTAATGCGGCTTTGTAGAGCCGCTCCTTCTCCTGGCGGAGCTGCTTGTTCTTGAGATGAGCCGCAGTGCCCACGCCAACTGCCGTAAGTGCCGCTACGGGTGCAGCAAGAACGAACACGCCAGCTACCATACCGCCGCCGACAATGCTTCCTGCAGCAGCCAAACCAGACGTTATGCCGGCAGCTGAAAGCCCAACGGTTCCAAGGCCATACAGGGCGGCAAAAGAGCCTACTCCACCAATGCCAGCGCCGAGGGCGCCGCCAAGTACTTCGGGTATGGAGCTCTCCCGTATGGTGCGTTTCTTGTCATCCAGCGCGGCTGCTGCTTCATTGACCACATTGACGACTTGTTGCAAAGAGTCGCCGCTCTGGAAAATCATGTCCTTCTTCTTTTTAACGTACTCGCCCATGGCGTTCCCTCATTAGTAGTGGAACCTAATAATGGCACCTATTATACGCTGCGCATTTCACACTATGGTCAACTGGCGGTTAACGTTGCCTTTGTCGGGCGCATACGGAAGGGGGCCAAGCCGCAGCCTGACCCCCCATGAGCCTTATGAGCGATTAAAAACTAGATGAATTCAAGCTCCCGGTAGAGGGGGTCGCCCTCCCCGACGAGCACGTCCCACCACCAGTCGGCCTTATCAGGCTCCGCTTCGCAGATCATCGCGAGCAGCTTCGAGCGGAACTCCGGCGGGTAGGCTTGGAAGTCCTCACGCATGGCGTCGAGGATGGCCTTGCTGCTGGATACCATCTCATTGCAGATGTCGCGCTTCTCGTCGAGCGTGTAGCTCTCGGGCGAGTACAGGCAGAGGTCTGCACGGAAGTAGGCCATGTCTTCGGCTTGCTGCAGTGTGGTCCAGTCGGTGTTGCTGGTGTTCATGTAACTTCTCCTTCCTTGCCCTGTGACCTGCGTAAGAGGACACAGGGACGGGGCACAATGGTGACCAAAACTCCGTTTTCGTCCGTTTTCGTCAGTCACCGTACGTATTCGCAAAAGACCTGCTCAGACGCCCTTTTGTATACGTCAGTTGCCCTTAGTTTTCGTGCCCTGGTATCCCTCTCAAGGCGGAGATCACCAGTTCGAATCTGGTACGGGCTACCAAAAATACGCAGGTCAGAGCATTGTCTTTGGCCTGTTTTGCTATCTTGGTGTTCCCTTTTGGTATCATCACATCCTCGATGAGTCCTCTCGCCAACTCAGTCGTACCGGATTCGTTGGCGTGCGAAGGGTTGCCGTGTCTGTTGCGAGCATCGATCACGGCGCAGGCACGTAGCGGGCGTAGCGCTTGTCGCCAAGCTTCTGGATGAGACCCTGCTGCGCCATCCCGCGCAAGATGGTGCGCG
>ERZ773099.3411-NODE-3411-length-10259-cov-23.255390_pt1 | contig 10259 bp, 9 predicted proteins | sample MGYA00511120_ERZ773099 | MGnify/ENA primary metagenome ERZ773099 (study PRJEB29015, sample SAMEA2738012) | human oral metagenome | biome: human oral; feature: human-associated habitat; material: dental | place: China | collected 2104 ... | reverse complement strand
CGTTCCTCATCGGGCGGGACGGGTCCCAGCCTACTGGCGCCGGGCCGCCCCCTCGTCGCCCCCTCGCCGAAACCGGCGGAGAAGTCACGTGAAACCGGCGGAAAGCGCGCATCGGGGCCTCCCCGCCGAGGACGTCGAGCACCCGACCGGGTCGGGCCCCGGCGCGCTCCGTCCCCCCGCGAACGCGTAGGTTTTCCATGGTCGCCCATCCGGTCCAGGCGACTTCCACTCCGTCCCCGCGAACGCGCAGGTTTCCAGTCGAACGCGCGGGCGGGAGGTGCGCGTTCGACTGGAAACCTGCGCGTTCGCGAAGTCGGGGCGGGGGCGGCCGGGGAGCGGGCACGGGGCGGCCGGGGAAACGGGGCGGACGCGGGACTGGGAGGAGCGGAGTTGGGAGGAGCAGTGCTGGGAGGAACGACGGCGGAGGCCCTCACGGGCAACGGCAAGCAGGCCCTGGGCCTCGTCGCCCGCGCGCTGCGCAGCCGGGGCGTGCGCACCGTCCTCGTCCCGCGCTACCGCTGCGAGGCCATGGTCCTGCCCTTCGAGCTGGAGGGAATGGGGACGCGCGCGGTCGACGTCGGCCCCGACCTGCTCCTGGAGCCGCGGGCCCTGGCCGCGGCGCTCGCCGACGAGCCCGGAGCCGCCGTCCTGCACTGCGAGACCTACGGCAACCGGGCGCGCGGCGACCTGGCGGACCTGCTGGTCCGGGCGCGGCGCGCGGGTCGGGTCGTCGTCGTGGACGCCACGCACTCGCTGCTCGATCGGCCGCGGCTCCTGGACGGAGCGGCCGACGTCGTCGTCGCGAGCCTGCGCAAGCTGCTGCCCGTGCCCGACGGCGCCGTCATCGCGTGGGACCCCGCCGGGCCGCTCGACGCGCCGCTGTCCGCGGGCGCGCGCGAGATGGAGCGCCGGGAGGCCGATGCGCGGGTCGAATCGCTCGGGCTGGCGCTGCTCGACGCCGAGCGCGCCTTCGTCCGGGCGCCGCGGGCCGCTCCCGCCGAGCGGGCCGCGCGCGAACGGATGCGGCGGCGCGTGTGCGAGATCGCCGCGCGGCACGAAGCCGCGATCGAGCAGGCGCTGACGCCGGTTCCCGCGAGCGCCTCGACAGTTCGGCGGCTGACGGGAGGGGCCGGGCGATCGGCCGGGCGCGCCGCGCACGCACGCGCGCTGCACGGGGCCGTCGCGGCCATGACGGCCGGGCACCCGGCGGGGGCGCGCGTGGTCAATCCGGGCTCGGTCGGCTGCGTCGCCCTCCAGGGATCCCGACTGCTCGTCGAGGAGCTGGCCGGGGCGCTGGCGCGGGCGGGGCTGTGGGGGCCGGTGTCCTGGGACGATCCGGACGATCCGGGGTCGCCAGACGGGCCGTGCGGACCGGAAGCATCGGGCGGGCCGGAGAATCCAGGAACGGCGGACGGGCAGACCGCGTTGAACGGGCCGGACGATCCGCGAACGGCGGGAGCGCCGGGCGGGTCGGCCGTGCCCGGTGTGCCGGGCGCGGCGCCGGGAAAGGCGGCCGGCGCGGAAGAGGCGGCCGGTGCGAGACCGTGGCCCGCCGTCGTCACACTGCCCACCGACGCGCCCGAGCGCGCCGACGAACTGCTCGACGCCGTCGCCCGCTCGCTGCGGGTGCGGCCCTGACCGGAGACCCAGCTGCGCGCGGCCCGGGCCGCCTGCCGCAGGGACCGCGGGCTCGGCGAGCCGCTCCGGTGAGGACGGCTGGCGCCGCAGTCGGACCCGACCGCGCGAACGCGGGGCCCTGCTGGCCGACTGCCCGCCCGTGGAGGGGTCGGTCGACCCGACCGCGCGAACGCGGGGTCCTGACAGATTCTCCACCCCGGAGCGTCAGGAGACGGTGACGCTGCCGGAGGCGGCTCCCGTGGCGGCGCCGCCGTTGGCTGTGGTCACCGTGATCGAGGATGTGGACATGGTCATGACGGCGCGTCCCTCTTCTCGTGCGGGTCGGCGTCCGGGCGGGCGCCGGTCGGCGGGGCCGGGCCGGGCTCCGCGGGCGCCCTCAGGCTGTCCAACGGCTCTGTCGAGCGGGCAGGCGCCGTCCATGACTGCGCTGTGAGAGCGCGGCGTCCGGCTACCGCGGGAGGTGCGCGACCACTGTCAAGACAGCTGCCGGGTCGAGTCGGCGGCGCCCGACTACCGTGGGGGCATGACCGCTCACGTCTTCTCCCTCGTCCCCGCCGCCTACGTCATCCTCCTGCGCGAGAGCGGGCGCGGGCCCGAGGCCCTCCTCCAGCTGCGGCGGGGCACCGGCTACATGGACGGCCACTGGGCCTGCGGGGCGGCGGGACACGTCGAGGCGGGCGAGTCCGTGCTCGACGCGGCGGTGCGCGAGGCCCGCGAGGAGATCGGCGTCGTCGTCGACCCGCGGGCGCTGGAGCCGCTGACGGCGATGCACCGCAGCAACGACGTCGGCGGGGCGGCGCTGGAGCAGCGGGTCGACTTCTTCTTCGCGCTGCGCCGGTGGGAGGGCGAGCCGGTCGTGCGCGAGCCCGCCCGGACGGGGGGTCTGGCGTGGTGCCCGCTCGCGGGACTGCCCGAGCTGGTGCCGCCGCACGAGCGGGCGGTGCTGGAGCTGCTGCGGGAGTCGTCGGCCGGGGGCCGGGCGGTGCCCGCAATCACGACCTTCGGCTTCGCGCCGGGCGAGGACATCGACCTCTACCGCCGCACCCGCGAGCACTGAGCCCTCCTTGGGGCCCCGGCGGCGACCCCGCCGGCATCAGCCGCCCCTGCCGGGCACTGAGCCCTCCCCCGTACCACCGGGAGCGGGCCCGGGGCCCGCCTCGGCGGCCTCTCCCCCGCTTTCCCCGGGGGCCGGGGCGGAAAGTGGCGCTCTGGGAGGATCGTTCGGACGGCCGCCCCGGATGCGCTCGGCGGTTCCCGCATGATTCCGCGGTTCTTGCGACGGCACTGTCGGGTGGGTGCCGGAACGATCCTCCCAGAGCGCCATTTCCCGCCCCCATCGTCTCCCAGACGAACGGGGTGCGAACCCGCTGAAACGCATGGGACTATTGGGACTGGCTCGGACGGGGGCCTGTCCAAATCTGTTGCAAAGGCGCTCCGGGCCGGGATCGACTGCGAAGAAAAGCGCGGAATACCAACGATTCTCTTCGCGCCTCCCGGCGCGATCGGGGCCTTTGCAACAGATTTGGACAACGGCTGGGCGAACGGGACCCGAGACAGCTGGCGACGAGCGGCAAGCGGGCGGGCCCGAGACGGCCGGCGACGGGCGATCCTGGCCCGGCGGCGGGTCAGACGCCGAGGAACTCCATAATGGCGGGCAGCTCCCGGCGGGCCTGCACCAGTCCCGCCTCATAGGCGCCCACGACGCGGTCGTAGCGCAGCTCGCCGTTGGCGATCGGCATGCGGTCGGGCCGGAAGAGGTACACGCGCCCCTCCCGCTGCCCCTGCTCCAGGTCCTCCAGGGTGCGGTTGTAGTTGGCGGGCCGGCTGATGATCGCCTCGGCCACCGCGGGCCGGCGCCGGAACAGGCGGCGGTAGACGCCCGGGCGCTTCTCGGCGGGCTTGCGGTAGCCGACGGGGCGCGTCATGACGACCAGCATCTTCTCGTAGCCGTCGGCCGCCGCCGCGTCGGTGGCGAAACCGCCCGTGGATCCCAGCGCGCCGTCGAGGTAGGGCGCGCCGTCGATATGCACGATGGGCATGAGCACCGGCATGGAGGAGGAGGCCTGGCAGCGCGGCAGCAGGTCCTCCAGCTCGTCCATGTCCCCCAGGCCCCAGTAGACCTCCTCGCCCGTGTCGCAGCGGAAGGAGCCGATCCGCACCGTGGCGGGCGCGGCCTTGAAGGTGGGCCAGTCGAAGGGGAAGAGCTCGCCGGGGGCGGAGGTGTGCCGGTAGATGTGGTCGGAGTTGAAGTAGCCCCGGCGCCGGATGAAGCTGCCCCAGCCGCCGGCCTGGGGATCCGTGGTCAGCCCGACGAAGGCCTCCCGCGTGCGCCACAGGTCGCGCGAGACCATGTTGACGGTGTTGGTGCAGCCCGCCGAGATCCCCCCGACCCACGGGAAGAACAGGCCCGCCTCGAGGAGCACCTGGACGAGGGCGGCGGTGTAGGTGCCGCGCATGCCGCCGCCCTCGAAGACGAGGGCGACGTCGTCGACCCGGGTCGTGATCGGCGCCGGGGCGTGCTCGGGGAGGCCGTAGGGAACCGGTCGGGTGCTGCTCATCGCGGCCAGCCTATCGGCGGGGGTCGGCGCGGGCGGGGCGGTCTCGAACAGTGGCCGACACCGGCGCCCCCGCGCAGGGGCGGGGGCGTGGACGGCGGGAGGAGCGAGCACGTAACGTGCGTCTCATGACCACGCCGACCATCCTGACTCCCCTGCCCATGCGCGGGCGCACCGCCCGCAATCGCCTGTGGCTGCCGCCCATGTGCATGTACTCCGTCGAAGCCCACGACGGCGTCGCCACCGACTGGCACGTCCTGCACTACGCCACCCGCGCCGCCGGCGGCTTCGGCACCGTGATCGTGGAGGCCACCGCGGTGACGCCCAACGGCCGCCTGTCCCCCGCCGACCTGGGCCTGTGGGACGACGCCCAGGTCCCCGGCCACCGCCGCATCGTCGAGGCGATTCACGCCGCCGGCTCCCTGGCCGGCGTCCAGCTCGGCCACGGCGGCCGCAAGGCGGGCACTCCCCCGTGGCGCCCCGACGACGCCGCCGGGGCCCGCACCACCACCATCGAGGGCTGGGACCTGGTGGCGCCCAGCGCCATCGCCTACCCCGGCCACGCCGCGCCGCGGGCGCTCACCGGGGAGGAGATCGCCGCGACGACGGCCGCCTTCGCCGACGCCGCGCGCCGCGCCGCGGCGGCGGGCTACGACGTCGTCGAGCTCCACGGGGCCCACGGCTACCTCATCCACGAATTCCTCTCGCCCCTGTCCAACACCCGCGACGACGAGTACGGCGGCTCGCCGGCCGGCCGGCGCCGCTTCGCCCTCCAGACCGTCCGGGCGGTGCGCGAGGCCGTCGGGGACGACGTCGTCCTGGACATCCGCCTGTCGGCCACCGACTGGGCCGAGGGCGGCCTGACCGGCGAGGACACCGCCGAGCTCGCACCCCTGCTCGTGGCCGCGGGCGTCGACGTCCTGCACGTCTCGACCGGCGGGAACGCGCCCGCGCGCGTGCCCGTGGGGCCCGGCTACCAGGTGCCCTTCGCCGCTCGGGTCAGGGCGGCCGTGGCCGGGACGACGACGCCGGGGGGCGGCGAGCCGGTGGTCGTGACGGTCGGCCTCATCACGGAGGCCGCCCAGGCCGAGCAGATCGTGGGCACCGGGCAGGCCGACGCCGTCGCCGTGGGCCGCCCGGCCCTGCGCGAGCCGTACCTGCCGGTGCGCTGGGCCCACGACCTGGGCGTCAACGACTGGCAGGCCGCCGGGCTGCCGATCCAGTACTGGCGCGGCGCCTGGCGCTGAGGCCCGTTTCGACGCGGCCCCGCGCCGCCCGCGCCGGGGGCCGGCGGGGGGCGCGTTCGCGGAGAATCGGGGCGCCTCGGCGGGGCCCGGGGATGGGCGAGACACCCTGGGACCGGGTTGGGCACCGGGGTTCTTCCCGGACGGTGATCCCACGGGCCCGACGGGGTCGTCGAAGTGGTCACCGCGGTCATCGGGGCGCCCGCAGCGCCCGCCGCCCGGCCCGCGGACGCCCTCCCCGGCCAGTCCGAGGCAGCGGGTTGTCCAAATCTGCCACAAAGGCCCGAATCGAGCCGAGACGCGTGAGAAAAAACGTTGATATTCCGCGCTTTTCTTCGCCGCCGATCCCGCCGCGAAGCGCCTTTGTGGCAGATTTGGACACGACCCCGCCCCGGATCACCACAGGAGCCCCACCAGCACCACACAGACACCCCCAGAATAACCTTCCGGGTCAAGTGTGCGGTGTCAGAGCCGGCCCGGGAAGAACCCGGCCTCCGCCCCGGCCGGGCCACACGCCCGTTCGACCGCTCTGCGACAGGGGTCGCAAGGGGTCACAGCGCGTCGAGGTAGAGCCAGCGGCCGGCGCGCCTGACGAAGCGGCTGCGCTCCTCCAGCTCGTCCTCGACGACGCGCCCGCGGCCGTCCCCGGTCAGGAAGCGCGCCGTGAAGGCCACGACCGCCTCCTCGCCGTCCGCCGCCCCCGCTCCCCCGCCGACCGTCTCGCGGACGGTCAGGCTCAGCCACCGCGTCCCGGCGTGGCAGTAGGGGCCGGGCGGGCGCGTGCGCGGGTGCCAGGAGCGGAAGAGGTGGTCCTCGTCGCCGACGACGAAGGCGCTGAAGCGCGAGCGCATGAGCGCCTCCGCGGTGGGCGCCGGCTCGCCGTCGAGCACGGGCGAGCAGCAGTGGGCGAAGGCGGCGCCCGAGCCGCAGGGGCAGGGGTCGGCGCCGCGCACGCCGCCACTGCGCACGCCGGCGCTCCCGCCGCGCCGGCTCACCGGCCGACCCAGTAGGCCAGCAGCGCCTGCGCCAGCCAGGGCCCGTCCTGGACCCCGCACATCTCCCGCTGGGAGTGCATGGACAGCAGCGGCTGGCCGACGTCGACCGTGGTGATCCCCAGGCGCGTGGCGGTGATCGGCCCGATCGTGGAGCCGCAGGGCACGGCGTTGTTGGACACGAACTCCTGGTGGGGCACGCCCGCGGCGGCGCAGGCGCGCTCCCACACCGCCGCGCCGACGGCGTCGGTGGCGTAGCGCTGGCTCGCATTGATCTTGAGCAGGGGGCCGTGGTTGAGGCGGGGCCGGACGACCGGGTCGTGCAGATGGGGGTGCTGGGGGTGGACGGCGTGGCCGGCGTCGGCGCTCACGCACAGCGAGCGGGCCAGAAGGGCCTGGCGGGCGTCGCCCTCGAAGCCCATGACGCGGGCGAGCCGGCCCAGGACGGATTGGAGGAAGGGCCCGGCCGCCCCGGAGCGGGTCGCCGAGCCGACCTCCTCGTGGTCGTTGGCGACGAGGACGACGGCGTCGACGGCGGCCTGCGCATCCCACTGCGCCCCGTCCCGGCCGCCGCCCCCGCCGGCCAGGGCCTGGAGGGCGACGAGCCCGGCGTGAACCGAGGTGAGGTTGTCCAGGCGGGAGGAGGCCAGGAACTCCCCGTGCCTCCCGAAGCGGGCGGGGGCCTCGGTGGGGAAGGTGAGGACGTCGTGGGAGGCGAGGTCGGCCGGGCTGATTCCGGCGAGCTCGCACAGGTGGGCCTCGACGGCGCCTGGCTCGCCGCGGGAGGCGGGGTCGTCGAAGCGCGCCGGGCCGGCCGGGTCTTCCGCACCGGTCGGGCCGGCCGAGCCGCCCGCACCGGCCGCGCCAGTCGCACCGCCCGCACCGCCCGCGCCGGTCGGGGCCCCGCCGCCGGCGACGGCGTCGTCGATCAGGCTCCACAGGGGCAGCAGGTGGGCCTGGCGGTCGAGGCGGAGGGAGTCGTTGACGCCGCGGTCCAGGTGCGGGGCGACCTGGGCGACGCGGGCGACGGGCCCGGTGCGCACGAGGTGGACGGCGCCGTCGCGGGTGACGAGCCGGCCGGCGAGTCCGAGCTCGCGGTCGAGGAAGGAGTTGAGCAGGGGGCCGCCGTAGACCTCGGCGTTGATGAGCTGGTAGCCGCAGCCGCTCAGGGCGGCGGAGGGCTTGAGCTTGAGGGCGGGGGAGTCGGTGTGGGCGCCCACGATGCGCACGCCCGTGCGGCCGGTGGGGCGCTCGGGCAGCATCCAGGCGATGAGGGCCCCGTCGCGCACGACGCAGCCGCGCCCCGGCAGGTCCCGCCCCCAGGCGGCGGTCTCCTCGACCGGCTGGAAGCCGACGGCCCCCAGGCGCCGGGCCGCCTCGGCGGCGGCGTGGTAGCTGGAGGGGGATGCGGTGACGAAGTCGATGAGGCCGGCGGTGTAGGCGTCGACGTCGGTGAGGGCGGGCGGGGGCGCCGGCGTCGAGGCGCCGGGGGCGCCGGAGGCGGGCGGAACGGGCGGGGTCGTCGGAGTGGTCGGCATGCGCCCCAGTGTGGCACCGTCGCGAGCCCGGGCCGGGAGCGGGTCGGTCCGGCAGTTCCGCAGCGCCGACAGTCGTACCCCGCCCGGCCCGGCCGCGCCGCCCCTCCCGCCCATTCCACTGGCGGGGACGGGCGGTGCATGACGATGATGAGCAGCATGAACGCGCTTCCACCCATTCCACCGGCGGGGACGGGCCCGATCCGCGCCATCCTCTTCGACGCCGACGGCGTCCTCCAGATCATCGGGACCCCGTGGCGCCGGGCCCTGGCGGAGGCGGGCGGCGAGGAGTTCGCGACCCGCCTGCTGGCCGAGGAGGGCCCCACCCTGGAGGGTCGGCGGCGCCTCCTGCCCTTCCTGGAGGAACTGGCCGGACAGCTGGGCCTGAAGTCGACCGGCCGCGAGCTGCTCGAGCTGTGGAGGCGGGCGACGCCGGATGCGGCCGCCCGGCGCCTCGTGACCGACCTGCGGGCGGCCGGCTATCTGACGGTCCTGGCCACGAACCAGCAGTGGGAGCGGCGCGAGTGGATGCGCGCGCACCTGGACTACGACGGCCTGTGCGACATCGACGCCTACTCGTGCACGCTGGGCGCGGCCAAGCCCGACCCCCGCTACTTCACCGCCGTCCTGTCCCTGGCCGACACGCGCCCGGACCGGGCCCTGTTCGTCGACGACAGCGCCGCTAACATTGCGGCGGCGGCCTCACTGGGGATCCGCACCCTGCACCATCCGGTGGACGCGGGCGGGGCGGTCCTGCGCGACGGCGTCGTCCGGGCGCTGTCCGCCCCCTGACCGGGCCCCGGCCGGCCGCGGGCCGCCCCGATCCCGGGGCGCTCACGGCCGCCCCCGCGAGCCGATCGCGGGGGCGAGTGTCCTCCTGAAGGAGGAGTGAGATTCATCCGCTGGGTCTTGGCGAATACATAGGATTCACGACAGACTCGGCCCAGGGGCGGCGCACGGGCGTCGCGGCAGAGAGGACCGGAATGACGCGACTCACACAGGCGACCAGCTCCGCCGGCACCGCTTCCGCCGCCGGCGCGCGGCCCGCGGAGGCGCTCGCCGGCGGGACGGGGAGCCTCGGCGGGACGGGGGACGCCCGCGGGGCGGAGCCCGCCCGCAGGGCCGCCGTCGCCCGCGAGCGCATCAACCAGCGCCTCGACGACCCCTCCCGCCGCGCCCCCCGCGTCTTCCGCCACGCGATCCGCCGCCTGCACCGGATCCTGCCGCGGGCGCTGCGCCGCCTGGTGCCGGTCACGTTCATCGGCTACGCGTTCATCAACGGCTCGGCCTTCGTCCTGGACATCTCCCTGCTGTGGGTCATGTACGAGCACCTGCACTGGTTCTACCCGCTGGCCGTGAGCGTGGGCTACGCGGCGGCCGGCCTGTACTCGCTCATCCTCAACCGCTGGCTCAATTTCCAGGCCCGCGGGCACCTGGCCGCGCAGGGCTCCCGCTACCTGGTGGGCCTGGCGAGCCAGTACGTCCTGTTCATCCTGGGGCTGTCGAGCCTGCTGCACTGGGCGGGGGTCAACGCCGAGCTGGCGCGGGTCGTCTCGGCCTGCTGCGAGGGCGTCTACCTGTACACCCTCATGCGCCTGTGGGTCTTCCGCGGCACGCCGGAGCCGGGCGACGACGAGCCGGACGAGGGCGGTCCCGACGGCGGGCCCGCCGTCCGCCCCGCGCAGGTGAGCTCGACCGCCCTGTGAGGCGCGCCGGCGTGCGCGCGGGCCCTCGCGGGCCGGCGGCAGGCCGACGATGGCCGCCTCGGCGGCGCGCCCGCGCAGAGCCTCGCGCCCGCCGTCGGCCCGCCGGCCTCACCAGAAGGCGCGCGCGGTCTCGGCGGGCCCGTCCAGCTCGGTGAAGCCGGCGTCGACGACGGACACGGGCCTGCACGCGGCCTCCCACCGGTCCCGGTCGGGGAAGACCGCGCGCACGCGGTAGCCGTCGCGCGCCCAGGCCCGGCGCAGCCCGTCCGGCATGAGGTGGCTCTGCCAGGCGAGCTGGGCGGCGTGGGCGACCTGGGCGCAGAGCTTGCCGCTGGTCATCGTCTCCAGGGGCGTGACCTCGATGGTCACCAGCGCCCCGGTGGACGCCGACTCGGAGCCCAGCTCGATCGGCGGGGCCGGCGCCGCGCCGTCGGAGCCGGCCGCGCGCTCGATCGCGGCGGTGACGGCCGCGGGCGGCGGGGGCAGCCGGTCGCCGTGGGGGAAGTGGGTGCCCTCGACCTGGGTCTTGGCCAGGGCGGGCGGCAGGGGTCGCACGGGGCCGGGGACGAGGGCCCGAGCCTGCGCCGGC
>ERZ773099.3406-NODE-3406-length-10267-cov-10.744908_pt1 | contig 10267 bp, 10 predicted proteins | sample MGYA00511120_ERZ773099 | MGnify/ENA primary metagenome ERZ773099 (study PRJEB29015, sample SAMEA2738012) | human oral metagenome | biome: human oral; feature: human-associated habitat; material: dental | place: China | collected 2104 ... | reverse complement strand
CTGCGGTGACCAGGTGACCGTTATGGATGGGATCGAAGGTCCCGCCCATGATGCCAAGACGGTAGCTCCGACGGGGATCTTCACCCAGAGGGGGAAGGTCACCTCTCTCTGCTGTCACCTGTACGACCGTCTTGATCTGAGCTGCCACATCATCCATAGCTGTCCCTAGAAGACAAGCAGGTCATCACGGTGAATGGCAGGCCAGCCCGCCTTGTCAGAAACAAAGCGCCCAATCACGTCGAGCCTGAGGCCCCGATAGCGCCTCAGCTCATCGGCAGGATAGCGTACCACCCCCCTACCGATAAGCGTTCCGTCAAGAGACTGAACGTCGACGACACTTTGCTTCGAGAAGTCTCCCTTGACCTCCCTGATACCCACGGGTAGCACGGAGGCTCCCTCATGGAGGACCGCGTGCACTGCGCCCCCATCCAACACGATGCTTCCCTGAGGAAGCTCGGCTGTTGCCAGCCAGAGCTTGCGCGCTCCCTCGTGACGGGCGGCTGGCGCGGCCTCAATGCGGGTTCCGACTCTCTCGCTGTGAGCAGCGCGAACGAGCGCGCCCTCTTGCCTGCCCTTGCAGATGACCATGGGTATCTTGGCTGCGAGCGTGATGCGACCAGCCCGCAGCTTCGTTCGCATGCCGCCGGTTCCCATGGCAGAGCCGGCATCCCCAGCCATGGCCTCAACCTCGGGCGTGATTGCATCAAGCGTGTCGACGATGCGTGCCGCAGGATCAAGAGCTGGATTGGTCTTGTAGAGTCCATTTACGTCCGAGAGAATCACATAGAGGCTGGCATTGACGATGGTCGCGACAATGGCACCGAGCGTATCGTTATCACCAAAGGTGAACTCAGCCACCGATACCGTGTCATTCTCGTTGACCACAGGTACCGCGCCAAGGGCAAGGAGCCTCCCCAAGGTGTTCCTCGCGTTGAGGTAGGTCTGTCTGTCAGCAAGGTCCCTACGAGAGAGGAGGACCTGGCCAACGGCGATGTCATGCCGTCGAAACGCCTCGGCGTAGACCTCCGTGAGGGTCGCCTGCCCAGCAGACGCGCAGGCCTGGAGCGTCGGGATGTCATCGGGTCGCGCGTGCAGCCCGAGGTGCCTGAAACCGGCTGCCACAGCGCCTGATGTGACGAGGATGGGATGGTAGCCCTCATGTACGAGCTGGGCCATCTGATCTACGAGCGATCCCACGAAGGCCTCATCCACGCCACCATCGGGGCCGATCAGCGTGGAGGAACCCACCTTGGCTACGATGACATGACTCGTGTCGAAGATGTCACCCATCAGCGTTGTGCTCCCCACCGTGGCGCAACGTGCCCTCGCTATCGAGGCCAGTACAAGCATGTGCACCGACAGCCGCGGGCTGGACCGCGTCCGCATGCTTTCCCTTGCACCCACCCGCATCGTCGGCTCCCTCGTAGGTGAAGGCAAAGCCGAGGATGCGCACCTCGTCTCCCTCGGCACAACCTGCCTCGGCAAGCGTGGCGTCAAGACCCAAGCGCGCAAAGCGGTGCTGGAGGTAGGCGACGGCCTCGTCGTTGTCCCAATCGGTCTGTACGACCATGCGCTCGATTGCGGGCCCACTCACACGCCAGATATGACCCGATTCACGCGATATGGAAATTTCGCGCTCACGCCTCTGGCGCATCCGCTCGAGCTTCTCACTTAGTTTCTCGGCTACGTCACTTTCTCTTACGGCTGCCTTCCTGAGCCGAGAGACCTCTGAGGCAGTTGCGTTCATGAGCGTATCGAGACCGGCACCCGTGACGGCGGAGACCTCGAAGAAGGGTTTGCCATCCGTCTTGGCAACAGCTCGCAGACGAGAGATGGCTTCATCAATACCCGGCATGTCGCATTTGTTGGCAACAAGCACCTGGGGACGCTCGGCAAGCTTTGGCGCATAGGCTGCGAGTTCCGCATCGATCGTACGATAGGCCTCCACGGGGTCTGCGCCCTCGTAGCCCCCAGTTATGTCGACCACGTGCAGGATGAGGGAGCTACGCTCGACATGACGCAGGAACTCATGGCCAAGTCCCCTACCCTTACTCGCTCCCTCGATAAGCCCCGGAACGTCCGCGATGACAAAGGACGCCCCGTCTTTCGTGCGAACGACGCCGAGGTTGGGAATGAGTGTCGTAAAGGGATAGTCGGCGATCTTGGGCCGGGCGGCAGTCATACGGGCGATGAGCGAGCTTTTTCCCACCGAGGGAAGTCCCACGAGGGCGACATCCGCCACAAGCTTCATCTCGAGCTCTATCCAGTGCTCGCGCGCGGGCTCCCCCTTCTCGGCAAAGGCCGGAGCCCGACGAACCGACGTCACGAAATGGACGTTACCCTTGCCGCCAACACCGCCAGGGGCTACCACGACACGCTGTCCCGGTTCGGTGAGATCAGCTATCTCATAGAGCACCGCCATGGTCTTTGGGTCGAGCTCCCTCACCTGTGTGCCCACGGGAACCTTGAGGACGAGGTCTCTTCCGTCAGCGCCATGGCGACGGGAACCTTGACCATGCGTGCCACGACTGGCTTTGAAGTGATGCTTGAAGCGATAGTCGATGAGGGACGAGAGTTGTGGATCGCACTCGAGGACAACGTTACCGCCGTTACCGCCATCGCCGCCGTCAGGGCCACCCTTCGGCACGAAGGCCTCACGACGAAATGACATGCAGCCAGCTCCGCCGTCACCACCCTTGACGCTGATTCGAGAGAGGTCGGTAAAGCTGTTCGTGGGCATGGATCTCCTCTCCTAGCTACCCGTATGATACGGCATCCTCATCCTCTGAGACACACGGAGGACACGAGAGATACCGAACGCATATAGACGTTCTTAGCTCAACTCAGCCAAGCACATCAATATACACGCCGATCACACAGATGCCGGACCTCAACGAGGTCGCGCTGAGCACCGCGACCTCAGAGGGACGTCAACCCTATGCGGTACGAACATGCACGTAGTGCTTCTTACCTTTCTTGAACTCAACGACGCCATCAGCAAGTGCGAAGAGGGTGTCATCCTTGCCTCGCCCAACGTTCTCGCCTGGGGTGATGTGTGTGCCACGTTGGCGAACGATGATCTGACCGGTCTTGATGGCCTGACCCCCGTAGATCTTGGTACCGAGTCGCTGTGCGTTAGAATCACGACCGTTGCGAGACGAACCCAAGCCTTTTTTGTGTGCCATGCTAGTTCCTACCTATCTCTCTTGCGGTGACATGAGGCCTCGTTAGGAAAGCACGGGCAGCTCGGACACCTGCAACTTGGTCAGCTTCTGACGGTGGCCCTTCGTACGGTGATAGCGCTTGCGCTTCTTAAGCTTGAAGACGACGATCTTCTCGCCCTTGAATTGGTCCACTATCTCGCAGCTGACTTTTTTGCCCTCAAGTACAGCGGTGTCGGCAACCGTATGAGTGCCGTCATTAAGCATGAGGACGTCAAGATCGACTTTCTCGCCAGGCTGCGCATCGATCTTCTCGACATCGATGATGTCGCCCTTGGCAACCTTATACTGCTTGCCTCCAGTGCTAACGATTGCGTACATTATCTACCCTTCATCATTGCCTTCAGGTGCAACGGCCCAAAATCTTACCAGCGCATGACGAACCAGTCAACAAGAAAGCAGTTTCATAGCTCACTCACTTTTCTGAGGTGCTGGACACATTACGCTAGGCGATATGACCCGAACTGAGAGAGTGGAACTTATTTTTGAGCAACGTACTCATCGATTTCTGCGCAGCGTTCGCATCTTCTCGGCCGTCTGGCAGGCCCGGGCCGCACCCGGGGTGGCTCCTTGCCGGGCGCAGGTCCCTCGCGCACCTCGTCGGACTCCCCGCGCTCGCGGCACCCGGGTGGTCGGCAGACCCCCTGGCCTGCAGTCGCCCCCGACGGGCGCCTCGGCGGCCCGGCCATTCGGCCCTGGACGCACCGTTTCGGTACGCTCGACGTCGAGTGGCAGTGTGGGCGGCACTGCCACTCGGCCCTGAGCGTGCAGTTCCATGTGGTTGGCACTGCCACTCGGCCCTGAGCGCACCGTCTTGGTACGCTCGACGTCGAGTGGCAGTGTGAGGGCGTGCAGCCCGTGCGCTCGACGTCGAGTGGCAGTGTGAGGGGCACTGCCACTCGGCCCTGAGCGTGCAGTTCCATGTGGATGGCACTTTCACTCGGCCCTGAGCGTACCGTTTTGGTACGTTCGACGTCGAGTGGCAGTGTGAGGGCGTGCAGCCCGTGCGTTCGACGTCGAGTGGCAGTGTGAGTGGCACTGCCACTCGGCCCTGAGCGTGCAGTTCCATGTGGACGGCACTGCCACTCGGGCCTGAGCGTACCGTCTTGGTACGCTCGACGTCGAGTGGCAGTGTGAGGGCGTGCAGCTCCGTGCGTTCGCCGCCACGTGACAGTGAACGCTGTGCCGAGAACCCCCTGAACGTTTCGGTCACGTTCAAGGCCGACTGTTTGCGCCCGCGCTCCCACAGTAGCGCAGCGCTAGGGCGTGACCGGTCGTCTGGGTGCCCAGATAGCCGACGCCACCCTTGATAGCCCAGCCAACGATCGGGATGGCGCTGACGAGCGATCGGGCAAGAGAGCGATAGGCAAAGCCGGCACCGAGAATACCCGCGAGGTCTGTGATGCGTGTGATCCTGAGCCGCACGCCACAGGCAGCAGCGATCTCGAACGCCATTCTGAACTGGTTTACGGTCATGATGGGCAAATCTGCCCCGGGGATGAGCGAGATGGCACCGATGAGCGCGTTCTCCTTAGAGTAGCGTCTTATGATCTCCGATATCTTGGCGGGACGCAAGAACGAGAAGTTGGCGGCAAGCGCAAGACCTGTGTCGGGACAGGCCCGTATCACCCAGTCCGCAAACTCCGTAAGTGCTGCCTGGGGGTCAGAGGCGACGATGTAGCCCGCGAGGCCGTTCGCCCCGTCAGGCCCAAGGTCGTGGACCTCGAGGCTTGTCTCCACAATCACGCGGCAGGGAACACCGACGTCAGCAGAGGAGCGGGCACAACGTAGCGCAAGCTCCCCCCCGTCATCGGGCACCACGACGCAAAGGTCAGAGTCCACAGGCGGCATCGACCCCGGCTCGAGCGGGCGTACGACGACCGTCGAGCTCGTGAGCTCTGGCACGAAGGCGTTCTTGATAGCCATAACGAGAGCGGTGTCGGCCTGCGCAGACACGAAGATCGTCACGCACAGGTTCTGGGTGCGTCTCATCTCGGCCTGTCTGCCGGCATTGAGGGTCTCTGCGAGGTCGAAGCTGAAAAACGCAGGTCTTCGAGTCATTTGATCTCCTTGCGGGTGCTTAGTTTGCCAAGACCCATGGCTAGGCGGTCTTCGGGATGTGGTTCCACACGGACTGCACCATCCCAACCGCCATGAGCTGGGTCAGCATAGAGGAGGAGCCATAGCTTATGAAGGGAAGCGGAATGCCGGTAATGGGCATGATACCGATGCACATTCCCACGTTCTGCAAGAGTTGAAAAGACCACATCGTGGCGATACCAACGAGCACGAGCTTGCCGAAGGGTGCTTCCACCCGCTGCGCGAGCGTGATAGTCGAGAAGATAAGGATAGCGAAGAGGCCCAGGAGCAGCGCCGAGCCAATGAAACCAAACTCCTCGGCAAGAAACGCGAATACGAAGTCCGTGTGTGCCTCTGGCAGAAAGCCGCTACCCGCCTGGCTGGCGTGACCGATGCCCTTGCCAAGGAGCCCACCCGACCCCACGGCAATCTTTGCCTGTTGGAGGTTGTAGCCATTGCCCGACGGGTCCACCGAGGAGTCCACGAACACGATGAGGCGGTTGAGCTGATAGGGTTTGAGCAGATGAGGTAGGCCAGGCGTCATGGACGTCACAACGACGACAGTTGCGAAGAGGACTATGCACGCGATGGTTACGACGACCCATCTCCTCTTGGCACCGGAACAGATGATGATGGAGGCTCCCGTCACGAGCACGATGAGTCCCGTTCCAAGATCCGGTTGAAGCAAGATGAGCAGAAACGGGATAACAAGGATGCCACAGAGCTTCATGTAGTCCTTGAGGGCCTCGATGCGTCCGTTGTACTCCGCTCCTAGGGCCGCCATGAGGTAGATGGTGACAAGCTTGGCGAACTCGGAGGGCTGAAAAGTGAATGTCGAGAACGGCACCTTGACCCAGCCCGTCGCACCCTTGGCAGTATGGCTCAGGCCTGGTACGAGCGGCAGGAGCATGAGGACGACGTCAGCGATGAGTAGCGCCTTTGTCGTGTTGGCGAGCACGCGGTAGTCGTAGCGCCACATGACGAGGGCTGCGGCGAGACCGAGCGCGATGCCCAAGCACTGACGGAAGAACGAGGCCTCTGAGATCGAGAGCGACGCCGTCCAGATGACAAGGGCCCCAAAGCCCACCAAGGCGAGGGCGGACAAGAGCTGCGGGCGATAGAAGTTCGACCGGTTTCGTGCGCTCGCACCTGCGCGGGGGCTACGCAGGTTCTTGCTCATGACCTGTCCGATGGCGCCACCCATCCCCCTCATGATCGAGCCGAGGGCTGCACCCATATTGTTCTGTGACTGTGCCATGACCCTATCTCACCGCGCTCGTGTCCTGTGCGGTCGAGGTATCGGGACTACCATAGATCTCTCCAAGGATGTCGCGTACGACATACATGGCCCCCTCCGCACCGTAGCCTCCATACTCGATGGTCGCCGCGATCACATACTTAGGGTCATCGTAGGGCGCATAGGCGATGAACCAGCCGTCGGGCTGGCTCTTGGGCGTCTGTGATGAGCCAGTCTTGCCTGCCACCGTCACGGGAAGCGTGACGAAGTGGGACGTCTGTGCCTCTGACTCCTCGTAGATGACGCCCTTGAGACCTGCATGGACCAAGTCGAGGTACGCTGGCCTCTCCTCGACCTGGTACGTGAGCGCGTCCTTGTGATCGATGACTGACCCTGATCCCACGGCAGCATCGACGGATTTTAACAGATGTGGCTTCCAGATGGTGCCCTTGGTGGAGATGCCCGCATAGACGCAGCACATTTGAAGCGGCGTCACCAACAGGTCGCCCTGCCCGATGGCGAGGTTGGTATAGTCTCCGCCCTTCCAGGCCCTGTCGTCCTCGCTTGAGTTCGCATAGTAGCTTGCCTTCCACTGCGCGTCAGGCACCCGTCCTGTGGCCTCACCGGGCAAGTCGATACCCTCCTTGGCTCCAAGCCCCCATTTTCTGAATGTCTCCTGCATACCATCGGGGTGATCAGAGTAGAAGAAGCCCTTGCCGATCTCGTAGAAGACGACGTCACAGGAATAGGTGATGCCTCCCCGCAGGCCTATGCCACCATGACCCGTCTTCTTCCAGCAGTACTGGCCTGATGCCCTGCCAAAGCCCGTCCAGTAGCCCGAGCAATAGTAGCTTGAGTCCGTGGTCGCAATGCCGAAGTTGAGTGCCGCGAAGGTCGTGAGCGGCTTTATCGTCGAGGCCGAGGGATACAGCCCTGCGATGGCCCTGTTGAGGAGGGGATTGTGGGAGCTTTCGGACGAGAGCGTGTCCCAGTCGTCGTTCGAGATGCCCCCGACGAAGACGTTGGGCGAGTAGGTGGGGTGGCTTGCCATAGCAAGCACCTCACCGTTGGTCACGTCGATCACGATCGCGGCACCACCGTGGCAGTCGGTGCGACCGAGCTTGTACAGCTTCTGGATGTTGCTCGCAAGGGACTCCTCCGCCACCCTCTGGATGGACTTGTCGAGGGTGAGCATGATGTCGGAGCCGCCCCGAGACTCAACCGAGCTCGATGTGGAGAGCACGTCGCCGTTGGCGTTGACGTAGACGACCTGCTCGCCCTTGATGCCCTGCAGGATGCTCTCGTACTGGCGCTCGATGCCCGACTGTCCGACGATGTCGCCAAGCTCATAGCGTATGGAGCCTCCGGACGCCTCGTCCATGTCCTTTACCTGGTCGGTGGTGATCGGACCGGTGTAGCCCAAGACGTGCGCGGCGAGGTTCCCGTTAGGGTAGAGTCGCTGGGTCCGCTGGGCGATCTGGACCCCGTCAAAGAGGTAGGTGTGCTCGTCGATGTAGGCGACGACGCGCCTCGATACGTCCTCGGCCACCGTCCTCAGGCTCTGGGCCCCCTCGCTGGCGTTCTCTATCTTGTGCTTGACGGCCATGGACGGCATGCCGAGCAGGTTGGCCAAAAGCTTGACCTCGATGGGGTTGGCGGCGACGTCGGACTTCGCGACGACGCAGAGACTCGGGCGGTTGGTGACCAGTTCGTTCCCATTGCGGTCGAGAATGCGACCACGGGGCGCGAAGACCAGGATGGTTCGCGTCCTGTTGCTCTCGGCCTTGGCGCTGTAGTCGTTGACGGAGACGAGCTGCATGCTCCATAGCCTGGCGAGAAGCCCCCCGATGATGGTTCCCGCGAAGACCTTGAGACCAAGGAGTCTGTTCTTGAACCCCGTCTCGGTGGAGCTATCCACCCCACCTGCCGCCGTGGGGACGCTGCCGCCTATGTCAAAGGTGAAACGGCTGTCGCCCCTGCCCAGGAGGATGAAGGCGACGATGAGGCAGACCAGGATGACTGCCAGGACTGCGATGATGATGATCACGGGGTTCATGATTGCTCACCTAAGGGTTTTTCGCGCTGTACTTTCCAGCGCGCTTTTTGGCGGACACGTCCATGCTCAGCGTATGAGGCGAGCCCTTGGAAAAGTGCCAGGCAAAGGGCAGGAAGGCAACGGAGGTCAAGATGAAGCTGGGGAGGCTCCTCAAGAAGAGCACGTCGATCACGGAGTGGGCCTCACCCACCAGAAACATCGCCAGGTTGTAGGAGACGCTCAAGACGAGGCAGGTCATGAAGAAGAGGATCATGGCGGCGGAGGAGTCATCCTGAAGGCGATTTCTGGACTCCATGCCCATGATGAAGGCCGCGCTGGTGAGGAGGAAGGCCATGAGGCCGATCGGGCCGGTCGTGCTGAGGTCAAAGACGAGGCCCGAGAAAAAGCCACAGAGCACGCCCCAGCTGCCTCCCACCGTCAGGGCGACGATGGCACAGAAAATGAGGGCGAAGTTGATGTGACCGTTGCCTACGGCGAGATAGGGGGCGACGGCAACTTGGAGGACAAGGCACACGCCGGCGAGGGCCGCGCTGTCGCGCCTGTGTTTGTGGGTATTGTTTACCTGCATGGACGCCTCCCGTCGGATGGCTAGCGAGTGCCCTGCGAATCGGAGGCCGACGAGCCATCCGCCACGCCCGACGTTCCAGACGATTCTGAGTCGCGCGGCATGGACGTCGTCTCGCCCGCATTGCTCGTCAGCGAGCTGTCCTGATCGTCCGCCTTCGCGATGTCCTCTGAGCTCGCCTTCTGGTTCTCCGTGAGCGAGGTGATGACGAGCACCTCCTCGAAGCTCTCAGCCGAGGAGGGCGGCTCGACGACTATGGAGTAGTAGAGGTCACCATCGTTCTTGTTGACGGAGAGCACCCTTCCCAAAGGTAGCCCCTTGGGATAGACGCCGCCAAGCCCGCTCGTCACGACGCTGTCTCCCACCGACACCGACTGGTCGATGGCGATGAGCGTGAGGTGGAGCGTGCCGCCTGCGGAGCCCGTGAGCACGCCTTGGGCACGACTCGACTGCACCAGTGCCGAGACGGACGAGTTCTCGTCTGCGATGAGCCTCACGGTGGCAGAGGTGGCTCCACACTCGATGATCTGACCGATGGCACCGCTCGAGTTGGCCACCGGCATGCCGATCGCGAGGCCTGAGGAGCTGCCCCTGTCGATGACGACCACCCTGCTCCACGAGTCGGTCGAGGTGGAGATGATGCGAGCCGCCGTCGACTGCAGGCTATAGCTGCTCTGGAGCCCCAGGAGGTCCTGAAGCCTCTTTGCGGCCTGGGCCTCCTCCTGAAGCTCTGCGTTCTTGGCCGAGAGCCGCTCGTTCTCCTCCCGAAGCTCCGAGAGCGTCTCCTGGGTTGCCGTGAGGTTGGAGAATACGTTCCCCAGGGCCTGGAAGGGCGTCGTGAGAGCCGAGCCAACGATGCGAAGGGGCGTCGTGACGGTCATGAAGCCACCGCGCATCGTCGTAAAGAAGCCGGAGCCACTCTCGCGGGCGCTCATCGTGAACATGACGAGGGAGAGCACCACAAGAAAGACGAAGAGCTTGGCACCAGAATCCGAATCGCTCTTGCGTAGTCCAGGCGTGGGTTGGTCCACGCCAGCTAAGCGCGCCATGCTACCCCTACTGACTGGCGCTCTGCACGAAGCCGCCCGTGAGCGCGTTGGCCTCGAGCA
>ERZ773099.3405-NODE-3405-length-10272-cov-3.318097_pt1 | contig 10272 bp, 8 predicted proteins | sample MGYA00511120_ERZ773099 | MGnify/ENA primary metagenome ERZ773099 (study PRJEB29015, sample SAMEA2738012) | human oral metagenome | biome: human oral; feature: human-associated habitat; material: dental | place: China | collected 2104 ... | reverse complement strand
GAAAGTATTTAGGTAGGAGATAACTTATAAATCTAAGCTTGATTTTGTCAGCTAAGAATGATATACTCTCTGTATAAATGCTTAATTCAATTACCATCAATACGATGAGGTATTTGAATGGCTCATTTTTACTTTTTTCATTAATATCTCAATGAAACAGTGAAAGTATCTATTGATAGCCATGTTTTGAATGATTGTTTTGAGCGGAGCTCAGAGTTATGCGGGCCATGTAGAGTATCTCAAGACAAATGATTACCAAGTTTTGAAAGTTCCGATGGATGGGACAAATAAAATTGTTGTTCCAGCCGTGGAGGCTCGTTGATGAACGCCTAGATCTTTGGAAGATTTGATGAAGAGTGTTTGAGGTAGTCATGCGATAAATGGGGCATTTTTCTGTCCTAAGACTTACAGTTGGTGTAAATGAGAGCTTGCAGATAGTACAGACAAAGTTAGAAAATCGAATGGGGTCTTGATGTCAAAGTGGGGAGTTGATGTTGGGCAGTATGATGCATTGTTCTGATTTGATGAGAATGGTCAGGTTGCGCCTTTGGCTACACAGAAAAGGGGCGAAGTTTACCGAAAGAACGGGGGATGGGTAAATCCAGAGGCTGATGCCATTTATAATGGAATTTCAAATCCAGTGTTGGTAAAAAATGGAGTTAATCTTGCTAAAGAAAATGTGGAACTCAATAATGATGCGAAACAGAAAAAAGCCTGAAATAAGTCTTTTATCTGTTCAAATCTAGATAATTCACTCATAACTATGGGATTTGTAAATGGACAGACATTTTCTTCAATGGCAGACTATATCATTACACATTTCCAGTGTCATAATGCGATTCTGCTTGATAATTGAGGGACAAAGGCAATGATTTATGATACGAGATATGTAGCGGGACCTGGAAGAAATATGATGGATGCTTTTGTTGTGATTGATACGAAAATAGAATCATCTTCTCTCTGAAGTTGAGAGAAAAGAGAAGAAACTTTAGGGGGCTTACCTAGAGATGAGAAAGGGAATAATCAGAGAGTGCAGATGATTCAAGGAATTTTAAACTCAGTTTTTAGAAAAAAGGGGTATTCTCCTGATCAAATTAAAGTAACATTACTTTCTCTAGAGAAAAGTTTTGAGGCATCTTTGCAGAATATTCCTAAGAGTCATCAATATTATCAGTCTTATAGGGATGTTTTAGAGGCAATCAGAACTTATACTTATTAGTATCTGCTCGATCAAAAACTGTTGATTTCAGTCTTCTTTTCTGTATAAGTAGTTTTTGATTGCTAAATGCAAAATCATGTCTATATTTTATCTTTATACTATATAATAATGCAAATTGATATTAGCTTAGTAAAACAATTGAGAGATGCTACTTTTGCTCCACTTGGTGATTGTAAAAATGCTCTTGTAGAGGCAAATGGTGATTTGGAGCTCGCTCAGGAAATCCTTAGAAAAAAAGGAATTGCAAAGGCAGGTAAAAAGGCTGACAGAGAGACAAATGAGGGTCTTATTAAGACTCACAATGATGGAAGCAGAACTTATGTTGTAAAACTTCTTTGTGAAACAGACTTTGTTGCAAAGAATGATAGTTTCTTAGGACTTTTTGACAAGATTTTTGATGTTTTGAAGACTGTTAGTGGTGATGTAGAAGCTCAGGAGGAACTTCCTGCTGATGTTGTAGAAAAGATCAATAACCTTATTGCTGAGGGAATTGCTACTACTGGAGAGAATCTTAAGCTTGGTGGTGTTCATGTAACAGGAAGCAAAGTATATGCATACTCTCATCCAGGGGATAAGGTAGTTTCTCTTGTATATCATAACGGAGATGATAATGTAGCAAAGGAGTTGGCACTTCAGATTGCTGCACTCAATCCTGATTATCTTAGCTTTGATGAAGTTCCAGCTGATGAAAAGGCTAAGCTTGAAGCTCAGTTTACAGAAGAACTTAAGGCTGCTGGAAAGCCAGAAAATATGATCGCTAATATTGTAAAAGGAAAAGTAGATAAGGCATTTGCTGATAATGTACTTCTTGAACAGGAATATATTAGAGATGGAGGAAAGAAGGTAAAGGAAATTTTGCCTGCTGGATTTGAAATTACTAAATTCTATAGATTCTCTGTATAGTTTTTATCAAATACAATGAAAAATCTGATTGCTCCTTGTAGTCAGATTTTTTTGATTCTCTTTTTTTAGAAAAGGTCTTGGCTTTTTATTTATATCCTTTTATAGAAAAAATTGATAAAAAAATCATCTGAATAGGGAAGTTATTATCAATAAGCAGTATTTGCTGTTTAAGGGGTAGGTAGAGTTTTATTGCATCTAACTTTGTTATGTTTTTATAGCTTGATTTTTTTTATGTTTTTTATAATTTGATTGTGCATTTTATCTTAGAATAATTTTTATGAAGCTCTATTTATCTACTCCATTGAGCAATTTTTCTAAATATCTTCCTCATCTAGTAGAACATTGTGTTTGACATTCTGTACTGGACCCGAATCATTATTTTGATTTTTCGTATGGTTTGGATGGCGTAGTTACGCCTGAATACACATGTTTTGAATATGATAAATGGGTTTCTTATGAAGAGGCGATTGATATGATTATTGCTCCTCTTGATAAAGAGGCTTTTATTTACGAAACAGCTGTATTAAAACAGGAATTAGAAAACTCTTCCTATGATCAGAGGATTTATGAAACTGTTTTGAAAAAGTATTTAAAGTCGCATATTTTACTTAATAGTTTAGAAACAGTATCGTGGGCTGATGTGCAAAAATATCATGCGACTCGATATAAAAAGGAGAATATTATTGCTGTTGATGATGATTTTCATATCCTTTACGAAGGTTTTTCCTTGCTTAATAAAAAGTCAGAAGAAACTCTAGAAAAAATTATAGATGAATTCTCTTTTGAAGATGATGATTACTTCCTTTTGTTCTATAAAAACTATAATGCTAAGATTTATCGAAAGCTTTATTTCCTTTTTTGGATGTTCTCTTTTTATTCAACTTATTGTCAAAGGTGGAAGAATTGTGAATATTATTATTTAGAGCCTTATTTTAATAGGTATGCTGCTCATTGTTGGATTTTGTTCCCAAAATTGGATTACCAGAAGATGTCGCTAGATTTTTTTCTTGCTGGAAAGCAGTATATTATTAGGATGATCTCTGAGGGATATTTTAAAGAAAGGTTTTTTCTGAATGAATATTTCTTTTCAATTCCTTTTGATAGAAAAGAAGTTCTTGATCTTTATCGAAATTATACTTTTGAAGATTATCTGTTAGAAATCAATGCTTTTCTTTAATTATATTGTTTTGTAAAGTCTATGATGTTGTATTAAGAGAGAAAGGAGATATGATTTTGTGGTCAGATTTTTTAAATTTTTTGGAAAAAAGATGATTTTTGCTTATGAGAACTATGGTTTCTCATCAAAAGCACGTGATTTTCTATATTTCATCTTAAAAAACTTGTAAATTCTCTTGATTTTTTTCTGTAGAAAAATATACTCGAATCTAATCGGCGCATTAAAAAGTATCTAAATCTTTTATTTGTTTATTGCACAACTTTATGCAACATTACGAATTGGTGCTTATGCTCAATGCAAACACCTCAGAAGCAGATAGAAAGGCTTTCTTGGCTGATCTAGAAGCAAAATTCACTGTGAAAGAAAAAGATGAAATCTGAATTCAAACTCTTTCTTTCAAACTTAAGGATAAAAATACTAAGGCTTACTTTGTTTCATATCTTCTAGAACTTGCTCCAGAGCAGGTAAAAGATGTTAAGGCGGCTCTTTTGTATAATCAGGCGGTAGTAAGATATGAAATCTATAAGATGACTGCTGAACAGAAGTTCTTCCACTTTGAGAAACTTCAATCAGAATTTGATAAGGCAATTGAGGATATTAAAGATAAGAGATTTGGTCAAAAGATTACCTTCTTTGCTGATGAGAGAAATGCTAAGTATATCAACTGGAAGTCAATTCCTATCTTGAAGTATTATCTTACAAGGTTTGGTGATATTAAGCCAAGGCTTTATACTGGAAACTCTGTAAAGATTCAAAAGAAACTTAGACAGGAGATCATTAGAGCGAGAACTCTAGGTTTGTTGAACTTTATCAGCAGATAGTTTATATCATTAATATCACATTCTTATGGCTAGTAAATTAAGAAGAATCAGAAAATACCAGTGGACAAAGAGAATAAGAACTCACGGATTTAGAGAGAGAATGGCATCATGGACTGGTAGAAGAGTGCTCGCAAGGAGAAGAGCAAAAGGAAGACATCAATTAACAGTTCAGAGACAGAAGTAATTTCTGTCTTTTGAACTTTTTTTTGTAAAAATGTTTGAGAGTTTCTGAGAGAAAAAAGATAAAAAATCTGGTTTTTATTTTTTTTGTAATGGATGTGTTCTTTGTAAAGAAATTCTTGAGTGTTTATATTTAGAAAAAAGAGGTTAATAGGGTAGGAAGTATGCCTATTTTGTTTATTTTCTATTGATTTGTACGAATATGGTAAATAAAAAACAAACCTCAGACACGAAGGCTGCTAAAACAAGTAAGTCTTCTTCTGTTGTAAGTAAAAAAGTGAAAACTGAGGTAAAAGAACAGCTAAGAACTGCTGTAAATGCAAAGGTAGAAAACCTGTTTAAGGACTATTATCAGAGAGATGGTAGAATCTTTTTGACAATGCCAAAAACTCATGGGGAGCTACCTGATCTTTTGGAACTTCAGAAAAAGGGGTATGATGATTTCATCAATATCTACCTTAATAAGCTCTTTACTGATATTGAGAAGATTTGGGATATTGCAGGTGAAAAAATGTATATCACGATCTCTGATGTAAAAGTTTCTGAGCCAATTGAAACTGTTGATGTATGTAAGAAAAAGGAGCTTACTTATGGTGGGATTATTACTGCAAAGGTAAAGCTCGTTGAAAAGGTTGAGGAAGAAGGAGGTAAAAAGAGTGCTGAAAAAGTTCTTTTTAATAAGAGAGCAAATATCGGTATTTTGCCTTTGATGACTCCATCTGCTTCATATATTATTAATGGAGTTGAGAGAGTGATTATTTCTCAGATTATTAGATCATATGGAATCTTCTATGGAAAGAAGGATTTTTGGTATTCATTTAAGTTGATTCCTGAAAATGGACCTTGGCTTGAGGTGAGTGTTGAAAAAACAGGAAATGTTGTAGCGAGAATCAATAAGTCAAGAAAGTTCCCTATTACTTCGCTTTTGAGAGTATTTGGATTGGAAACTGATGAGAGTATTAGAGCTGCATTTGATGGGCAAGCTGATGCTGAAGATGTAGACTTTATTGATATTACTTTGAAGAAGGATACTACTGTAGATGCGGTATCTGCTGCTGAGTTTATTTATGCTAAGCTTAGACCAGGGGAACTTATTGATGCTCAATCAGCTTTGGATTATATTAAGGGGCAATTTTTGCTTCCAGAGAGAATTTATATGGGAAGTATTGCTAGAAGAAAGATCAATGCAAAACTGAATCTTAAGAAGCCACTTAAGGGAGATGAAGCAAATATCTTTGATGGAGAAGATATGATTCAGGCTATAAAGTATCTTTTGGATCTTTGTAATCATAAAAAAGGATATTATGTAGATGATGCTGATCATCTTTCAAATAAGAGAGTGAGAACTATGGGAGAAATTTTGTACTCTCATATTCAGCCTGTGATGAGAAAATTTGTAAAGAGTGTAAGAGGAAAACTTTCAGTTTTGAATATGGAAAATCCATTGAAGATTACTGATTTGGTGAACTTTAAGATGATTGATAATTCGATTAAATCATTCTTTGCAACATCTCAGCTTTCTCAATTTTTGGATCAGATTAATCCACTTTCAGAAATTGAACATAAGAGAAGAATTACAGCTCTTGGGCCTGGAGGACTTAAGAAAGAGACAGCTAAGTTTGAGGTGAGAGATGTACACCCATCTCACTATGGTAGAATTTGTCCAATCGAAACTCCAGAAGGACAGAATATTGGACTTGTAATCTATCAGTCACTCTATAGTAGAATTAATGATGAAGGATTTTTGGAAACGCCAGCTTTGAAGGTACTTCGTGAAGTAGATCCAAATGTTGAAGCATTGACTGGAAGAATTGCTCATCGTGATATTTTTGAGCTTGACGCAAAGGGAAATCCTACAAGTAAGGTTATTATCAAGGAAAATGAACTTATTGATACTGATACTGCAAAGAAAATTGAAAAGTTTTATGGAAAGATCAAGAAACCTATCGCTGTAAAGCCGTTCTTGACTGGTGAAGTTGATTATATCTCTCCAGAAATGGATGAAAGAGTGATTATCGCAGATGCGACTGCTTCATTGGATGAGCATAATAATATCTTGAACAGTAGAGTTGCTGCGAGGCATTTTGGTGAGATGAGAAGTTTCCATATCAATGATGTAACACATATGGATGTGAATTTGGCTCAGATTTTTTCTCCTAATACTTCATTGATTCCATTTGTAGATCATAACGATGCGGTGCGTGCTTCAGTAGCGACAAACCAGCAGAGACAGGCGCTGCCATTGTTGAAGAATGATGCTCCATTGGTGGGAACTGGACTTGAAAGTGATATTATGAAGATGTCTCATGCAGTGATTAAGGCTGAATGAGATGGAGAGGTTGTGTATGTTGATGGAGGACTTGTAAAGGTAAAATATAAGGAAGGAATTAAAGAATACAGACTTATTACTTTCGCGAGATCAAATTCAAAGAGTTGTTTGAATCAGGTTCCTTGTGTTTCTTTAGGACAAAAGGTACAAAAAGGTGATCTTTTGGCTGAGGGACCATGTTCTGTAAATGGAGAAATCGCTCTTGGAAAATCTCTTAGAGTTGCGTTCATGCCATGGAAAGGATATAACTATGAAGATGCGATCGTTGTTTCTCAAAGATTGGTAAAAGATGATGAGCTTACTTCAGTGATTATCAGTGAATACGAAATCGAGGTTGCGGAAACTAAGCTTGGACCTGAAGAGACAACAAATGATATCCCAGGTGTTGCAATGTCTAAACTCACAAACCTTGATGAAGATGGTATCATTAGAATCGGAGCTATCGTGAAAGGTGGAGATCTTTTGATTGGAAAGATTACTCCAAAGGGAGAAGGAGAACTTACACCAGAAGAAAAGCTTATTCAGGCGATCTTTGGAGACAAGTCAAAGAATGTAAAAGATACTTCTCTTTATATGCCATCTGGTAGTGAAGGAAAAGTTGTAGAAGTGGTAATTCTTGATTCAAAGAAGGGAGATAACCTTATGGCGGGAGTTAGAAAGAAGATCAAAGTATATGTTGCTTCTACAAGAAAGATTGAAATCTGAGATAAACTCGCTGGAAAACACGGAAATAAGGGTATTGTTGCGACTGTGGTTCCAGAAGAAAATATGCCATACTCAGCTGATGGAAAGCCAATTGATGTTGTTTTGAACTCACTTTGAGTAATTTCTCGTATGAACCTTGGTCAGCTTTTTGAGTCTCAGTTGGGACTTATTGCTAAGGAGCTTGGTGTGAAATTTGCGGTTCCAACCTTTGGTGGAATTGGTGTAGATGATATCGTTGAGTTAGCAAAAAAAGCTGGTCTTGAAGATAAGCTTAGAACTACACTTTATGATGGAGAAACTGGAGAACCTTATGCTCAGCAGGTTACTGTTGGATATATGCACATTTTGAAGCTTGTGCATATGGTTGAGGATAAGATCCATGCTAGATCTGTAGGTCCTTACTCACTTATTACTCAGCAACCGCTTGGAGGAAAGTCAAGACAAGGAGGACAGAGATTTGGAGAGATGGAAGTGTGGGCTTTGGAAGCGTATTCTGCAGTATATACTCTTCAAGAAATGCTTACTGTGAAATCTGATGATGTTGTAGGTAGAAATAAACTCTATGAGTCTATTATCAAGTCTCAGAAGCCAAAAATCTGAGGATTGCCTGAGTCTTTCAACTTGTTGACCTATCTTTTCAAGGGACTTGGTCAGAATATCGTTTCTTTGACGAGTGATGAAATGGAAAGAATCTATGAAGAAAGAATGGACAAGATCAAGAGTCTTGGACTCTCTGGAATCATGACTGCTTCACTTGAACAGGAGCTTTCTAAATCTTTAGATGAAGATGAGGATGAAGTGGAATCAAAGGGAGAAATGATTGGTAAAGTAGTTGAGGACTTAGAAGATTTTGGGCAAATAGAGTAAGAAAAATCAGATTTTTATATCCTATGCAGGAATTTCAATGAATAAAATAAAATTTGACGGATTGATGGTGACACTCGCTTCAATGGAGGAAGTTGAAAAATGGTCTCGTGGAGTAGTGGATAATCCAGATACCGTTAACTATAGGACAGGAAAACCAAAGCAAGGAGGACTTTTTTGTGAGTCTATCTTTGGTCCTGTGAAGAATTTTGAATGTAGTTGTGGAAAGTATAAGGGAGTAAGATATAAGGGAATTGTATGTGAAAGATGTGGTGTAGAAGTAGCTTCTTCAAGAGAAAGAAGAACGAGGATGGGGCATATTGACCTTGCTTCTCCTGTAGTTCATGAGTGGTATAAGAAATCTCCATCTGGAGGTATCCATCAACTTCTTCAGCTTTCAGCTAATGAAATTGATAAAATCTTAACATATGTGAAATATGTGGTAGTAAAAGATATTACTGATGAGACTAGAGAAAAGATCAAGGAGAAAATCGCAAGCGATTATGAATCAACAATGAAAGACCTTGATGAACTTTACAAAAAGGAATCATCAGCTCAGAAAGAGCCTAAGAAACTCGCTGAGGCAAAAAAGCTTTATGAAGAGAATCAGCAATCTATTGAAGCTGAGTTTAATAGAATTAGATCAATCGTAGCTGATTTGAAGTTTGGAGCGACTATTTTGGAATCAGATTATAGAAATATTTTCTATCAATTTGGAAGCTTGATCTCATTTGCATCAGGTCCAGAAGGAATCCTTAAGATGCTTCAGTCTATTGATGTAGAAAAGGAGATTAAAAAGAGAGTAAAGGAATTCCCAACTATTAGATCTGCTGATCAGAAAAAGAAGATGATGAGTTTGATCAAACTTTTGATCAATCTCTATGTCTCTGGAGTAAAGCCAGAAAATATGATCGTGAGAAAACTTCCTGTGATCCCACCTGATATTAGGCCAGTAGTTCAGCTTGATGGAGGAAGATTTGCTTCATCTGATGTGAATCTTTTCTATAGAAGAGTTCTGATGAGAAATATCAGACTTAAGAAAATGATCCAAGTTGGAATGCCTGATATCGTAAAAAAGAATGAAATCAGACTTCTTCAAGAATCTATCAATAATCTTTTGGTTGGAGAGAAGAATTCTGCAGGAAAGGCTGGCGCTGGAATCAAAGTTTTCAAGTCAATTTCTGATATGCTTTCAGGTAAGGAGTGAGTTTTTAGAAAGAACTTGCTTGGAAAGAGAGTTGACTATTCAGGAAGATCTATTATTACTGTAGGTCCTAGCTTGAATTTGAATGAATGTGGACTTCCAATCTATATCGCAGTGAAGATGTTTACTCCGTTTATTATTGGAAAGCTTATTGAAAAGAAGATCGTATATACTCCAAAACAGGCTGAAAAGCTGATTAAAGAGGGAAATCCTATTGCGCTTAAGTTTTTGGAAGAAGTAATTAAGGATAAGTATGTGTTGCTTAACCGTGCGCCAACACTTCATAGACTTTCTATTGAAGCTTTCAAAATCAAGTTGATGCCTGGAAAGACAATCAGACTTCATCCTCTTGTATGTCCAGCGTTTAATGCCGACTTCGATGGAGATCAGATGGCGGTTCATTTGCCTATTTCAGATGAAGCTCAGAAAGAGGCAAGAGAATTGATCGCAGCGGACAAGAATATTATCAAGCCAGGTTCTGGAGATCCAACTATTACACACTCTCAGGATATGGTACTTGGAATCTACTTTTTGACTGATGCATTTGATCCAAAATATCCAGATTACAATACTGAAGATGAATGGAAAGAAAAGATTCATCCGGTAGCGAGATATGGAAGTTTTGATGCGGTGCTTGATGCGTTCAATAATAAGCAGGTAACACTCAAGGATAAGGTAATTGTGCTTGATGGATCTGATATCGTAGAAACAACAGTTGGTAGAGTGATTTTCAATTCTATTTTGCCAGCGGATTATCCATTTGTAAATAAGAAGATGGGTAATAAGGATCTTAAGAGATTGCTTTCTGATGTATTTGATAGATATGATATGGAAACTACTGTAAAAGTAGCTGATGCCATCAAAAATTAC
>ERZ773099.3402-NODE-3402-length-10273-cov-22.260423_pt1 | contig 10273 bp, 7 predicted proteins | sample MGYA00511120_ERZ773099 | MGnify/ENA primary metagenome ERZ773099 (study PRJEB29015, sample SAMEA2738012) | human oral metagenome | biome: human oral; feature: human-associated habitat; material: dental | place: China | collected 2104 ... | reverse complement strand
ATTATTGATTTTTCGCTGGAAAGGTGATAGAATAAGTTCATCAGAGGTGTTTTGAGTCAAGCATTTTACAGAAAGTGGCGGCGCTGAGAAGTCCACAAATGTGTCAAAGCTGGTTGCTGATGAGATGAAAAATTGAAATAAAAGTGTCTTTTTGTTTCCTTTTAGGACTAGGAAAGGAGCTGCAGGCTATACTAGCGTATGCCAAAGCGAGTTAACGACGTCATAAAAGAGAAAGAAGAAGAGAAAAGTTGCGGGCATCTGCCCGAAATTGGGTGGTACCGCGGATAAACACATTCGTCCCTGTCATAAATATGACAGGGGCGATTTTTTGTAGAAAGCGAGGGAGGAAGATGGAGCAAGCACGATTACCAAATCTATTAGAAACGGAACGTCTCGTCTTGCGAGTCCGTACAGTGGCTGATGCCGTAGATATCTTTGACTATGCCAGTCGGCCAGAAGTCTCCTACCCAGCTGGTTTTCCGCCCGTCAAGACCTTGGAAGATGAGATTTATTATCTGGAGTATATCCTTCCTGAGCGCAATCAAAAAGAAAATCTCCCAGCTGGCTATGGAATTGTCGTCAAAGGGACGGATAAAATCATCGGCTCTGTTGATTTCAATCATCGCCATGAAGATGATGTCTTTGAAATTGGCTACCTTCTGCATCCAGATTATTGGGGGAAGGGTTATGTACCAGAAGCCGTCAGTGCTTTGATAGAAGTTTCTTTTACCATTCTTAAACTCCACAAGGTTGAAATTCGATGTTTTGATTACAATAAACAAAGTCAGCGAGTCGCTGAGAAACTTGGCTTTACCCTTGAAGCTTGCATCCGAGACCGAAAAGATTCCCAAGGCAACCGCTGTGACAGTCTAATATATGGCTTGCTGAGGAGTGAGTGGGAGGAGAGAAAAGATGGCTAAAAAGAAAAATCGTAAAAAAGAATTAAGACGTCAGCAGAAATTGGCAATCAAAGTCATTTCTGAAGAAGAGGCTGCGTGGACAGAAGCATTAGCCCACAAACCAATCTTAGTTGAGCGGCGTAGAATTCAAAACTTTGATGAGCAACACACAGCAATTATGCAATATGCTGATGAGTATGGTGACTATCCGAATATTCAGGAAATTAATTACCAATTAAAAACAGGAACTTTTGATTGGCATCAGGATCATGCTTTATTTAGAGAAGCGATGTATACTAAAAATAAACAGAAGAGAAATAAACTGCTGAAACAAGTGTTAAAGCTCAATCCAGATTATTTTGCAGCGGAGTTTCATCTATTTGTATCAGAGGTTGAAGACTTTGATTTGCCGTCCTTTGAAAAAGTCTTAGAATTTGAAACTCTGGTCTTAGAAAAATGGAAAATCAACGGCTATAACAATTGGAATTATTTTGAAGCACGGCCTATCCTAGCTGCACTGATGTTCCTGATTGAATATTATATGGCGGAAGGTTGTTACTATAAAGCCTTGGAATTAGTTGATCTATACTTGAGTAAGCGACCAGAACGTTTTCCGCCCAGCTTTGTTTTCTGTATGCTTTCCTTATATCATATGACCGGTCAGGAGATAAAGGTTGAGCGCTTCTATCAAGACGGACGGAATAAAGTGAAATGCGATGATACTATATTGGTACATGCTATTATTGCTGCTTTCTTGCGAGGAAAACTAGAGGAAGCGAGAAAATTATTTGCAAAGTTAGCTGAGATTAACGCTGAAGCGATTGCCTTCTTTGCTGAAGAAGACTGGTATTTTCAAGTGTTTGATATAGGGGAGCAAGAATATTACTACCCAAACACAAATGAGTCACTGATGGCGAGTCTCTATCCACTTTTGGATTTTTTAGAAAGAAACATCATTGTGACGCAGTTTTTGGCAAATGAAGCGAAAAAATTGGATGATGAGGAGCACTTTGCCTTTTCTTATGGACTAGAAGAAGGCTTTATTGAGCTAACTGGCTTGTTTTCTTTTGTGGCAGAACCAGAAATGAACGATATTCGAATGGATTATGCTCGAATTTTCGTAAATAATGGAATCTGTACATCAGCTGATTTCAAAGATTGGACAGAAAAAGAAGTCCTAGCTTTAAAAGGAATTGGGCCTGCTACGGTCAAAAAACTAAAAGAAAATGGCGTGAAGTTTAAAAAAGCTGATTAATTGTTTATTGAAAGGGATGAAGAGGGCTTGCTTTGACTACAATCGCTAAAGCAGTTGAGTCGCTGAGAAACTTGGTTTCACCCTTGAAGCTTGTATAAGGGATCGAAAAGATGCCCAAGGCAACCGTTGTGACAGTCTGATATATGGCTTGCTGAGGAGTGAGTGGGAAGCTAAAGGCCAACATTAAAGAAACTGTTAGTTGAACTATTCGAAAATTTCGAACAGTTGGGATTAATTAACTTTTGAAAGCGAGGTTGAAAAAATTGGAAACAAGCCAGATTATTACTCTAATTAGTGGAGCTGGTCTAGGGGCTATCTTGAGCGCATTCTTGGTCTTTATAAATAATAGTAAAAAAAACAAATTAGATTTTGTAACAAGAGAGCGTTCAGAGTGGAGAAGAGAAATTAAATCAATTATAGTTGATTTGTTGAGTGGAAATAATCGAAGCAATGCATTAAGTAGACTTGAAACTCTATTAAATCCCTATGGTAGATATATATCTAAAGAAGATGCATATGAATTTTATATGAATGATGGTCATATATGGGAGATAGTTGATAATTTTGATTATTCAAATAAAAATGTAAAAACCTTAACTAAATATTTAGAACTACTTTTAAAATATGATTGGGAAAGATCAAAACGCGAAATAAAATATGATATTTTTAACAGCTTTATATATTGCATTCTTATAATTGGAACTTTATCTAATGGCTTATTATTGTTTTTTATGGAACTTCACTTTTTTTTATTAATCATGCTACTGCTATCATCTGTTATTTTACTAGTAACTATAATATTTTTTGAAGAATTTAATAAGATTTCCAAAAAGAAAAAGAAAATGTTTATTGGATTTCGTTATCCGATTATTTTATCTTTTGCAATAGATATCAGTATATTATTTGGAATAGCAGCATTGTTAAGAAATTATATTGTTTTATTTTTAGTAGGTATAATAATTTATGTCATGGAACTTGGACTACTCTTCAAAGTTGGTCGTTTGGAAAATGAATACATTAAACTTTTGAAAAAAAATTATAACAAGGAGAACACACATGTCTAAAGAACTTTCACCTAAATATAATCCAGCCGAGGTTGAGGCTGGTCGTTACCAAAAATGGCTTGATGCCGATGTTTTCAAGCCTTCAGGCGATCAAAAGGCTAAGCCTTATTCGATTGTGATTCCACCACCAAACGTGACTGGGAAACTCCACCTTGGTCACGCTTGGGATACGACCTTGCAAGATATCATCATCCGTCAAAAACGGATGCAAGGCTTTGATACTCTTTGGCTGCCAGGGATGGACCACGCGGGGATTGCGACTCAGGCTAAGGTCGAGGAGCGCTTGCGGGAGCAAGGCATTTCCCGTTATGACCTTGGTCGTGAGAAATTCCTCGAGAAAGTCTGGGAATGGAAAGACGAATATGCCACTACCATCAAGGAACAATGGGGCAAGATGGGCCTCTCTGTGGACTACTCTCGTGAGCGTTTCACTCTTGACGAAGGCCTCTCTAAAGCTGTTCGCAAGGTTTTTGTCGAGCTTTACAAGAAAGGCTGGATCTACCGTGGTGAGTTTATCATCAACTGGGACCCAGCAGCTCGTACTGCTCTTTCTGATATCGAGGTGATTCACAAGGACGTTGAAGGTGCCTTCTACCACATGAACTACATGCTGGAAGACGGTTCACGCGCCCTTGAAGTTGCGACCACTCGTCCTGAGACTATGTTTGGGGACGTAGCCGTTGCGGTCAATCCAGAAGACCCACGTTACAAGGACTTGATTGGCCAAAACGTTATCCTGCCAATCGCTAATAAACTAATCCCAATCGTGGCCGATGAACACGCAGATCCTGAGTTTGGTACAGGTGTCGTGAAAATCACACCTGCCCATGATCCAAACGACTTCTTAGTTGGTCAACGTCACAACTTGCCACAAGTCAACGTGATGAACGATGACGGAACCATGAACGACTTGGCCTTCGAATTTACAGGTATGGACCGTTTTGAAGCTCGTAAGGCAGTCGTTGCTAAATTGGAAGAAATCGGTGCCCTCGTTAAAATCGAAAAACGTGTCCACAGTGTTGGTCACTCAGAACGTACTGGTGTTGTGGTTGAACCACGCTTATCTACGCAATGGTTTGTCAAGATGGATCAATTGGCTAAGAATGCTATTGCCAACCAAGACACAGAGGATAGGGTTGAATTTTACCCGCCTCGTTTCAACGATACCTTCCTCCAATGGATGGTAAGTGTCCACGACTGGGTAATTTCCCGTCAGCTCTGGTGGGGTCACCAAATCCCTGCTTGGTACAATGCTGAGGGTGAAATGTACGTCGGTGAAGAAGCGCCAGAAGGTGACGGATGGACTCAGGACGAAGATGTACTCGATACTTGGTTCAGTTCTGCCCTTTGGCCCTTCTCAACCATGGGCTGGCCTGATGTCGACTCAGAAGACTTTAAGCGTTACTTCCCAACTTCAACCTTGGTAACAGGTTACGACATCATCTTCTTCTGGGTATCTCGTATGATCTTCCAATCTCTGGAGTTCACTGGCCGTCAGCCATTCCAAAACGTGTTGATCCACGGTCTCATCCGTGACGAGGAAGGTCGCAAGATGTCTAAGTCTCTTGGTAATGGGATTGATCCGATGGATGTCATTGACAAATACGGTGCGGATGCCCTTCGTTGGTTCCTTTCAAACGGTTCTGCCCCTGGTCAAGACGTCCGCTTCAGCTATGAAAAGATGGATGCTTCATGGAACTTCATTAACAAGATCTGGAACATTTCCCGCTATATTCTCATGAACAATGAAGGTTTGACCCTTGAGCAAGCAACTGCCAATGTGGAAAAAGTTGTCAACAAGGAAGCTGGTAATGTCACTGATCGCTGGATTCTCCACAACCTCAATGAAACCATTGGCAAGGTGACTGAGAACTTCGATAAGTTTGAGTTCGGTGTGGCTGGCCATATCCTCTACAATTTCATCTGGGATGAATTTGCCGACTGGTATGTGGAGCTGACGAAGGAAGTGCTTTATAGCGACAATGAAGAAGAAAAGGTCATCACTCGCTCTGTCCTCCTTTACACGCTGGACCAAATCCTGCGCTTGCTTCACCCAATCATGCCTTTTGTGACAGAGGAAATCTTTGGACAAATCTCAGAAGGCACCATCGTAACAGCGGCTTATCCAGTGGTTCATCCAGAGTTTGAAAATGCCGAGGCAGCAGCGGGTGTGGAAGCCCTTAAGGATCTGATCCGTTCGGTGCGTAATAGCAGAGCTGAGGTAAATGTGGCGCCAAGCAAGCCGATTACCATCTTGATTAAGACGACAGACAGCGCGCTGGAAACCTTCTTCAAGGATAATGTCAACTACATCAAACGCTTCACCAATCCAGAACATCTGGAAATCGCAGCAGAACTTGCCGTGCCAGAGCTGGTCATGTCAAGCATCATCACAGGAGCAGAAATCTACCTGCCACTCGCTGACCTCCTCAATGTCGAGGAAGAACTGGCTCGTCTCGAAAAAGAACTAGCTAAATGGCAGAAAGAACTGGATATGGTTGGCAAGAAACTCTCTAACGAGCGCTTCGTAGCAAACGCCAAACCAGAAGTCGTCCAAAAAGAACGAGACAAACAGGCTGACTACCAAGCTAAATACGACGCGACCGTAGCGCGGATTGAAGAGATGAAGAAGTTGGTGAAATAGGCTAAAAATGAGCAGATTCTGAAAATTAATATCAGCATCTGCTTTTTTAGTTGATTTATGGTAAAATGAAAGGTAAAAACGAAAAGTAATAGGAGGCTGATATGAAAATAAATGCGGTTGATTTATTTTGTGGTGTAGGCGGTCTAACGTATGGTATTCAGCAGGTGGGTATCAATGTTGTAGCTGGGTATGATATTGATGAAAAAAGCAAATTTGCCTACGAGTACAATAATGATGCTAAATTTATTTTAAAAGATATAAAGGAAATTGAAGATGACGAAATTTTGGGGTTGTATCCGTCAGATACTGACATAAAAGTACTGATTGGTTGTGCTCCTTGTCAACCATTTTCAACGTACAGTCATAAATATCAGAATAATGAAAACACAATAAAGAAGATAGACCTTTTGGATTGTTTTGGTAGACAAGTTGAACTTGTAAAACCAGATATTGTATCAATGGAAAATGTTCCTCAGATGCAAAAAAGAGAAGTATTTCATCGTTTTCGGACTTTATTAGAAAAGAATGGCTACAAGGTCACTTACAAGGTGGTGTATGCTCCGGATTACGGAGTGCCTCAAACAAGAAAACGGCTACTTTTACTTGCGTCAAAATTCGGAGATATTTCGTTAATTGAACCAGAGTTCAATTCAGACACTCACCCTACTCTTAGAGATACTATAGAGAAACTACCTGAAATAAGAGCGGGAGAAACTTATAAACATGATCCACTACATAGAAGTAGAAATTTATCGGATTTAAACTTAAAAAGAATAAGACAATCTAAACCAGGAGGGACTTGGAGAGATTGGGATGACGACCTTCTTTTAGAAGCATATAAAAAAGACAGCGGAAAATCGTTTGGGTCAGTTTATGGTCGATTAGAATGGGACAAGCCTGCTAATACTATTACAACTCAGTTCCCTGGAATCGGTAATGGTAGGTTTGGTCATCCAGAACAAGATAGAGCTTTGAGTTTACGTGAAGGGGCACTTTTGCAGACTTTTCCATTAAATTATGAGTTTGTTGATCCTAAACAGGGTAGGAATTACCCAATATCCCAAGTAGCGTTACAAATTGGAAATGCAGTACCACCTAAGTTAGGTGAGATTATTGGTAAAAGTATTATAAACCATTTGGAGGAAATTGATGAATTCTAACAAAGAGTACCCTATACGTATTAGTCCTGAAATCTTGGAGCTTTTAGGACCCAGTCTTTATACAAATATTTATTATGTATTAGCAGAACTTATTGCAAATAGTTATGATGCTGATGCGGAAAATGTATGGCTTGATCTATCTGGAGACTCTATTATTATAGAAGATGATGGACATGGTATGACTTATGAAGAGACAGTTGATAAATATCTTGAAGTTGCAAAATCCACAAGAAATACAGAAGCTGAATCAAAAAGTAGAAAATTCCAGAGACCTAAAATGGGCAGAAAAGGAATTGGAAAGTTGGCAGCCTTAGCAATTTCAAGTGAAGTTAGAGTAATGACAAAATCTAACGGAGAACTATCTGGTTTTACGTTAACGAGAAGTGTTCCAAAAGATGGTAAGTTATTACCAATTAAGGATAGTGATATACATTTTGATAATATATCAGTATCTGGAACTAGAATTGAAATGCTGAAATCGGAATTTCAAATTCCGACAACTTCTATAACTGTGAAAAAAAACTTATCTAAATTTTTTCCACAACTGAGTTCAGATAAGAAAAATCCTTTTAATATTCACATTAAGGGGAAAGATAAGAAAACATTAGTTGCTGATAATTTTGTTGATTCGTTGGCTACTAGTTTAGATTCCCTTCTGATCATCGGCAATGATACATACAATATTATAAATAAATTTAAAGAAAATGCTCCCAAATATGCTAAAGACAATCTCCGGGAAGAAAAAGAGAGAGAAATTGCCTATTCAATAAAAAATAAAGATGGAAAAGAAGTTGATAGAGTTTTAAAAATCAAAGGATGGATTGGGACGTATCATACAACACGTAACTTAAAAGCTAAAGAATCAACAGATTTCCCAGACAATTTTTTAGCAATATATTCTCACGGGAAGTTAGGCCAATTTAATGTTTTAAATGAAATTGGACAGAATAGATTGAACGAAGTCTATGTTGTTGGTCAATTATATGTTGATGAGTTTGAAGAAACTTCATTACCGGATATGGCTTTGAGTAATAGGCAGGGATACAAGAGTGATGATATTCGCTATCAAAAATTCATAGAAGAATCTGGGAAAATACTTACTCAAATAATTCGGTTGAAAGAAAAAGCTATAAAAGCAAAGAAAAAAAACAGTGATGAAAGTAAAAGAAAGAAAAAAGTTAATGCGGAAAAACAACTTAAAGAAAGTGTCGAATCCACTATTGCGTATATAGATTCTGTTACACAGAGTGGTAATTTAGACAAAAATGTTGCTAATACTGTTTTAACAACTATGGGGATAAAAAAACTTGCAACAGATCAAGATAGCAGAAAAGTATTATTAAGTCATACTAGTAGTGACCAAAAACTAAATAATATTCTATACGCCTTGCTATTAGAGAATGGATTTAGGGCTAATGAAATTATTTATACAAGTGATCCAGAGTGTGAGTCTAGTGTCCCATATGGATTAGATGTTTTTGAGTATCTTAGAGAATTTTTTATTCAAAGTTACTCTCAAAAGCAAATATACGTATTGTACGTGTATTCGGATAAAACATCTAAAAGCCCTGGGGTCTTACAAGAAATTGGCGCTGGTTGGGTTGTTAGAACTGATCATGGGATAATAAAAGCTGGTACAAAAAAACCAGAGGCTCCTTTAAATGTAGCACATGTTTATCCGAGTGTTTATATTTCTCCTGAACAGGATAAAGTATACTCGACTGAACATCATCTACATGTATTGTATAAATTGATTGAATCAGTATGTAAAATGTTTTCTAAGAATTTAAAATCATTTGAAGATAATAAAAAAATATTTGAGGAATTGGGCGGCGAAATTGTTGCTGAGAATGAATTCAGTAACTTGTTAGAGGAAAGGTAAAATGAAAGAAACAAAATCAAAGCATATAGATATTATCCAATCAACTATAAGTAGAATGGCTCAAAATAGTTTTATAGTTAAAGGTTGGGCTGTAACAATATTAATAGGATTATTTGTATTTTTACAAAAAAATGAATCAAAGAGTAATCTGTTTATTTATATAACACCTATTTTATTTTTTTGGGTATTAGATTCTTATTATTTGTGGCAAGAACGATTATTTAGAAAACTTTACAATAAGATTATTGATGACTTAACAAGTGAATCAGATCTCTCTATGGATACATCTACTTTTAAAGAGAACTATTCATTTTTTAGGACGTTATTTTCAGTATCTGAACTACTATCATATGGAGTACTTCTCATTTTAGTTATACTATTATTGAAGACGACGTAGACCGTAGACCTATCCAATTAATAGAAAGTAGCTTATTACATGACAAATTCTCTAAGTTCGAACCGCGAAGTACAACATTGCAGCTTTCTTTTCAGGTGTTGGGGGAATTGAGTTGGGATTTGAACAGACCAACGAGTTCAGAGTGGTGTATGCCAATGAATTTGATAAGTATGCGCGTCAGACTTATCAGTTAAACCATCCAGATACCTATTTGGATGGTCGTGATATTCATGCTGTTCAGCCAGAGGATATTCCAGCTGAGCGCGTGGATGTGATTATGGGAAGTTTCCCTTGCCAAGCCTTTAGTATTGCGGGTTATCGCAAGGGCTTTGATGATGATCGTGGCGATCTTTTCTTCGAATTGCTTCGCATGATTGAGGGATGCAAACCTCGGGCTATTTTCATCGAAAACGTCAAGAACATGGTCGGTCATGACCATGGCAATACTTTCAAAGTTATTCGTGAAGCCTTGACTGAGAACAACTACTTTATCAAGTGGAAGGTTCTCAACGGGAAAGACTACGGAAATATCCCACAAAACCGTGAACGGATCTACATCGTTGGTTTTGATACTAAAGAAGCCTACGACTTATTTGAATTCCCAGAGGAAATTAAACTAACAACGACCTTGGCTGATGTCATTGATTTTGGTGCCAAGCCAGATGAGGCCTACTATTATCGAGAAGGCAAGCAAAATTTCTACGACCAGTTGAAGTTTGAAGTGACTAGTCAAGATACGGTTTACCAATGGCGCCGTCAGTATGTCCGTGAAAACAAAAACGGTGTAGTCCCTACCTTGACAGCCAATATGGGAACAGGAGGACATAATGTACCTTTGATAAAAACTGAGTATGGTATAAGGAAATTAACACCTAGAGAATGTTTTAATTTTCAAGGTTATCCTAAGGAATTTAAATTACCACAAATAGCAAATTCTCATTTATATAAACAAGCAGGTAATTCAGTTGTAGT
>ERZ773099.3399-NODE-3399-length-10275-cov-12.702055_pt1 | contig 10275 bp, 10 predicted proteins | sample MGYA00511120_ERZ773099 | MGnify/ENA primary metagenome ERZ773099 (study PRJEB29015, sample SAMEA2738012) | human oral metagenome | biome: human oral; feature: human-associated habitat; material: dental | place: China | collected 2104 ... | reverse complement strand
AGCCTCTTGGAGCTGTTTCGGACCATTTGTGTACACTGTTGCGCCGTTGTGGACAAACGTGGGAATGCAGGAGTGTACACAGATCGGCGAAAACGGTCTTTCGGTGCTGTTTTGAGGCACTTGTGTACACTGTTGCAACGTGAGGGTCGCGCGAGCAGCCGTGGGGACGCAAGAGTGTACACAGATCGGCGAAAATGGTTCCTCGATACCGTTTTGGGGCACTTGTGTACACTGTTGCGCTGTGAGCTGCGCCGCGAGCTGCGATGCGAGTTGTGATGCGAGCTGCGATGCGAGTTGCGACGCGCACTGCGTCGGGTGGCACGAGCGCCTCAACCGCCATGGCGCGCCGGCGGCGCCCCCTCGGTGGCCGCCTCTCCCTTGGTCGGGAAAACAGGCTCTGCGCGAGCGCCGCCGCTAGCTTGGCGTCTTCGCCGAGGTAGCAACCCACACAAACCCCCGAGGAGCCACTTTTTGGCTCCAAAAGTACAGTGTTCACGTCACCTTGGCCCGATCCAAACGCGATAGAGTGCAACCCCCTCTTATAACTATCGGCGCATGGCCGTTCGCATGGTCGTCTGCGGTGCCTCTAGGAGGGGGCGGGTTACTTGATGACGAGTGTGTCGCAGCTGGCGTTGCGCGTCAAAAACGCCGAGATCGAGCCGAGCAGCGCATACTTGATCGTCGAGAGTCCGCGCGCTCCGCAGACGATGAGATCGGGGTTGATGACGTCGATCATCTCGTCTGTGAGTGTCTCGCGTATGCGACCTGCCTTCACGATGACCTCGACGCTCTTGACGACTCCCTCCTCTTGTACTTTCGCGACGTCATCTGCGATCGAGTCGCGAAAGGCCCTCTCCAGGTCCGCGATGAGCTCGGCCGGATAGGTCCCTGCCGCCTCGAGCGCCGTCGAGTCAATCACGTGACCAATATAGAGTTCGGAGTGGTTGTTGGCCGCCACGATGATGGCACGCTCGAGTACCCTTCGCTGGGTCTCGGTCCCGTCGAGCGTGACGAGGATCTTGTCGTAACCAAGGCTCTGATAGTCAGTCATGATGTTTGCCTCCATACACAGGTCATCGATCCCTCGAACCAAGCGTCCTTGCCCGTAGTCTAGCAGCTTTTGGCAGGGGAGGGACGCCTTTCCGTGAGGACGGGCCCCAAGTTGGGCCCCAAGCTGGGGTCTGTGAACCCCGGCGCAACCGGCGCAAACCGCCCGCGGCCTGCCGGGCGGTATCTCGGGCGCATTTGCCCAGTTGGGTCATTTTTCACAGTACCCCGCAATTTGGCGGGCGGTTTCCCCGCGCCTCTCCTGCGACTGCAACGTGACGGAAAGGTGCACTCTGCAATGACGCAACCGATGCGGTCACACAAAGGCGCACTCTGCAACGCTCCGTCAGGCCACCGTCGGCATGGCGTTGCCCCGCTCCTGACCACGACGCCGTCAACGGGCCAGCGCGTCGGGGGGAGGCGCAAAGACGCCCGGCGTGGCGTCGCGAGAGGCAAAGTTGTCGGACATGCCGACGGTGGCCTGACGGAGGGTTTCCCTTTCGCCGGTACCTGCCGGCCTCGCGAGGAGGATGGCCAGGGTGTCGCACCTGCGCCGGTTTGGCTCAGCTTACCCTGCGCCGGTTGGCTCGAGTGGCACTCCGGCGTGTGGATCGCCCTGAGAGTGGGCCGCGACGGCGCCCCCCCCCGCCAAGGGAGCTTGCGCATTTTTTCTGATAAGGCAGGTCCGGGGGCCGTCAAGCGTCATGATGGTGGACCGCAGGTGACCGTTTGACTCGACCCATCTCCGGTCTCCCGCCCATATCAGCACGCTGACACTCCTCAAGGAGGTACCTGTGATCCTGCCCGAGCTTCTCAAGGTCGTCCTCTATGGCGTGGTCGAGGGCATCACCGAATGGCTGCCCATCTCGTCTACGGGACATATGCTGCTTCTCAGGCGATTCGTCAGCCTTGACGTGAGCGACGCCTTCTGGGACATGTTCCTCATGGTCATCCAGCTTGGTGCCATTCTCGCCGTCTGTGCGACGTTCTTTCATGAGCTCAATCCCTTTTTGGCCGAGAAGTCAGAGAAAGAGAGGCGTCTCACTCAGTCGCTCTGGAAGAAGATCATCGTCGCCTGTCTGCCCGCCGCCATCATAGGTATCCCGTTCGACGATTGGATCGAGGAGCACCTGGGCGGCCCCTTCGTGATAGCGGCGGCTCTCATCGCCTATGGCATCGTCTTCATCTTGATCGAGACCTCGCGTGAGAGGAGGGCGGCGGCTCTCAACGCGACGGGCTCGACCTCGTCGCCGGCGCTGATAGAGCCCGTGGTGCAGAGCGTTCCTCGTCCCCCCAGCGCCTCCCACACCCCGAGCGTCATCCAGTCTCCGGGTGCTTCCAGCGACCCCAGCTCCTCGAAGTCCCCCCGTCACATGGCCGGTGGCGCTGTGGCCTCATCCAAAAAGGGCGCCCCTGCCGCCGACAAGGACGACACCGAGACCGACACCGCCTTCGTTGACCGTAATGCCCGCGTGCAGTCCATCGAGGAGCTGGACTGGAAGACGGCCATCGGCATCGGGCTCTTCCAGATGCTCTCCATGGTGCCTGGCACCTCACGCTCGGGCTCCACGATCATCGGTGGTCTCATCTTGGGCTGCACGCGTGCCGTGGCCGCCGAGTTCACGTTCTATCTCGCCGTGCCCGTCATGGTGGGGGCGAGCGGCTTTCGCCTGATCAAGTACTTCATCAAGGGTAACGCGCTCATGCCCACGGAGGCCCTGACGCTCCTCGTGGGTTGCCTCGTCGCGTTTCTGGTGTCCCTCCCCGCCATCCACTTCCTCATGGGGTTCGTGAAGAAGCATGACTACAAGCCCTTCGGTTGGTATCGCATCGCACTTGGCATCGTCGTGATCGCGTACTTCTCGACCGAGTCCTTGGTGGGCCTCCTGACGTCGAGGTAGGGATGGCGCAGGGGCGACCTCGCCCGTGCTTTGGAAAGGGTGGCCTCGTCGCTCGGGGACATGCGAGCTGCCCTGCTCCGCCCCTCGCGAGAAGGCACCCCTCCATTGGCCGCGCCACGCGGTACCAGCACTGCTTGTAGAAGGGCTGACACGGGCCTGAACACCCTGGGCCTTCAGGCTTCGCTGGCCGCACTGCCACTCGCCCCTGAGCGTTCCGCCCCGTGCGTTCACCGTCGAGTGGCAGTGTGAACCACACTTCCACTCGGCCCTGGGCGTACCTCCCGCACTGCCACTCGCCCCTCGGGCGTGCCGATTCGGTGCGCTCGATACCGAGTGGCAGTGTGAGACGCACTTCCACTCGGGCCTGGACGTACCTCCCGCACTGCCACTCACCCCTGAGGGTTCCGCCCCGTGCGTTCACCGTCGAGTGGCAGTGTCGGCGTGCCTGTCGCGTTCCTCGTGCGGCCGCCGTCCTGCGGGTGACCGGGCGGCTACGCGAGGGGGGGTCATACAAGATCCGTTCAAGAGCCGCGTGATTGGGCAGAATTTGATCAGGCATGAGGGGACGCGAGGAGACGGCCCCGCGAGTGGCACACATTGGAGCCTGCGGTTCATGCGCGTACGATGCCGCGGTTCATGCGCGCACGATGGTATGGCGTCGGGCCGGGTGGGGTATATCGATAGGGTCTATAGGTAGCTATCCGATATCGATGGGCTTCCTCCCGGCATTGGTCATCTAGAATCAATCCGTAGGTTGTTGGCGTTCTCGGCCCAGGTGTGGCCAGGACCAGATGAGAAAAAGGTGCAACATGCGCAAGAAGAGTACCCTAGCTGCCATCTCTGGCAGGGGCATGACCCGCCGCTCCTTTATCGGCGCGGGCCTGGCAGGCGTGACCCTCCTGGCACTGACCGCCTGCTCCACCGATAGCGGGGACCTTGGCGTGCGCTCAAGCTCCAGTGGCTCGGGTGGCACCTCGGCCGCGACGTCTATCGACACCTCCGCCTTCGCAAGCCTTTTGGACGCAGGCAAGGTCGCCGATGACTCCCTCATTGAGGCCAATGTTTGGGCGAAGACCGTCAAGGACCGTGGCAGGCTCCTCGTGGGCGGGGTCGAGACATCCACGCTCTTCTCGCAGCGCGACGACACCGACGGCAAGCTCTATGGCTTCGATGCCGGCCTGACGCAGCTCCTGACCCGCTATGTCCTGGGTGACCAGACCAAGTTCGAGCTCACGAAGGTCACTTCTGACACACGCGAGTCCGTGCTCCAGAACAACCAGGTCGACTGCGTCTTTGCGACCTACTCCATAAACGATACGCGCAAGCAGCTCATCTCCTTCGCGGGTCCCTACTACAGTTCCCATCAGGGCATCCTCGTGACCAAGGACAACGCGAGCATACACGGCCTTAACGATCTTGCAGGCAAGAGAGTTGCCGTGCAGTCAGGCTCCACCGGCCCCGCCATCCTTGCCCAAGCCTGCCCCGATGCCAAGCAGCAGGAGTTCACGACCAGCTCAGAGGCAGAGGAGGCCCTCTCCCAGGGTCGCGTGGACGCCTATGTCATCGATCGCACGATGCTCGAGAGCACCGTCGCCAAGCAGCCTGATGACTTCAAGGTCGTCGGTGAACCCTTTGGCCCCGATGACCAATACGGCATTGGCATGCCGCTCAACTCAGATGGCGTCGCCTTCGTGAACGCCTTCCTCAAGGAGGTCGAGAATGACGGACTGTGGGAGAGGCTCTGGAAGATATGCATCGGCGACCGTACCAACCAGACGACCGCTCCCCAGCCTCCGGCGCTTGCCTAGCAGGGGCGCGGTCGAGTCGCTCGCTCGCGCCATGTCCAGGCAGGCCTGACGGCTCTGGCTGGAGGACAGTGGGGGGGAGGCCCTGAGGGTCGCAAGAGTCGAGTCGCGGCCATTGCCGGAAGATTCGTGCGACCCTGCGACCTCAGGGCGTAGAAAGGGGGTGTTCATGGGGTTTTCTGAGCTCATCTCCCAGTATGGTGGGTTGTACGTGACGGCGCTTCTCATGACGTGGGGTATGACTGCAATCTCCTACGTTGCCGCCATGGCCCTGGCACTTGTCGTCACCGTCATGCGCGTGAGCCCCATAGGGCCGCTGCGGGCTGTGGGTGACCTGTATGTTCAGGTCTTTCGCAACATTCCGGGCGTGTCGCTCCTCGTGCTGGTGGTGTACTCCCTGCCACGTCTGGGCGTCACCCTTGACTACCTGCCCAGCGTCATCGTCGTCGTGTCACTTGTGGCCTCGGCCTTTGGCAGCGAGAACTTCATGAGCGGCATCAACACCATCGCGGTCGGGCAGGTCGAGGCGGCGCGTTCCTTGGGTCTTGGCTTTTCCCAGATCATGCGCCAGCTCGTCATCCCCCAGGCGCTCAGGACAACCGTGCTTCCCATGACCAACTTGCTCATTGCCGTCATGTTGACGACGGCGCTGGGCTCTCAGGTTCCCCTTGCGCCCAACGAGCTCACGGGGCTCGTGTCCTTCATCAACACGCATGCCACCGGAGGCATCGCGGCCTTCATGGTCTCGGCTCTGGGCTACGCGCTGACGGCAGTCGCGATAGGATGGGTCGGCAATCGCATAGACCAGAGGGTGAGGATACTCAGATGAGCGTGAACTCAGGCTCGATGCGCGATGCGCTCTATGAGCCCCCGGGACCAAGGACCAGGCGCCTCATCCGCGTCTGGACGGGCGTGGGCATCGTGCTCGTTGTGGGCCTGCTCGCCCTCATCGTCCGTCAGTTCTACCTAAAGGGGCAGTTCGCCCCCCGCTACTGGTCCTTCTTTGCGCGGAGCAGCACCTGGGCGTTTCTGGGCAGTGGCTTTCTCGGGACGCTGCAGGTGTCGCTCGCAGCCGGGGTCATCGCCCTGGTGCTGGGGTTGCTCCTCATGCTCGGCCGCACGAGCGGACCGGGCCCCCTCGCGCTCGTCTGTCGCATCGTCATCGACTTCTTCCGCGGTGTTCCGAGCCTGCTTCTGATCTACTTCTTCTTCCTGGTGGTGCCGCAGTACGGCATCAAGCTCCAGGCGTTCTGGATGATCACGCTGCCTGTGGGCCTTGCCGCGTCGGGCGTGATCGCCGAGGTCCTCCGCGCCGGGGTCAACGCCGTTCCCAAGGGTCAGGTTGAGGCCGCGCTCTCGCTCGGCATGAGCCGCCGCGCGATCACCTCGAAGATCGTGCTTCCCCAGGCGGTGCGCTATGTCATCCCGACACTCATCTCGCAGCTCGTCGTGGTCGTCAAGGACACGACGCTCGCCTACGTGGTCAGCTACCCCGACATGATGCAGGACGCGCGCGTGCTCATCAACAACTACAACGCGCTCGTGTCGGTCTATGCGGTCGTGGCCCTGGTCTACATCCTGCTCAACTACCTCATCAACAGGCTGGCGGCCCTCATCGCCGCCCGTACGGGCGTGAGGATCATCTCGCGCCTGGGCACGAGCTCCTTCTAGTGCCCCTGTCCGCCCACGCTAAGGAGTGACATGTCAGACGAGAAGGCAGGCATAACCCCCCCTGCGACCAGCGTAAAGGCCGCATCTGCCGACACTGCGGCAGACACCGATCCCCCTGTCATCGAGCTTCGCCACGTCGAGAAGCACTACGGGGAGCTGCACGTGCTCAAAGACGTCAACCTCAAGGTCAGCAAGGGAGAGGTCTTGGTCGTGATCGGCCCCTCGGGCTCGGGCAAGTCTACCCTCATTCGCACGATCAACCGCCTTGAGACGATAGACTCCGGCGAGATCCTCATCGAGGGGCGCCTCCTTCCAGAGGAGGGCAAGGAGCTTGCGGCCATGCGCGCGCAGATGGGCATGGTGTTCCAGAGCTTCAACCTCTTCTCGCACAGGACGATCCTGGACAACGTGACCATGGGACCCATTGAGGTGCTGGGCACCCCGCGTAAGGAGGCCGAGCGGCAGGCAATGGAGCTGCTCGAGAGGGTCGGCGTGAGCGAGCAGGCTTCCAAGGTGCCCGCGCAGCTCTCGGGCGGTCAGCAGCAGCGCGTGGCGATCGCGCGCTCGTTGGCGATGCGTCCCAAGGCGATGCTCTTCGACGAGCCGACAAGCGCCCTCGACCCAGAGATGATCAACGAGGTCCTCGAGGTTATGGTCGAGCTTGCAAGGGAGGGCATGACCATGGTCGTCGTCACGCACGAGATGGGATTCGCGCGCCGCGTCGCCGATCAGGTCGTGTTCATGGCCGAGGGTCAGATCCTGGAGCAGTCCTCGCCGAACAGGTTCTTTGACCATCCCGCGACAGAGCGTGCCCGCGACTTCCTGAACTCCATCAGGGGACACTAGGCCATGGGGTCCGTTCCCGCGCCAAAAGGCAAGAGCCAGGTGGTGCGTGAGCCGCTCAGGCTGGCCCACATCGCCGTCATCGTGGTGGGAGTTGCCCTTCTGGCCTCTCTGTCTGCCTATGACGCGCTCTGGTTCGACGAGAGCTACTCGGTGGCCCTCGTCCGTCACCCTCTGGGGGAGATATGGCGCATCGCCTCGAGCGACGTCCACCCGCCCCTCTACTACTACCTGCTCAAGCTCGTGTGGCTCCCCTTTCCGGACGATGTGGTCGCCTACCGCCTCTTCTCGGTTGCGGCCCTGGGCTGCCTCTCGCTTCTGGGCTACACCCACCTGCGCCGTGACTTTGGTGGGCGCGTGGGCATCGCGTTCTCGTTTCTCACGCTGGTGAGTCCCTGGTCGTTTAGGATGTCCAGCCAGATCCGCATGTACAGCTGGGCGGCCCTCTTCGTGGGCGTGTGCCTTATCTACGGGCTTCGGATCATTCGGGCGCTGCGTGAGGCGCGTCCGGGAGAGGCGGCGCCCACGCTGCCACGGCACTGGTGGGTCATCCTCGGCCTCTCGTCCGCTGCGGCCGCCAACTGCCACTACTTTGCGCTCATGGCGGCCTTCTCGGTGAACCTCTGCGTCATCGTGGCGCTTGTCTGCGCCCGTCGCTGCCTTAGGGACACGCAGGTCGTGCGCGACTACGTTCTGGCGGCGGCGCTCGCCTGCGCCAGCTTCGCCCCGTGGATGAGTGCCCTGTTCGGGCAGGTGGGTCACGTCTCCCAGTACTTCTGGATCAAGCTTGACCTCCCGAGGGCCCTTTTGCAGATCGTCTGCTTTCCCTTTCTTGACAGCGACATGGCAAGCATCGACGCGGTGGTCATGAGCGGCCTGACAGAGACCTTGACGCTCGCGGGGTCGCTCGCGTTCGTCGCCGTCGTAATCACGGCGGCCGCCCTCGGTCTTCGGGCTGGGACGAGAGGGGCAAGGGGGGAGGAGCCAGACCAGGATGGTGCGCGCTTGGGCGACGCCCGAGGGGCCGGTGGCTCTACCGGTCGGGCACCTTACGTCCTCACCCACCCGCTCACGGTCTGCCTCGTTGTCTACCTGCTGCCGCTCTGCCTGGCCCTGCTCGCTGGCCTTATCATGAACAGGCCCATCCTCTATGTCCGCTACTTCTATGCGGGGCTGGCCGGCTTGGTTCTGGCCGTCTCGCTCGTTTTGGCACGGGCCGGCAGGCCCCTGCTCTATGGGGCCTCAGCGGCCATCGCCGTGCTGCTCACAGCGCTGACCATGGCATTCTGGCTGCCCCGCTACCATAGTCCCCAGAACGTCGCGGCCAACGAGTTCCTAGAGGCCCTTCCCGACGGCGCGCTCGTCTCGTCAGACTGCGAGATCGGGACGCTGGTGACGGGGGCTGCGGGTGCACGGGCGACCTTGGTGGGCTACAGCGACTCGACGCACGTGGCCTATGAGGCCTACGAGCCCGCCCTGACGCTTTGCAACACCCCTGACGAGGTCTTCGCCGAGGGTCCAGACGAGCTCTGGTACCTCGAGACACCCACGAGCCTCTTCAAGGTCGGCGATGTCGCCCAGCGGTTTGGCTATAGGGTCCAGGGCAGCACGTCACTCTATCGCCCGATCTCCTCCAAGGAGTATGTGTTCTATAGGCTCGAGAAGGCGGCCCGGTGAGCCATGGGGGTGGCGAGCGCCCAGCTCCGGTCGTGCCCGCCGCCTCGGTCGGAGCAGAGCGGGGAGGGGGGACGCCCTTTGGGGGAAGCCTCGTGGTGGTCGTTCCCTGCTACAACGAGCAGGATACGGTGGGCCTCTTCTATCGCACGATCCATGAGGCCGCAGGCTCTAGCCTCAGGGCCATGGGCGTTGCGTTGCACCTGCTCTTCGTGGACGACGGCTCGAGCGACGAGACGCTCGGGAGGCTCCGCGAGCTGGCGCAGGCGCATGGTGACGTGAGCTACGTCTCGTTCTCGCGCAACTTTGGCAAGGAGGCGGCCATGTACGCGGGCCTCGAGCATGCGCTTGGCATCGGCGACTACCTTGCCGTCATGGACGTCGACCTGCAGGACCCGCCGTCGCTCTTGCCCCAGATGCTCCAGAGGGTTGCGAGTGGTGAGTGCGACCGGGCGGCGGCGAGGCGCGTCTCGCGCAAGGGGGAACCCGCCCTGCGCTCGGCCTTCGCGCGCCTCTTCTATAAGGTCATGAGCGGCATGACCGGACTGGACGTCAAGGACGGCGCACGCGACTTCTCGGTCATGAGCCGGCACTTCGCCCAAGCTGTGCTCGAGTGCAGGGAGTACAACCGCTTCACGAAGGGCCTCTTCGAGTGGGTGGGCTTTCGGGTCGAGTGGGTCGAGTTTCAGAACGTCGAGCGCGCAGCCGGGGAGACGAGCTGGTCGTTCTGGTCGCTTGCGGGCTACGCCCTTGAGGGCATCATCGCCTACACGGTAAAGCCGCTCGAGCTGATCGTCGCCGTCGGCCTGGTCTTCTCGGCGCTGTCCATCCTGCTCATGGTCGTCATCTTCGTGAGGGCACTCCTCTTTGGCGATCGCGTGGCTGGCTGGCCCTCGATGATGGTCGTGATCCTTCTGGGCGTTGGCATGATCACCTGCGCGCTCGGCGTCGTTGGCCTGTATGTCTCAAAGATCTACACCGAGGTCAAGGGTCGCCCCCTCTACATCTTGGCTGAGTTGGGAGGCGAGGTCGGTGAGGCTGGTGGCGATGCCGGGGCGGATGGGCCCGCCGGGGCGGGCGTTGGCCTGGCGTGACCCGTGGGCTCACGCCCGTGGCCGGAACGGACCGTGCGGGGCGCGGGAGGGCACCGACCCTTCTGGCCGCTTTGTTACAAGCTTGATTCCGCGTCTTGCATGTGACGCCGGCAAGGCCTAGGATTCTTTACGGCTTGAGTGGTTCGCGTGAAGGGGAGTGGCATGATGAGGGCCGCGAGGGGCGTCCTGTCGGCGTTCCTGTCCATGGCGCTGGTCGTGGGGATGGTCCCGGACTGCGCG
>ERZ773099.3397-NODE-3397-length-10278-cov-10.000196_pt1 | contig 10278 bp, 7 predicted proteins | sample MGYA00511120_ERZ773099 | MGnify/ENA primary metagenome ERZ773099 (study PRJEB29015, sample SAMEA2738012) | human oral metagenome | biome: human oral; feature: human-associated habitat; material: dental | place: China | collected 2104 ... | reverse complement strand
TCCTGGACTGCCTCATCGACGACTACGAGGTGGAGGAGGACTTCGAGACGGCCGTGTCGGTGGCCTGCTCCCTGGGCCTGAACGCCATCCACGACGGCCGCGAGGTCGCGCTGGCGACCCAGGACGACGAGCTGTCCACCGCCACCGGGCTGCAGCTGCTCGACGCCTCCTGCCTGGTGACCGCGACGGCGGAGGCGGGCTGCGACGACCTGGCCCGCCAGGCCTCCGCCCGCCACCCCGAGGCCTCCGTCATCATCCTGGTCACCGGGCAGCGCTGCGAGAAGCAGACCCTGGCGCGCGTGCGCACCCTCACTCCCCTGGACGCGGTCGTCCTGGCGCTGCGCTGCGGCTCGCGGGCCATGGAGCGCCACTCCGTGGGCGGGCTGACCGCCTACGACCTGGACCGGGTCCAGGCCCTCCCCCGCATTATGAGGAGGGCCTCGTGAGCGCCCCGCGCCCCGGTCCCGGAGGCGGGGACGGTCGGGCCGGCCTGCGGGGCCTGCCGCCGTCGCGGTGGATCGACCTGGTGCTCGTCGTCGTCCTGGCCCTGGTCGCCGCCGTCCTGTTCGTGCCGCCCTTCGGCTCCCCCATCGGCGCACAGGCCGCGGCCTGCGGGATCGGGACCGGGGCGGTCGTGGCCCTGGTGTGCGCGGCTGCCCGACTGGGCCCCGCCCCCACGCTGGCCCTCGCCGCGCTGGCCCATGTGGGCCTGGCCCCGTGGATCCTGCCGGACGTCGGCAGCGGGTGGAAGGCGGTGCGCGCAGTCCTGGCCGCCACGGTCACCGTGTGGCGCGACGCCCTGACCCTGCCGGTGCCGCTGACCGCCTTCCCCACCATGACGGTGCTGCCGTGGCTGGCGGGACTGGCCACCGGCGTGCTCGCCACCCGGGCGGTCCTGTCGGGGCGCGTGATCAGCGCCGGCACGGCCGTCCTGGCCCAGGCGGGGGTGGCCATCGCCTGGGGCGTGCGCACCGCCCTGGCCCCGAGCGCCCTGGGGGCGGGCCTGATGGCGGGAGTGCTCCTGCTGTGGGCCATGACGGCGCAGCGCGGCCGGCGCGAGCGCGTCGCGGAGGTGCTGGAGACCAGGGACGCGGGCGTGGGCAGGGGCTCGCGGCTCGGGCTGGCGCGGGCCGTGGCGCTGCTGGCGGTCACCGCCGCGGTGGCGGCGCTGGCGATCCCGGCGGCCCCCCACAGCCGCACGGTGCTGCGCGACCTGTTCGAGCCGCCCCTGGACCTGACCGAGTACGCCACGCCGCTGTCCCTGGTGCGGACCCTGGAGACGGATATGGCCTCCACCCCCCTGATGACCGCCTCAGGCGCGGACGAGTCCACCCGCATCCGCCTGGCCGCCCTGGACTCCTACGACGGGCTGTCGGCCCGTATCAGCGCGTCCGCGACCGGTGCGGCCCGCTTTCAGCGCACCGGGCACGAGACCCCGCTGACCGCCGACGGCGCGATCAGCTCGGAGGACTCCCGCGAGGTGACCGTCGGCATCGCCGACTACAGCTTCCCGTGGGTGCCCACCGTCGCCGACACCCTCAGCCTGGAGGTCTCGGGGGCCCGCGCGGAGCAGGTCTCCCAGAGCCTGTACTACGACGTGTTCTCCACCACCGGCATCACCACCGCGTCCCTGAGCAGCGGCGACGTCCTGACCGAGCAGGTCAAGGACCCCCCGGTGGCCTCCGACGCGCAGCTGACCGAGGCCGGCATCGACAACGTCGCCCTGGGGCCGGTCGAGGACGTGCCCCCCTCCGTGCAGACCCTGGCCACGACGCTGGTCGGGACGACCTCCGAGCCGCTGGCCCAGATCCGCATGCTGCAGCAGGCGCTGCGCACCGGCTACTACTCCGACGGCACCAAGAGCCCCTCCCCGCCCGGGCACGGCGCCGCCCGCATCGCCTCCATGGTGGACGCCGGCTCGCTGGTCGGCGACGACGAGCAGTACTCGGTCCTCATGATGCTCATGTGCCGCTCACTGGGGATCCCGGCACGCGTGGTCATGGGCTTCAGGCCCACCATGGACGGCAACGCCGCCAACGTCACCGGCCAGGACGTCAGCGCCTGGGTGGAGGTCCCCTTCCGCTCGGTGGGATGGGTCACCATCGACGTGGTCCCCGACCGCGACCAGGTGCCGCAGCAGCAGACGACCGAGAAGGTCTCCAACCCCGAGCCGCAGGTGCTCCAGCCCCCGCTGCCCCTCCAGGACCCGGCCCACCTGCCGCCGTCCTACGAGGACGAGGACCGCGACAGCTCCAACGACGACGACGGCCGCGGCCTGGGCCGGATCGTGGCCATGGTCGCCGGCGGGCTGGGGGCCGTGCTGCTGCCGATCGCGACGATCCTGGCGGCCAAGGCCCTGCGCCGGCGCCGGCGCCGGCGCCGAGGCGGGGTCGAGGGGGTGCTCGGCGCATGGGACGAGGTCGTGGACCGGGCACGTGACTTCGGACGCAGGACGCCGCCACGGGCCACCCGCCGCGAGGCCGCCTTGTCGCTCGCGCCGGCCTTTCCGACCGCCGAGCTGACACGCTTCGCGGCAGCCGTTGACGGCCAGGTCTTCGGTAAGGGCATACCGACGTCGTACGCTGTGAGCACAATCTGGGCGTCGGCCGACGCCATGGTGCCCTCCATGGGCTCGGACCGCTCGCGGATGCGGCGCCTCGCCGCCCGCCTGTCGCCGCGCTCCCTGGGGCGCCCGCACCGGACCGGCCCCCGCGCAGCTCGACGACCCATCACTCGTTCAGGACCCAGGAGGAAGCGCTCGTGACCTCGACGCCGCCGTACAGCCAGGCCGCCGCTCCACCCGCCGCGGTGCGCAACCGCGTTATCGCCGGGGCGATCGACCTCATCGGCGGCGCGGCGCTGGTGGCGGGACTGGGGGTGCTCCTGAGCATGGCGATCCCCAAGACCCCGGTTGCGTGGCTCGTGGCGGCCGCGGCCGTCGTGGCGCCCCGCGAGCTGGTCCTCGCCCTGACCGGCTGGAGCCCCGGCGGCCGGCTCATGGGCGTGCGCCTGGTGAGTGCGGCCACCGGCGGAGCGCCGAGGACGCGCCTGTTCATCCACGCCGACCTGCTGTGCGTGACCCTGGGCCTGGGGGCGATCATGTTCATGAGCTCAGCGGCGTCCAGCCCGCGCGGGCAGGGCTGGCACGACCGCATGGCCGGAACCCTGGCCGTGAGCACCCGCTCAGGCTCCACCGCGGCGCCCAGGCGGCAGGCGGCCGGGCGGCAGGCGGCCGGGCGGCAGGCGGCCGGACGACAGGACGTCGCGCAGCAGGCCCCCAAGCGGCAGGCCCCGCGACGCCAGTCCATCAGGCACCAGACGCATACGGCCGCCCCTCCCCAGCATGCGACGGGGAAGGGCCCCGCACGCGAGCGCGCCCGCGTCTTCCCCGACAACGCGTTCTTCCTCAACCCCGACGGCTCCTCGACGGACATCGGCTCCACGGTCGACACAGCGAGCGCCGTGGTCCTGCCTCCGGCCTCCGACCGCGCCATTATCGACTCCGTGCCCTGGGCCGCCGTACCGACCCAGCTCGACATGCCGACCAGGGACGACTCGCCGCTCGTCCCTCAGGCCCCGGCGAGCCCCGCTCCCGCCGCCCCGGGCGCGACGGACCCCTTCTCCCCTCCCCCGCCGATGGTGCGCCCCTTCTCCATGCCATCGGCCCAGACCGAGGCCCTCCCCGCGACGCTGAGCCCGACAGGGCCCGATCCCGCGTCGGCGCCGACCCCGGCCCCGACGGGCTCCGCGCCAGCCGCGTCAGCCGCGTCGGTCCCGACCCCGGCGCCGGGACCGCTCTCCGCGCCCCCGACGACGTCGGCCCCCGCCTCCGGCCCGCCGGTTCCGGTCGGCCCCTTCCCCGTGGCTCCCCCCGCAGCCGGTCCGCGCCCCGCCTCCCCATTCGCGGCCGGCTCCCCCTCCGCCTCCCCGAACACGCCGGCGTCTTCCGCTCCTCACGGCGTGTCGTCATCATCACCGCACGAGGCCGTGGTCCCCTCACCAGTGACCGCACCTGCGCGAGCACCCCGTTCGCCGTCACCTGAGGAGCCCATTATCGTGCCGCCGCCGTCCGAGCCCCTGTCCCCGCCCTCGTCGACGCCGCCCGCCCGGACCCGCATGGAGTCCCGGTCCGCCGCCTCGGCCGAGCCCCTGATCAGCACGGACTCGGTCCCCTCGGCGCAGCCGGTGGTCTCGGCATCCTCGCCGCCCATGGCCCGGGGCAGGCACCGTCATACCGAGGACCCGCGCGCGAGCAGGCTGGTCCCCCTGACCGGCGGGGCCCCTGTAGAACTGTCGAGCACCACCGTCGTGGGACGCGACCCGGACAACATCTCCGAGTACCCCGGCGCCGCCTGCGTGCCCCTGAATGACGCCAACCGGTCCATCTCCAAGACGCATGCGGTGCTCGCGCCGGCACCGGGCGGCCTGTGGCTCACCGACCTGCACTCGACCAACGGCACCCGCATCGAGGAGGACGGCCGCGTCACCGTGGCCAAGCCCGGCGAGTCGATTCCCGTGCCCACCGGAGCCACTATCGTGCTGGGCAGCGCCGCCTACCGCGTGGAGGACTGAGCGCCCCGCTCAGGGGGTGGGCACGCAGGCGCGGGCCGCCTCGGACGTCCTGCCGTCCTGCCGCCTGCTGAAGACCGCGATGCAGGTGCTCCCCTCCTGGGCGGGCAGCGACGCGCTCGTGCTGTTGGTCCGCTGGCGGGACTCGTTCTCCTTGCCCGCGACGTCGCTGCGGTAGAGGTAGTCGCCGGACCACTCCTCCTCGGGGGCCTCCCAGGTGAAGACGACCTGCCCGTTGGCGTCGACGGACCCCTGAAGATTGTTCGGCGTCGGCACGGTGGCGCCCAGAGGGTCTGAGCGGTCCGGGGCCAGTGTCGCGAAGGTCGGCGAGGGCCGGCTGTCCTGCGCGACCCGGGAGGCGTAGATGGCGCCCGCGATCACGGCGACGAGAACCACCACGGCCGCGCCGGCCACGAGGCGGGTCGGTACCCCGGGGCGGTGCGGCTCCTCCGGCTCGGCGGCGGGCGGCCGGGGGTCCGCGGGGACGACGACGGGCTCCTCGACACGGGAGAAGACGCCCAGGCGGGTCGCCTCGGGGTCGTCGACGTCGAGCGGCGCCCGGTCGGGGCCCTCGTCCTCGCCGTCGTCGTAGAGGTCGACGGCGGTGGTGGGCAGCCCGAGCTCGCCTTGGATCTGCTGGAGGGCCCGGGCGAAGGAGAGCATGGTGGGATAGCGGCGAGCGGGGTCCTTCTCCAGGGCGACCGTGAGGACCCGCACGAGCGAGAGCGGGACGTCGGGGCGCCCCAGGGGCGGGACCGCGTCCTTGACAATGCGCCGGGCCAGCTCGTAGACGCCCTCGGATGATCCCGGGGTCTCGAAGGGGCTGTGGCCGGTGAGCATGGCGTAGATGGTGGCGGCCAGGGAGTAGACGTCGGTGGCGGGCTCGGCGTTGCTCGACCCGACGAGCTGCTCCGGCGGGGCCCAGGGCACGCTCATGCCGCGCAGCTCGTTGGGGGTGTCCCGCGGCCCGCTCATGGCCGAGATCCCGAAGTCGGCCAGGACCGGACGGCGGTAGACGGTGAACAGGATGTTCGCGGGCTTGATATCGCGGTGGATGATGCCCGCGCGGTGCGCGGTCTCGACGGCCCCGGCGATGCGGATGGCCGTGTCCAGGGTCTCGGGGATGGTCATGACCTTCTGCCGCAGCCGCATGCCCAGCTGCGGGGGAGGGCAGTACTCCATGACGATGAAGGGGCGCCCGTCGGAGGACACTCCCGCTCCGAAGACGGACAGGATCGCCGGGTGCGAGGAGACCTTCGCCATGAGGTTGGCCTCGGACTCGAAGCGGGACGCCGAGCTGCCGGCGACGTCGGTGTCCATAACCTTGACCGCGACCTCGCGCCGCGGCATGTGCTGCTCGTAGAGGTAGACGCGCGAGTAGCCGCCCGCCCCGAGCTCGCGCCGGTAGGTGTACCCGGGGATCTCGGGGTGGGCGGCGTGGGGGGAACCCGTCACGGAAGGTCCTCGAGCACGAGCGACTGGCCGTCGCCGAGATCGAGGACATCGCCGTTGCGCAGGACCATGGGCTCGGTGTAGGGCAGCTTCTGGGGGGCCGCGCCGTCGCGCCTGAGCACGGTGCCGTTGCCCGCGGAGAGGTTGCGCGCCAGGACGGACCACTCGTCGAGCTCGATGAGGACGTGGTTGCGGGAGATGTGCTGCCCCGGGCTGGGCACCGTCACCAGCGTCGGGGACTGCCCCTCCAGCTGGGGCACATCGGTGGTCGAGGGCTGGCGGCCGACCAGGATCGAGCGGTCAAGGGTGACGGCCTGCCCGGAGGGCAGGCGCAGGCGCCCGAGCGGCGGGCAGGAGATCAGGCGCGCGGGCTGGGACAGGGCCGCGCCGCAGGCGCGGCAGCGCACGTAGTTGGTGGGGTTGGCGTGGCCCTCCGGGCAGAGCACCGACAGGGCCTGCCGGCCCGCCGCCGGGTACTCGGGCTGCCGGATGGCCACGGCGAGGGACACGGGGGTGTCGGTCGAGGGCTCCGGGGCGTAGGAGGAGGCTTCCGGCTGCCCGGACACCAGGGGGCCGAGCTCATCCACCAGGTCGTCGGGCAGGGAGGCCAGCGTCCAGCCGTCATGGTCCCCGGCCTGCGCGGCCTCGGGGTCGAGGTCCTCGCCGGGCTCGGCGTCGTAGATCGCCGTGCCGGGGACGGCGAGCGGCCCGTGGCCGGCGGCGTCGTCCGGCTCGTCCGCGGGCACGACATCATTATCGGCGTCGGCGAGGTCGACGACCTGCGAGCCGTCCACCGGCACGTCGTCCACGTCAATGTCGTAGGACCGGGCGGCGGGCAGCTCGTCCGCCTCGGTGAGCTCGACGACCTCCGAGCCGTCCACCGCGGTGTCCTCCTCGAGCAGAGGCGTCTCCGGCGAGGCGGGTGAGGGGGCGGCCGGTGAGAAGGACGACGGCGAGAGAGCGGCAGGCGAGGGAGCCGCTGGTGAGGGAGCCGCCGGCGAGGGAGCCGCTGGCGAGAAGGACGACGGCGAGGCCGGCGAGGGTGCGGCCGGCGCGGCGGGCCCATTGGCACTGCCGGCACTGCCGGCGCTGCCCGCGCTACCGGCGCTGCCGGTGGTCGGAGCCGACATGGTGTCGGGCGGAGTGTAGAACGATGATGTGCTCGGCCCCTGCTCCCCGGCGCTGTCACTGGGCTCATCGGGGTCGGGGGCGTCCGGCACGTCCCCCGGGAACACGGCCGAGGCGGTCAGGATGGCGTCCACGACCGGGCGCAGCACGGACCCCGTCGGCTCCGGCGCCCGCAGGATGACCTTCGGGGAGCCGGGCAGGAAGATCTCCCGCCACGTCGCCACGCCGCCGGCGTCGACGGACTCGCCGTCGATCTCCAGGCCGACCCCGCCCCGCACCGCCATGCGCACGCCGTCGGAGGCGGTGACCACCAGCGCGAAGTCCGGGATGCTCGACAGGTGCCCGCCGGCGCCCATGACCAGATGGTCCAGGATCGCCGTCAGGCTGCCCCGGGAGGAGCGCAGCTCCTTCCACAGGTCGGTGACGAGATCCTCAGGCAGCTCTGGGGGAAGCAGAAGGACGCCGTGCGGTGCGACGGCGGCCGTCCAGCTCCCCTCGGCCCAACGACTCCAGCGTACAATGCCGTGTTCGGACACTGTCTCCTCCTTCGTCCCGCCCGGCGGGCGGGGTGGTGAGCGGCGACGCGGTAGCGGTTGCCGAGCGCGCCCGGTCGTGCCTCCGGCTCTGGACCGGACACGTCACCGAACACGGCACTCAGCTTCGCCGAAGTATATAGCCCCGCCCCTGGGCACTGTCTCGGCGAGACCGGGGGCCAATTCGTGACTGCCCTGAGAGTCGACCAGGTAGGTGCCGTTGGTCGAGCCGAGATCGGTCACAGCGATCCCCTCCGGGGTGGGCTCCAGCAGGGCGTGGGTCTTGGAGACCGTCGCGTCGTCGGAGGGCACGGAGACCAGGCGCACGCCCTCGCGCCCGGGGCTTCGCTCCGGGGCGCGCCCCAGAAGCACCGGGGCGTCCACCAGCACCGATCGCCCGTCGAGAACCAGGGTGTACATCATGTGCGAGCGCCTGGAGACCAGCATGGTCCCCGAGATCCGGTCGTACCAGGTGCGCCGCAGGCCGGTCGCGTCCGCGCGCACCACCATGACCACGGGCACCACCCCCAGGCTCGCCACCGCGGCGATGGCCATGAGGCCGGCGCGCCCCACCGCCGCCAGTCCGGGACTGTTGCCGCCGCGCGAGACCCGGTGCAGGCGCATTCCCATCACGACCCCGCCGGGGCCGATGCCGGTGAGCGCCTGGACCACCACGAGCACGACGAGAACGAACCCCGCGCACGCCAGTCTCCACATCAGCGAGATCGGCAGGAATGCGCAGATCGCGGTCACGAACAGGACGTCGATCCCACCGGCGAGAAGACGCTGCACGGGTGAGGCGGGCACGGGAACTGTTGCTGGCACAGCCACAGCATAAGATGAGCAGCGTCCTACGAGCGCCGATCGCCGCGGCACACGCGACGCACAAGGAGTCTTCAGGATGCAGATCGCCGTCACCCCGAACGCCTCGACCTGGATCGTGGTGCCCGAATTCCCTCCGCCGGGGTGGGAGCGCGCGGAAGCACGTCGGCGCACATCGGGCATGGCCGGCGCTGATCCGCGCCGACGGGCCAACCTCGAAGAGCTTCTGGTCACCCTGAGGCGGATCGAGCGCCGCGCCCCGCTGGCGCGCCTCCTGCACGTGGACGACGGCCTGCGCAGCGTCTTCGCCGTCGACCTGAGCCTGGTCATCGCCTACGACGACAGCTCCAAGGAGGGCCGCCACGCCACCCAGCTGGCCCTGCTGAACGAGAACCTGCCGGGCGGGGTGCCGTGTCGTCTGCGCCCCAACCCCGGCACAGCGGGCTTCTGGGCGCTCGCCAGGGGCAACGCGCTGGGCTCGACCGTGCGCCCCAGCGCCGTCGTCGTCCTGCGCAAGGCGGGTCTGCCCACGGTGCCCGTGGACGTCCTCATGCGCGTGTGGGGCACGACCCCGGCCCAGATCCAGCCGCTGATCGGCGAGGTCATCGCCCTGGCCGACCGGGTCGCCCCCGCCGACCTCCAGCGCGGCCCCATCCGGCCCGGCCCCGTGCAGACCGCCCCATCGCCCTGAGCTGAGCCGGCCGCCCGGGTCCGCCCGGGTCCGCCGCGCCCGGCTCAGCTCAGGGCCAGGAACATCTTCTCCAGGCGGGCGGCGTCCACGGTCCCGCCGGTGGGGTCGGCCGCGAAGCAGGCGCGCATGCCCGTTGCGATGACGGCGTAGCCGGCCCGGTCGACGGCCTTGGAGACGGCGGCGATCTGGGTGACCGTCCGCTCGCAGTCCTGGCCGTCCTCAAGCATGCGGATGACGGCGTCGAGCTGGCCGCGCGCCCGCTTGAGGCGGGTGATGGCCGGGCGCAGCTCATCGGGGTCGAGGCGGACCGCCATGCTCACCCCTCCCCGGCCGCGGGCGCGGGACCCGGCTCCGGGCCGACCGCGCCGGCGCCGCGCACCGCCGACCAGGTGCGGTAGCCGCCGTCGAGGTTGCGCACCTCGCGACCGTGCTGGAGGAGCAGGCGGGCGGCGACGTGGCCGCGCAGGCCGACCTGGCAGGAGACGATGAGGGGGCCGTCGGGAAGCGCGTCGAGGCGTCCGCGCAGCTGATCGACGGGGATGTTGAGGGCCCCGGGGATGTGCCCGCGCGCGTACTCGGCGGGGGTGCGCACATCGACCAGGCCCGCCCCGGCGGCGCGGGCGGCGTCGAGCTCGTGCCACTGAAGGGTCGGGGTCAGCCCGCTCAGGACGTTGTCGGCCACCAGGCCGAGCATGGCGACCGGGTCCTTGGCGGCGCCGAAGGGCGGGGCGTATGCGGTCTCCAGGTCGGCGAGGTCGGGGGCCCGCAGCCCGCCGCGGATTGCGACGGAGATCACGTCGATGCGCTTGTCGACGCCGGAGGGCCCCACGCCCTGGGCGCCCAGGATCCTCCCGGTGCCGGCCTCGGCCACGAGCTTGAGGCTCATGGCCCGGGCGCCCGGGTAGTAGGAGGCGTGGTCGGCGGGGTGGACGTGGACGCAGACGACGTCGAGGCCGGCGGCACGGGCGCGCCTCTCGCTCCAGCCGGTCATGGCGGCCTGGAGGCCGAGGACGCCGACGATGGCGGTGCCGATGGCGGGCGCGGCGGCGGCCCGCCGTCCCATGATCGAGTCGGCGACGACGC
>ERZ773099.3396-NODE-3396-length-10280-cov-3.001369_pt1 | contig 10280 bp, 15 predicted proteins | sample MGYA00511120_ERZ773099 | MGnify/ENA primary metagenome ERZ773099 (study PRJEB29015, sample SAMEA2738012) | human oral metagenome | biome: human oral; feature: human-associated habitat; material: dental | place: China | collected 2104 ... | reverse complement strand
GAAATAAGGGGGGCTTGACAGGGTTTGGATACTCACTGTGTTTTGCTTTTTCCCCGCGCCTTCCTCCACCTCCAAAGTTCATTGGCTTCTGTCACGGGGACACTCGGAGCATCTTCTTCAAAAAAAATCGGAGCGCCTTCTTGCACCCATTTTTTGATAGAGGCAGGTGTTTTTTTCATATGCCGACTGATTTGATTGTATCCACGCAGAATATGAATAATTTTTGTTTCATAAGGCGTTTCCATATTACCTCCTGTGAGTTGCAGGTTTGTACATTAAAAAATATTTTCTCACGTACTTTCGTGTTCACCGTTGAGAAACCTGACCGCCGTGGCGATCACGTCCAGGGCTTCGTCAAACTGCCTGGCCGGGCTTTCGTGCTCTACGGCGTGTTCGAGTTCGCGGAATTCTGAAGCGATAACGCCCAAGGCCTGATATTTGCCTTCGGCGTAGACCGGGTGCTTTGTCCGCGCATGCTCAAGCCGCAGAGCGATGATCTCCATGATTTGCCGCCCACGCCGCAGGTTGCCGTTGCCGAAGGCTCTGCGCATGCGGGCGTAGGTCATGCCGCTGATGCCGGGATTAGCCATGTTTTACCCTGTCCCTGACCTCTGCCCGTTTGGCATTGTTGAAGCGGGAAAGGTCTCCCACAAGGTAGCCGGTGATGCGGCGGATACGCTCAAATTTTACGCCAACGCCGATGAGTTGTTTTTTGTTTTCTGTTTTTTCCATGTCAGTTCCACTCCAAAACGATTTCCACGCCGGCACTGGCTTTGTCAGGTTCCAGCCATAGCTTCTCTTCACGCATCACCTGACTGTCGTCATTCCAGACTCTGGCATGGGTCAATGCGTCGTAGAGCGCCTTGGCGTAGTTATCGAGGTCCCGCTTTCGCCGGTCCGGTGGGCACAGGGCTGTCCGTATTCCCACCGGCCCGGAAATGGGCTTTTTGGGTACCAAGCCCTTGGCGCGCAGCGCTACAATGCGTGAATACACGTCTGCCCTGTATAGGGCTGCTTTTTGGACCAGGTACATGCCGCCATTTTTTTTTCTGCGCCAAACGTGGTTGACCGAAGGCGGGAACGGAAGTTTCAGGGTCGCTTTCTGCATTTTTTCTTCTCCGGGTCCAAGGGGGTGTCCGGGGGGTGTGTATATATATTTCCTTACGGAAATATATATATACACACCCAACCCCGGCCCCTTGGAAATTTTTACCTAGAACATGTTGTTTTTATTCACATTTTCAACTTTCCCTACCCCTTCGGGAAGGTTCAAACCGCTTTTTTGTTTAACATGTTGATTTTGTTCGGCATTGAACTTTCCCTACCCTTTTCGGCAAGTAGGGAAAGCTCAAGCCATACTTGCACATATCCATTTGATTTTTCTACCATTTGAACTTTCCCTACCCCCTGGGAAGGTTCAAATTGCTGTTTTGGTCTCGATCTGCCGTTGAACCGGTCTCGATGACGCCATTTCCTTCGGCGAATTGGCCGCCTGGCACGTCCAGATATCTGCCGACGCTTTTGCCGTAGGTGCAGCGTACAACGGAACCATTTTCCAGCAACTCGATTGTCATTTGCTCCAGCTTGTTTCGCCCGTAGGCATTGAGCGGTGATGGCAGCTCGTCTTTCCGTTTATGGATGCCGGTACTGCCGCTTTGCGTGAACGGGCAGCCCTTTGCGGCCTGCTCCTGTATGGCTGTGCGCAGCATTTCCAGGGCGAGGCTTTTTGTTATTTCGCCTGTGAATTCGACCTTGATGGCCCGGAGGACACCGGAGGAATGGCGCAACAGCGGGCGCACGCTGTTGTCCGCCTGACAGTTTGCCTTGACGACTGCTGCGCAGAACATGTCTTGCTTGTCGCAGGAATGCCCCACAGCCTTTTCGATATCGTTGATAACGCTGTCATCGGCGGGCCAGACGGCCAGCGCGAGCCGCACACCGTCCACGAGGGCGGTGGAGCCACGGATGGCGTTTCTGGCGGATTCAGCGTCCATTCTGCCCTTGCTGTTGCCGAGACCTTTGCCCATGTGGTGAGCCACCAACACGGTCGCGCCGGTGCGTTCGGCCAGTTGTGCCAGTACTCCATGTACGAACTGCCCTGCCTGCGGGTCGGCATTGATGTCCACGGCCACAAAGGAGGCCAGGGGGTCAATGTTGACGAGCTTCAGTCCGGGCATGTTTTCCAGTTGCCGCGCAATGGCCTCATAGGCTGGTGTTGTTTCGTATCCCTGCTGCCAGCCTGGCTTGGCTTTCACGAACGTGAGGGGGCCGCCTGTGTTGGGCAGGGGGACGACAAACATGTGGCCACGGGCCGCTTGGCGGCGTGAGCCGTCGGGATCAAGGGCTTCCAGCCGCCGATGGATGTCGTCCTTGGTGTCTTCAGCGGTAAGGATGACCACTGTGCCGTGTGCGGATATGCTTGCACCCAGCCAGTTGTCGTCAGCCTCCGGGTTGAGGTTGATGCCGTTTTGTGGAGCGGCCACGCGCAAGCCAAGGTCAAGCGCCAGCATGCCTTTGCCTGTGCCGCCTGCTGCGGCCAACAGGCAAGGGGCGGCCAGGGGCAGGGTGCCCTGCACCAGCCATTGCTGTGGCTCTGCCTTGTCGCTGAACATGTCCATGCTCCACTTTGCCATGTACGGCACGCCGTCCGGCGGCAACACCTGCCAACGCACTTCTTCCAGGCCCTCACGTTGTGCGAGGTCATTGAAGTCGGTGGGGTTTCCGGTCAGATCACGGAAACGCGGGCAGACCACGGTGGCATTGACGAGGGCGGCCGCCTGATTGGCTTTTTCCACGCCCACGTTGCGGAGTTCGCCGTGTATCCGTGTCCACTGGTCATTGTCCGCGCACACCACCAGCCGGGCTTGCGGGAACCTGCTGCGAATGACTGGCGTCACCGACAGCAGGTTCCCGGCATCCAGGGCAACGGCCACAGCGCAGCCCGTAGCAGCGTTGAGGCTGCACCCTGTGGCGTAGCCTTCGCAGACAAGCACCGTGGCGGTATCACCTTCCAGCCATCCGAACGCTCCTTTTTTGGCAAAGCCAAGGACAAAACGCTTTGTGCCGTCCGTGGCTATGCGTTGAACGCCAGCCAGTTGCCCATTCCCATCATAGAGGGGGATCAGCAACTCGCCGTCCGCCGACTGCCTGGCGCCGGGCGCGGACGTGAGCCCCTTGGCGCGCAGATAGGGATGGTCCGATGCAACCGGGCCAGCCTCGTTATAGAGCGCCATGGACATTTCTCTGGCCGCCGCGCTGGCGGCCAGGCGTTCCGCTTCACGCTCCGCGGCCACGGCGGCGAGACGTTCTGCCATGGCAATGCGTTCCGCCTCGGCGATCAGCCGGACGGGCGCATTGCGGGCCAGATCTTCATCCAGCGCCGTGATTTTTTCCATGAACCCGCTTTTCCATGAACCGAACACACCGCAGGCTATGCCATCGGTGTAGGCCACATACCAGCCGGACGTTTTGCCGCCACGCTCTTCCGGCAGGGCGAAACGATGCAGCGTCCCGTCAGCCTCGATGCTCGGGCGTCCAAGGTCCGCCTGCTGCATGCGGCGGCTCATGGCGTCCAGCACTGCGGCCGCACTGGCGCAGGGGGTGCGCATTCCCCCTTGCGGCGCGCAGCCGTTGAGGTCAATGGCGGTCATTCCGCGCCTGCCGGAGGCTACGCGCGCCAGCATGGCCCTGACCACCTGCACATACGGCAAGCCATGGCTGCGGGGGACGTCTCCCCACGCGGCAACAGTTCACCGTTGTCTTTCGCGGCCAGAACACGCTGTGCGCGTTGCAGCAGTTTCACGGCAATGTCGGCATCATACGTGACCTGCTCGTGATAGAGCTCGCATGTGTCGGCATCAACGCACGTGATGAGTCCGTTTTCCAGGTGCAACCCGTGCATATACAGTTGCATCTGGGCAAAGTATTTTGGGTGGGAGGAGCGTAGTGTCTCCTTCCGGGCCTTCTGCCACCACTTGTGTCCGAGGCACTTGCATTCCCACAACGCCGGCAACCGGACTGGCGCCATTCCGGCGCCGCGCCACATAGCCAGGATTCCGTCCGCGTGCCCACGCACACGACCATTGCAGAAAGCCACCTCGAACTGTTTTCCGGTGAGCGGGTCTGTTGTCACCAGCAGAAAACCGGCCAGTTTGAGCCAGCGGGCCGTGCGGTCCTCCGCGTCCTGACCGCGTTCAAAAACACGGCGGATACGCGCAGGATGGCGGAAGGCGAAGACGGCTTCAGTTGCCGCGTTGACATCGCCTTGCGCCCAAGGGTCTGCGGGAGCTTCAGCTGCTCCATGATCACAACCCCGCGCCTGTGTAGACCCGGTGGCTCCCGGCAGCGTATCCGCCGGGCAAGCAAACTGCGGCGCATAATCGTACAGCACCGCACGTTCGCACCCACCTCCCAATCCGGAGCAGCCCAGATACCCGCGCTGCTCTTCCGGCTGCCCGTCGATGCCTGCATCAACGAGCCAGTTGATCCGGTCGGACAATCCGGACCGGGAATTAAGATCGATCATGTTGCCTCCTAAAAAATCGGATGATGCCGGTTTTCACGTTGAAATCTTTGCTTCGTCTGCCGCCGTATCTTCAGGGCCTTCTTTGGACTGCTTCTGCGAAAGGCTGTCACCACATTTTCACCGGGGACACTGAGCACAACGTACAATTTCCCGTGCCTGACGGTGCGGCTGTGCGCATCGCGGGAAAGCTCCCTGCCAAAGAAGATGGCCGCGCACAGGTCTTCCGATGTGATGCCGCGCTCTTTGCACCGCTGCTGTGCGTGATTTGTCATGCCAATCTTCATGAATTCCCTTTCTGTGTGCACGGGCAGTTGTGCTTGACGCAGGGCAACGGGAAATCAGGCATGGCGGCCTCCCGTCACCAAGAATGGCATGGCCGCCTCTATGAACGCTTGCGCCTGTGCCGCGTTGAGGGCGTTGCCATAGCCGCGCAATCGTCCCACTCTGGCGGCAGCGCCTGAAGCCAGCGGGAATGTGCCGGGTTCAACCGGCCGCCACCGGCCATCCCGGCAGAACAGCCAGTCAGCAGCGCGCCAGAAACCGTTATCCGGCAGGCCCCCGCAAATTTCACCTGTTGCGGCAGGCTGCCCCCGGTCATCGCAGGGGTTATGTTTCCGCCCCGCCTGTCGTCCGTTGCCGCAGGGGTTTTCCATCCCGCAAGTGCCGCCTGCCTCGGAAGCTGGTCTAGCCTGCTCCGGCCATCCGGCCTTTCTGTCGCCATGCCCGGCGTGTCCTTCCAGTCCCGCGCACTGGGCGTCACCCAGCCCGCCAGTGTTGCTTTTTGTGGCAACGGTATCCCTGTGTCGTGAGGGCGTATCGTTCCATTCCCCCTCGCGGCATCTGTTGCTGTCGGCGTCGGCCAGCCGCCCAGCGCACCAGTAAAGTCTCTGCCTGATGTGCGGAGCACCGAAGCCCGCAGCGCAGGTATCAACCGCCCCGCAGGCGTAGCCCGCTGCTTCCATGTTAGCTTGTACAAGGTCGAGCCAAGCGAGGCCGTCACGGCTTGCAACCTGCTCTCCAAAAACGATTGCAGGGCGGCGCTGGTAAATGAGATGGTGGAACGCGGGCCATAAATGCCGCTCGTCAGCAAACCCTTTTCCCTTGCCTGCCGCGCTGAAAGGTTGGCAGGGGCATGATCCTGTCCAGACCGGGCGAGAGTCGGGCCAACCGGCGCAGCGAAGGGCGTAACTCCAGACGCCGATACCGGCGAAGAAATGGCATTGCGCAAAACCGGCAAGGTCAGTTGGGCAGACATCCTCTATGCTCCTTTCGTCGACGTCGCCGGGAGCGATATGCCCGGCCTTTATCAGTTCGCGCAGCCATGCGGCGGCAAAAGGATCATGCTCATTATAGTAAACGCTCATGCCGCAGCCTTCATGAACACAAGCCAGTGCGTCCCCGCCTTCTTCCCGCTGGTATTGCCAAAAAGGGGCTTGTGCGGCGTCAGGGCCAGCACTTCACCCAATTTCACCTGCACTTCGTTCCATTTGAAAACCAGCACCCCGTGTTCTTCGAGGACGCGAAAGCACTCCGAAAATCCTGCCCGCAAATCCTCCTTCCAATCCTTCCCAAGCTTCCCGTACTTGGCTGCCAGCCATGACCGCGCCCCGGCCCGCACAAGGTGCGGCGGGTCAAAAGCGACCAGCCTGAAAGCGTTGTCCGGGAACGGCAGGGCGCGAAAATCCATCCGCGCATCAGGGTGAACATGGATCACCCGTTTGCCGCCAGCCTTGCCGTGTGAGCGGTCAGGCACGGTCAGCGTTTCATCCCGGCTGTCGCCGAAAATTACGCCGGGGTGCGCGCGGTCAAACCACATCATACGGCTGCCGCAGCAGGGATCGAGGATCGACGGTTCAAGCATACGGCACCATCGCGCCCTTTTTCGCGGCCCGTTCCCTGTACTTGTAGTCATCAGGCAGCCAGTTCTTGCCCTTGGCAGCCTCGACGTTGAAGCGTTCCCAAAGCGACGGGTCGCGGAACGTCATGTGCAGGGTGCCTTTTTTGTAGCCGACAAGCTCAAAGTACTCGGAACAGAACTTTTGCCCCGTCCAGTCGGGATTGGCAGTTCGATCACGAGAATATTCTGAATTGTCCCTTGCTCCCGGCTTCAGAGGATTGGCAAAATCCTTGATCGCCTGACGGATGGTCAGGACATCCTCGAGCCTGCGCCCTTCAAGGTAAGCAAGCGCCCGGTCAATGTCGTCGAGCTTGTCATGGTAGTGGTAGGACACCGTTCCGCGTGTTTCCCAAGAACTGAAGGTGTCACAAACAGCAACAGGCACGATCACCTTGCGGTTGACCTTCCAGGCGTCGTTGGTCTTCCAGCCCTCGGCATGAATTTTGTTTTTCTTGTCAAAGCCGGTCATCAACTCGAAGGCTTCGAGGACGCAGCGGCGCAGAATTTCAGGGCCGCTCGAAAGCAGGGCATAGACCGCGTTGCTGATATTCTCCCCGGAAAAGGCCATGCGCAGCATTTCAGACTTCTGCTTGTCAAAATCAGCCTTGACCTTTGCGCTCATCAAGTTCCGCGCCCCGGTCAGTTCAAAGACCTTCTGCCAGGCATCTGCTTTCAGAGCGCCGACAAAATCGTTGTATGCGGCGTTTTGGTCAGAGGTAAAAATCGCATCCTCGGCCGCCTTGTGCCACTGCACATCACATTTTGGGGCAAGCTGTGCCGCATAAAATTTGAGTTCCGCAGCCAGAGGCAGCATTCGGGCGTAAATCTCCCGCGCCCGATCAAACATCATGACAAGATTGCCGATGGTATCGCGCGTGGCCACCTGGTTTGAAAATCCACCGTCCGTGAAGGTGGTTCCGTCCTGATCTGCGGTACCGCCGAAAACTGTAAATTCAATGGGCCTTGCTTTTTTGTGCAGTCGCACCATCGCCACGTTGACTGACGTTTCCCGGAATGCCTCCTCAAAGCAGCGGCCAAGCTCCACAACCTCGCCGTGCTGCTCGATAATCCGCTCAACCTGCGGATTACGCATGGAATCGGCATTGAGCAGACAGACAAGATCACCTTCATGCAGGATATTCCAAGCATGGAGCAGGTGTTTCTCGCCGCTGCGGAACGGCGGATTCATGACAATCAGGTTATATCGGACGTTTGGCTGGAAGGTCAGAAAGTCGGAGCCGACCAGAGTGTATCCCTTGCCGCGCAGGGCAGCCTGAAGCTCCGGTTCAATCTCGCAGCAGTGGATTTTGTGACGATCCTTTTCAGGATAGCGCCAAGAGCCTTTCCTGAAGATTGCATCGCACAGATCGCCCTTCCCGGCGCTCGGTTCGAGGATGACTTTGCCGCCCGGCTCGATGCCGGAAAGCATCTGCGCGGCGACAGCGGCTGGTGTGGGGTAAAATCCTGCGTTATACATCACGCTGCCACTCTCTAGTCTTTTTCTAGTAGTTCAAAGAACTTACTTACATTCCGGGTCGATTCTGACATCATCCAGACAAACACGACGGACAAAGGGGTTTGCCATGAGTTGCGGAACGCCCAGAGCAAGAGACTTGCGCACCAGTTCGGCCATATCCATGCCCAGGGTTGCGGCATGTCGCCTGACCCAGATGTCCTCTTCCGGCGTCAGGCGCACTGTCACAGTAGGCACAATGTCACGCCGGGAACCTCGTGCAGCCATGCCCGCCCTACCCTTTCCCCGCGGCGTACAGGCTCAGGCAGAGCACAGCGCCGAAGAACGCAAGTACGCACAGCACAGGCTCCCATCCGTAAAAGGCGATGAAGCTATTCAGCATCGTCGTCTCCTTCGCCGGATTCCGCCGATAAGAATTTTGTCGGACACGGGCCAGCATCGCCGTAGACGAAGGGCCAGAGGCGGAGAGCATTGGACAGCAACATTTCCCGTTCTCCGTTGAGGAATTTTGAAATGTTGTACTGCTCAACGCCGCTTCGTCTCGAAAGCTCGCTTTGCGACATTCCAGATGACGCCAAGGCCACCCTCAAATCGTTACGAAAGGTGTGTACGTTCATGGGCAGATAATATGCCTATTGGCAATAAAAAGCAATAGATAATGCTCTTAGGAATTTGACCGCCTGTGCCATATGGCATAACAAGGAGAGACTATGAAATTTTCAGAAAGATTTTATGCCGTCTTGGATGAAAAAAGTAAGGACAGAGGTTGGCAATCTTCCTTTGCAGCGTCTGCCGGAATCAGCCAGGATGCGCTGAGCAAAATCATTTCCCGCTCAACAAAATCTCCGGGCATTGATACGGTGTCCGCCATTGTTGACGCCCTGGGGATGGAAGTTTTTTCTCCTGTTCCCACCATCCGCCGTCTCGGTAGTCGTTCACCCTCTGAAGCTGTCACGGGAGAATCCCTGCCCACTGTGCCGGTGTACGGGAGCACCGGGGCCGGGGAGCCCACAGAGCTTTTCAACGGCGAGCCGGAAATGTTTTTGCAGGTCCTTCCCCAGTACATGCGGCCCGGCATGGGGGCCTTCATGGTAGACGGCGACAGCATGGAACCCACCATCAAGCGCGGGGCCTATGTCGGCGTTGTCGAATTTTCGGGAGATTTTTCCGAAGGCGGCATCTATCTGGTGCACGTTCCGCATTTCGGCAGGGTCATCAAGCGCATCCGCATGAGCGCCAACGGCGCGATCATGCTGCATTCGGACAATGCGGCATACGACCCCATGCCCCTGCCGCACGAGGACTGCGACAAAAACGTGCTGGGCAAGGTGGTCTGGGTCTGGCAGGGAGTATAGGCCTAGGGCATGCAGGAGGTTTTTTGAATATGGGATATGTTGACGCTTTGGTTAATCATGAGTTGAGCGAGGCGCACAAACGGCTTGTCGAGGCTCTAAAGTCAGATTTGATATTTTATTATGGTCCAATGACCTTTGAGACTCCAAGGTTTTTTGAAGAATTAATCCGCCCAAATCAGTCAAAAACGCGCAAGCTGACGGTGATTTTAACCACGGGTGGTGGCGCTGTAGAGCCAGTAGAACGGGCTGTTGAAATCATCAGGCAAAGATATCAATCCGTTCAATTTATTGTTCCAGATTATGCAATGTCTGCGGGAACAATTTTTTGCATGTCAGGGAACAGAATATACATGTCAAAATCCTCGTCGCTTGGCCCGATTGATCCCCAGGTTCAACGCAACGATGGAACATATGTTCCAGCGATGGGGTATCTTGAGCAATTTGAGAAGATTGTAGAAAAATCAAAGACAGGAAAGGTTTCTCCTGCTGAAATTGATATGCTCAGGAGGTTGGATCTGGGCGACTTGAACAGGTATGAACAGGCCAGAAATCTTACGATTACGCTACTAAAAAAATGGCTTGTTAACTACAAGTTTAAATATTGGAAGACTCACCAATCCACACCGGGCAAGAAGGGATTTGCGGTGACCATGGAAGAGAAAGAAGAGAGGGCCGAAGATATCGCAAAAAAGCTCGGAGATATTTCCTTATGGCACTCGCACGCTCGGCATATTTGCATCAGAACGCTGCGCAACGAACTGAAGCTGAAAATAGAAGATTACACAGAAAACAGCGGGCTATCCAAAAACATAGCAATTTACTATGGTTTGGCCATTGATTATATCAAGGCTCTAGACCATCAGGATAAAACCTGACTGGCTAGAAAAATGTTTAAAAACAGCAAGTTAAGTCGATACAAAGCCGGAAAAATTATTGAATGCTTTTGTATCGACATCGATGCCACCAAAACAGCCCTGCTCCTGAAGCTGAACAGAAAGACCGTGAACAGGTATTTTCTGGCCTTCAGGC
>ERZ773099.3394-NODE-3394-length-10282-cov-11.369219_pt1 | contig 10282 bp, 5 predicted proteins | sample MGYA00511120_ERZ773099 | MGnify/ENA primary metagenome ERZ773099 (study PRJEB29015, sample SAMEA2738012) | human oral metagenome | biome: human oral; feature: human-associated habitat; material: dental | place: China | collected 2104 ... | reverse complement strand
AGAAGCTTCCACAAGTTTAGTAAATGATTTTGTTGTAATGTATTTAACTTTAACGGCTATTTTTTCTATATTAAACAACATAGGTAAAGAATTTTTGATTGTAAAAATCATATTAATACTATATGTTTTTAGTAGTTTTTCATAACAAGTATGTAGAAGATGCGATTGTTTTTTAGATTTATAACAAAAAAATCTGCTGACTACATGAGCCAACAGATATAATTTTGTTTAACAATATGTATTTAATTTTATATGATTTGATTAAGGTAGATACTTACAAATTATATAAATGGTTTCTTTTTTAAGTTGACAAGCCAAATTGCTCAGTATCTAGCCATTCCATAGAAAGAATAGACCAAAAATCTTCTGCAAGCCCATTTAGCACATAATCATAAGGAATCCAACCATAGCCATCTTGTCCCCAACCTTGTCCCCATGAGTTTCGAATCATCAACGCTCCCTTTGTTTTTTCATTACTTTTTGTATTAACGATAACTTTGTCGTCATCATAACCCACTGCCATTACAGCATGACCCCATTCCGCTTGTTCATTTTTACAAGGATAGGGAATTGATCCCGGAGTATCCGAGCTTTCAAAAGAAGGGAAACCAAAGAAACCGAATGCAGATGGCACACCTGCAGCTAAATATGTTTTTACATTTCTTAAAACTTCCTTTTTCGATGTTTTTTTCCCTAGTGGGTCATGACAGAAATAGTTAATAGCAGAGTAATGAGTTGCTAGAGAATATAAGAAAGCATCTGGTTCACTATCCCAATTTGGATTTACATTTTCCCCGTCAAGTGTATAAGGAAAGTATTTTTCATCAGGGACTCCGAATAATACAAGAGCACCCATTGCTGAGCGAAGCCATGCCCCAGAGTCTCCGGTTGAAAGCATTAGTTTTCTTGTTATTTTATATACGAATAACCTAGAACCTTCAATATGAGTATTATATGCTCTTTTTTGAAAGTATTCTACCATGCCAACAACAGCATTTGCTGTACAAGAGCCTAAACTAAGCTGGTCTTCCACAGGAGAGCACCATTTCCTAAGATCAACATGACTAGGAAGGGTGTCTTCGATAGCTTTTTTTGAACCATCGATACCTAGTTTCATAGAAAGTTCAGAGATAACAGGGTGGTCATTAGAGTAGTCCCGCATATCTGGAAGGGGTGGTAACCAACCAGTAGTAAGTGGATCGCCAGCCTTATCTCCTTTTATAAATCGTCTTTGTTTATAAAATACCTTCATAATATAACGACATCCTTTTACAGTTTGATATGTTCTGGTGCTCCAATAACCATACCAGCTGATTCGATATTTGCAATTGGATCGCATTTAGATAGGTTACCGAAGTCTAGACCTGTAATTTCTTCTATACGAGAGACAGGAACCTGATAAGTTTTATATTCTCCATGGGCAAACTCGAGGTTTTCAATCATATTTTTTTGTGTTTGAAGGTAGGCGGTAGCAGACATCTTGCCGTCATCCTTAATCATAACCGCAACTTTCTAAAACTCTGCAGGTATCTTAAATTTTCCACGGTAAATCATGTCGTCACTTCTAAATACCGGACCAGTAAAAATAGAAACCTTCAAATTATGATTTTGTGCATTTTGTAAAATATAATTTTCCAAATCTAACCAAATCTTTTGGTTTAAGTTTTTGTGTTGAGGGGAACTATTTGTAAAATGGAAAGTATCATTATTAGCCTGAATAGCCTTATCTCCCCAAACAGGATCTAATCTTCTTACTAAATGTCCACGATCCAAATCGTTTTTAGCATATAACTCATCACCATATTGTGCATCTTTAGGAATCCTTGGATCGAAGTTCCAACTATCACCGCTTCTCTTAATATTTTGCGATTGATTTCCATCTATATTTACAGCGGTAAAATAAGCAAGGCAACGTGAACGACACATTACAATAGAAAAGTGTGTATAGTCTAAAACATAACTACCATCTTTCAGACAGGTGACATCCTTTTTCATCGCTTCAGATAGTTGCGGAAGATCAACTTTATAATCAGAACCAAGGAAGGAATCGTCATATCCTACGTCTTTTTGAGGAGGTGTAGGTTTAGGAGTATTTGGCACATCATTTACGTCTAAACTTGGGAAAACTTCCTTAATAAATCCTTGTTCTTGCGTAGAGAAAGTAGTATATTTTTTCACAAAATAGTTTGAAATTGAACTGATGCGGATTCCCTCATTAGCAATCCAAGCGTTCTTTTTATTAGGATCAGGTACTCCTGAATGATGAAGTGCAACAACAATCCATTGATCATTGAACACTGGAGATCCTGATGAACCAGGTTCAGTATCAGTTAGATAGTGAACGAAGTCACCGGAAATCGAACTAACCTTGTTTTCTCTAATAGTGACTGCCTTTGGCCCTCCGTTTGGATGCTGAATAATAGAAACATACTCACCCTCCAGAATCTTTCCTTTTTCAGAAATCAGATTGAGGTGACCAAAATCTTTAGGATGTTTCTCGCTTGAAGGATTATCTTTAAGAGCAACTAATGTAAAATCCAATTCTTCATCTGTAACAAAAAATTGTTCAGGATTTAAACGGAAAGTACATGTAGGACAAGGCATAAAGTTTACATCATCTTGATAATTAAATTCGACTAGGGAATTTAGAGCAGTTCGCATGTTATCAATAACATGGTTATTTGTCATTAGCACATTTTCCGAAACTAAAAATCCGGTTCCCGAACCAATAAAGCTTCCCTTGTCATCGCGAATTTGGATACGACAGATAGAGTTACCAGAATTGGTACCCATCTGAAGGTAGGAAATCGGGAAGAGATCACTATTTCCTAGAATTCGCTCCATAGCAATAGAATCATAGTCATTCAGTAGCTTTCTTCTTGATTTTTTCTTGTTTGTTAATATAATTTATCAATATAAAAATAGTTATTTTTTTAGTTCATTTCAATTACGCTGTATACAACTTATTTTTCTCCTTTTCACCTCAGTTTTAAAATAATGTTGTTAGTTAAAAATTATATTTATTGATATTAATTTCTGATTGTGATAGAACGAATTAAGTATTAATTTTATTATGAGTTTAAGAACGCTAGACAAGCATAATTTTTTTATTTTACAACGAAAATGGAAGAGTAATAGAATATAGCATAGATGAAGTAGATGTACCGGGATATGAAAAATCTATAAAAGGATATGACCTTACAAACAAATACATTCCACCAAAACCAAAATTACCTAAGACAGGAAGCGCGCCAAGTGAAGTTGGAGGCTTAGGAGTATTAGGGTTACTAGCAGGATATGTGTTAATTAGAAGAAAAAACAAAGCTAACTAATTAATAGCAAGTTTGCAGGAAAAATACGAGACACGTTAAGACCAAGATGTGTCTCGTGTTTTTTGGCTCTATGTCAAATACGGGGCATGAGAAAATAACGGTTCTATAATAAATACGGTTGATAAAAAAATCAACCGTATTTATTATAGAACCAAAATCTAAAATCATTAAAAGAAAACGGCATATAAAGTGCAGAAATTGACATCTTAGTGATATCTAAACCTTATCAAATGCATCACAAAAGAGGTGTTTATATAAAACACCGAGTTATTAGGGTGCAGATATTGTTATTTTTTCAATATCTGCACCTTTAATATTGTGATTTATAAAATGAAATTATTTAGAAGAGAAGGATATTTAAAAAGAATTAGAAATTTCTATAAAGAAGCGGATATAATAAAAGTAATAACAGGAGTTAGGAGATGTGGTAAGTCTAGTTTATTGGAAGTAATAAAAGAAGAATTATTAGAAAGTGGAATAGATGAAAAAGATATTATTTCTATAGATTTAGATAGTAGAAAGTATCGTAAAATAAAGACTGCAGATGAATTAGAATTAGTAATAGAAAACTTAATAGAACCAGATAATAATATTAAGTATTTATTTATAGATGAGATTCAGAATGTTAAAGACTTTGAAGAGGTTGTAAATGCATTTAGGACAGAAGGGGATTTTTCTATCTTTATAACTGGTTCAAACTCATATTTATTAAGTGGAGAATTAGTAACAAAACTTACAGGACGTTATATCGAACTAGAAATGTATCCATTAAACTTTAGTGAATATATAGAGATGAAAAAATTTTTTTCAAAAAAAGTAAGTTCTAACTTGCAAGAAGAACTTCACAATTATTTGTTAGAAGGTGGTTTTCCAAGAACTATTTTCATTGATGAATTTTCAGATAAAAGGATGTATGTTACATCAATAATAAAAGAAATATTTGAAAAAGATATTAAGCAAAGGGCAGCTATCCGGAATGCAGAGGTATTTGATATTGTGCGAAATTTTGTTATTAATAATTATGGGGCTACTTTTAGTATCGCAAGTATCCATCGTGCATTAGTAGGAGAAGGAAGATCAGTAAAAAGAGATACGATAAGTAAATACATAGATGAATTAGTTAAATCTAAAATCTTATATTGTTGTGATAGATTTGATATGAAATCAAAAAAAATACTCTCGGGCGAAAAAAAATATTATTTGGCAGATATCTCATTTTATTTTAGTACTAACACTGACAATAGAATAAATTATGGCTCAGCTCTAGAAAACCTAGTATATATTTATGCAAAAAGCAAAGGATATTCGGTGAGTGTTGGAAGAATAGGAAAACTCGAATGTGATTTTATTTTACGCAGTGCTAATAGTGTTGATATGGAGTATTTTTATGTTCAAATAGCTTACACAATAAATGAAAGTAAAGAAACTGAAGATAGAGAATTTAGACCTTTAGAACAAATTAGAGATAACTATACAAAATATGTACTTACAACAGATTATCTTCTTCAAAAAAGAAATGGTATTCGCCATGAAAATCTTTTAGAATTTATGAAAAAGGATAAAGATTTTTAATTGCAATATGTGTAAATATATGTTATAGTTATATAAACACAAGGGATTAGCTTACGAATAAACGTAGTAGTATCGTCATTACGAAAGAATATTTTCCGGTGCTACTTTAAAAAGCGAGACTTGGTTGCTATGCAATCGGTCTCGCTTTTTTGTTTTAATACTGACCTAAGCAATCAAGTTACTTTGTGAAAAAATTATAAAGAGAGGGTAAAGAGATGAAATATTTTTATCAAAAAGATAGCGAAGAAATATTAAATGAATTAGAAACTAGTAATTCAGGGCTAAGTGATAATGAGGCAAAAAGTCGTCTAGAAAAGTATGGCTTAAACAAACTTCCTGAAGCTCCTCGTCCAAGCGCTTTTCAAATATTTTTAAACCAATTTAAAGACTTGATTGTGTTAATTTTAATAGTTGCGGCGGTTATTTCCGGGTTTACAGGAGATCATGAATCTTCAATAGTAATTATTATCGTGCTAATTATTAATGCGATACTTGGAACAACACAGGCGCTTAATGCACAACGTTCAGTAGATAGCTTAAAACAACTATCAGTTCCAAAAGTTAAAGTAATTCGTAACGGAGTTAAACAAGAGATTAATTCTGAACAACTAACAGTTGGAGATATTATAGAGTTTGAAGCCGGAGATATGATAGTTGCGGATGCGCGTATTATTGAAGCAAGCTCACTACAAGTTCAAGAATCTGCACTTACCGGAGAGAGTCATGCTGTAGATAAAACAATCGAGATAATAGATGATGAAGTAGTTGTTGGGGATCAGACAAATATGGTCTTTACAGGCTCACAAGTTACTTATGGTAAAGGTCGTGCAGTTGTAACTAGTATAGGAGTAGCGACAGAAATCGGGAAAATCTCAGAACTACTTAACAAGGCGATAACGAGCAAATCACCATTACAAAAATCAATAGATGAGTTTTCTAAAAACCTATCTATCGGCATAATTGGTCTATGTATTGTAGTTTTCGGGCTTACATATATTAGTTCAAAAGATTTTGGTGGAGCGGCAATGTTTGCTATTGCACTTGCGGTTGCGGCTGTACCTGAAGCATTGGCATCTATTATAACAATAGTTGAGTCATTAGGTTCGCAAACTTTAGCGCAAGAAAATGCGATTATGAAAGATATTAACGCTGTAGAAACTTTGGGTTCAGTATCTATCATAGCCTCTGATAAAACGGGGACATTGACACAAAATAAAATGACGGTTGAAGATGTTTATATAAATGGTAAACTTTTAAAACCAGATGAACTTAGTTTAGAAGATAAAGCGAGTAAAATGTTAATGGATACGATGGTTCTTACTAATGATTCATTTATTAATGGTGACCAAAAAGTGGGAGATCCAACGGAGCTTGCTTTAGTAGAATTAGGTAGAAAATACGATATTATTGAACAAGATTATCGAGAAAACTATCCTCGTATTTCAGAACTACCATTTGACTCAGTTCGTAAATTTATGTCGACATTACAAATTGTTAATAACGAAAAAGTAATGTTAACCAAAGGTGCGACAGATGAACTTCTTAAAAAATGTAGCCACATATTATTAAACGGTGATGTTCGAGGTATAACAAAAGAGGATATCGACCAAATATTAGCTCAAAACTATGACTTTGCAGAAGAAGGATTGCGTGTCCTTGGTTATGCTTTTAAAGTAACAGATAAAGAGCAATTAACTTTTGCTGATGAAAATAATTTAACATTCGTCGGTCTAACTTCAATGATAGACCCACCGCGTGTTGAATCAAAAGATGCAGTAGAAAAAGCGATAAAAGCTGGAATCAAACCGATTATGATAACTGGAGATCACGCTATAACAGCCCGTTCTATTGCTCGTAAAATAGGAATTTTCCAAGAGGGAGATATGGTTGTTGATGGTATAACATTAGAAAATATGACCGATGAAGAGCTTGCTCGTGATTTAGAGAAAATTTCGGTCTATGCCCGTGTTGCACCTGAACATAAAATCCGTATTGTAAATGCATGGCAAGCAAAAGGGAAAATCGTTGGTATGAGCGGAGATGGTGTCAATGATGCGCCAGCGCTGAAACAAGCAGACATTGGTATTGCTATGGGGATAACTGGTTCAGAAGTTTCGAAAGATGCTGCTGATATGATATTGACAGATGACAACTTTGCGACTATTGTAAAAGCGGTAACCGTTGGACGTAATATTTTTACAAATATAAAAAATGCAATTAAGTATCTTTTAACAGGAAATACCGGAGCAATCTTTGTAGTAATAGCGACAACATTATTAGCATTCTTTGATACGAAGTATGTTGTACCATTTGCAGCAATTCAATTGTTATTTATTAATTTAGTAACAGACTCATTGCCAGCTATTGCGATAGGGACAGAGCCAGGTACTGATGAAGTGTTAAAACAATCACCGCGTGATCCAAAAGAGCCAATTTTAACACGTTCAACATTTACAGCAATATTAATAGAAGCGGGGTTAATAGCTATTGCGGTGTTTATCGGATATTATATAGGTATAAATACAGGCGAAGGTTATGCAACAACATTTGCGTTCCTGGTATTATGTTTAGCAAGATTATTCAATGGCTTTAGCTGCAGAAGTGATTTGCCACTGACAAAAATAGGACTATTTACAAACAAAAATACAATTATCGCATTTTTAATTGGAATAACTTTGGTAAGTATAATAATCTTTATTCCGGCAATCGGTAGTATTTTCAAAGTAATGCCACTAAGTGGGATGCAAATTTTAACTATAGTAGGTTTAGCTCTTGCTCCAACAATCGTGGTGCAAATTATTAAAATAATTAGAAATAGATAAATTTTTCAAACGCACTCTAAAAGTTAGATAAAAAATCTAGTTTTTAGAGTGTTTTATAGCTATGTTATTATAGAAGATCAATCATCTATATTCGTTAGTATTTATTATATAAGTTAAAATAAATGGGAAGCATAGAAAATGCTTGTGTAAGCGTGCCATTTGTTAAAAGATGAACACTTAAACCTCTGCAGATAAGTTTTCTAAATCCCTTCTATTAAGAGGTTAATGTGATAACTATTTTTTGTCCGTAAATATACATATGAAGAGAAGAAAGAGGAAAATAAATTTATCAAAGTAATATGATAATACGCTGTTTATCGGGGAATGATATGAAAAAATCACCTTTAAAAATATTATACAATATTTTATGTTGATTATATTTTGTATTTAATGATTTAAGGTCAAATTCTTAATAATAAAATTTATGTCTTGTTTTATTTTTATTTCTTCATTATCAAAACTTTACACTTATTATTGAAAGAAAATAAATACTTAATATATTGTAGGTAATGAATTTTCTAAAGCTAGGCCTAGCGATTATTGATAACTTTTATAAATTTCAAAATACTAAAAGAGATATTACTTATATCTAATAAAATATATTTATTTAACCGCTATAATCCTTAAAAAAAAATAAAAAGCAACATTATTTTTATAGAAAATCTAAAAAAAATTAAGTCTAAATAGTTGCATAGACTAGTATTTTAAGATAAAATGGGAGTATATTACAATGCTAAAATAGGATTGTTGTAATTTGTTATATTCTAAATAAATAAAATCTAATAAAAAAGGAGGTATTTTTATAATGAAAGTACATAAGTTAATGAAGGTTATACTCTCGTTTTTAACAATACTTTTTATGTTAGGCTCGGGGAATAATAATCTTACTTTAGCACAAGGTAATCAACAAGGTGGAGGGGATGTAACTGATGGAACTAAGATAAAAATTACTAATTTTAAAATTTTCCGTACAAATGAAACTACTGAGGTAGAGAAACTTGCATTAAGAACGGGTTATGATTTACAGTTTGATTGGGATGCTACTGCCTATGGAACAACCCTAAAAGAAGGAGACTATTTCACAGTCGGAGTACCGAAGCAGATGAGTATCGATCGAGGTCAGGCGGGGAAAACCCTTTCTATCAAGGATGGGGAGGATAATCTTGTAGCTACGGCAGTGATAACACGATCTGAAGACGGTGGAGGTCATATTAAATTCACCTTTACTAACTTTGTTAATACTCATGGTAATATTAAAGGGAATTTTAAGATGTCATTTATTCTTAATGAGACTCATACTAAAGCAAATGAGAAGAATAACTTAGTAATGACTATAGATAAAACAACGATTCCAATAAAACCAGGAGGAATTGAAGTTGTTCCTTCTGGGACACAAAATCCTACTGAAATTTTAGGGAAGTGGGCAGTTAGCCAAGTTTTAACAACGTTATATCAAGGTGGAGAACACCTTGTTATAAAAGATCCAGAAGTTCTAAAAGAAATAGGAAAAGGGGCAACAAGGTGGCTACTGCGAATAAACGTTAAAAAAGATAATCTGAGTAATGTAGTTATTTCTGACCAACTGCATGGGGAAGAACTAGGGAATATTACAATGATTCCAGGGACTTTTGCATTATTTGAAGGAGACGTTAATGAAAATGGGTCAGCCATTAATCCAACGAATTTCAAAAACATTTCAAATGATGTTCAGCTGTCACTTGATAAGAGAAGCTTTAGTTATAATTTAGGGAATGTTCAAGGGAAAACATATTTCTTAGTTTACTATACGACATATGAGGATGGGTCTAAGCTAAGACCAGAGAATAAAGCGAGACTTGCTTATAATGTTGATAAGCTTATAGAAAAATCTACTTATTTTAAACAAGCAGAAGCTGGAGGAGTAGGTCAAGGAGATAATGCAAATAAGATTCAAATTAGGAAATTTGACCAAGATAATCCTAGTAAGCCTTTAGCAAACGCAATATTTGAGTTATACGAACAAGATAAAGTTACACCAGTTAAACACAATGGGAAGCCAATAGTTTTAGAAACTAATGGTGAAGGGAAAGCTCAATCTCCACAGTTAATTGCAGGAACTTACTACTTAAAAGAAATAAAAGCACCTGATGGTTATCTGCTTCCAAAAGAGGCTGGTAATAATACTGAAGGAAAAGGAAAAGATAATTTCTACAAAGCTGTAGTAGGAGCTGATGGAATAAGTGTATTTATATCTAACAAATTCGGTGGAACTTCAGTATCAGGAGAAAAAACATGGGATGACAATAATGATCAGGATGGTAAACGCCCATCAAAAATAACAGTTATTCTGAAGAAAACAGTAGATGGACAAACAAGCGAAGTAAAACGCCAAGATGTTACTCCGAATTCTGAAGGCGAATGGAAATATGAGTTTACCAATCTACCATTATACGAGGATGGAAAACCAATTACATATAGTGTAGATGAAGTTGATGTGCCAGGATATACAAAAGAAACAACAGCAACAAGAACAACAAATGGTCCAGACTACAACTTGACGAACAAACATGAACCTGA
>ERZ773099.3392-NODE-3392-length-10291-cov-2.543669_pt1 | contig 10291 bp, 11 predicted proteins | sample MGYA00511120_ERZ773099 | MGnify/ENA primary metagenome ERZ773099 (study PRJEB29015, sample SAMEA2738012) | human oral metagenome | biome: human oral; feature: human-associated habitat; material: dental | place: China | collected 2104 ... | reverse complement strand
CAATCGCATGCTCACGACCGCCCGAACCCACAACTAAAAGCTTCATAGCCAAGATACCTCAATATCCATTATCATAGGCGCCTACGCACCAAGCTCACACATCACGTAAAAACCAGCACTATTTTTACGAATTATTTATCTAGATTATATCATAATCGTTCGCTTTATTCCATTTGAAACGAAAGAAATATGGTAGAAGAAGCTTGATAATTTCTAAACTTTGATTTTTCCAATAAATTTCCCGAATAATATAAGTGGAGTTTTCCAAAAAAATAACGTAAAGGAGATGTATGAAAAAATACAAACAATTCTTATTGCTTTCTGCAAGTCTATTACCCTCGTTGACAGCACCTCTTGTTGCTGCAAATGAAGTGAGGAGTCCAACACAACTAACCGCCATGTCTAGTGAAGTGGTGGTTCAATTAGAAGGCGAAATTGCTACAGTTCATTATCAGCCGACTACGGTGCAACAAGCCTATACTATACAGCACGCTGTCTGGTCTGAAGAAAATGGACAGGATGATATCGTCTGGTATAAAGCCGACACACCTTCAACTAAAGTCAACTTAAATCAGCACAAAGGTCAAGGAACTTTTCGCATCGAAACTTACCTAGATGCAAATGGGGTTAAATATCACCTCAGTAGTAAAACCGTCTTTCTCAATAAGTCAGAATTCCCAGCAAACAAAGCTAGACCAGAGCAGGCGGAAAATCAAGCCAAGTCAGTCCCAGTAAAAGATGCTCCATCACCAATCAAACCATCGACTTCATCTAGCAACAAACGAATCGATAATCCTCGTAACCCCTACTCAAAACCAGACAATCAAACAAAACAAGCACCATCTCGCCAACCAGCAAGTGTCTCAAAAAATGATTCACACCCCAAACCAAGTGCTTCTACCCAAGTAAACAAGGAAAAGAAGGTTGAACCAGCCCACGATAGTAAACCTCAAATCAGTATTACTAACATTGATCGAGCAAAGGGAACTTACACTGTTCGTGTACAAGAGACTTCCTATTCAAAACGAATCCAATCTGTTAGAGTTCCCATTTGGAGCACTCCAAATCAAAGTAATCTAAAATGGTATGAAGCGATTCCAACGGGAAATGGTAGTTTTACTGTTCAATTTGACATTCAAAACCACCAACGGATCTATGGTAACTACATCAACCACATTTATATCACCTATGAAGATGGTAGTCATGTAGGCTATGTGGCTGAAAATATATCACTCCCTCAACCTGCACAACCAATAGCAAATCCTCTTCTCCAAGTCACTCACAAAGATCAAGCTCTCTATCAAATCACCTTGCAAAACAGTTTTGGCGATGGAAATATCCTCTTTCCAATCTGGTCCGATATAAATGGACAAGATGATCTCCGTTGGTACACCGCAACTTCTCTCGGAAATGGCCGCTATTCGTTAGATTTTAACGCCAATCATCATATCGGTGATGGTCTCTATCATGTCCATGTTTATCGACAATCTGGCGGAAAGGTAACCGGAATCATGTCTTCTACTTTTCAAGTGACACCTCCTAAAGCACCAGTGAAACAGACACGTACGATTGACCCAACCAATACTTATCCTATCGGAGAGTGTACTTGGGGCGCTAAAGTCTTGGCTCCTTGGGCTGGAAATTGGTGGGGAAATGGCGGAGATTGGGCGGCCAGTGCTAAGCGAGCAGGATTCCATGTCGGAACTACTCCTCAAGTGGGCGCTATTGCATGCTGGACTGATGGTGGTTACGGACATGTTGGCGTCGTGACTCATGTAGACTCGCGCACACGCATCCAGATCCAGGAAGCAAACTATGCTGGTCAACGATACATCGCAAACTTCCGAGGCTGGTTTGACCCAACTGTCGCCCAAGGCACTGTTTCCTACATCTATCCCTACTAGATACGACTGGCACCTTCTTAGTCACAGAAGGTGCTTTTGAGCATACAAAAAGACTTTCTAGTCACAGAAAGCCTGTATATCATCACTTGTTGTCTGCGGAGTGATTTTTAGCACTTTTTCCTGCTGTACTCCTTTAAAATAGCCGAAATAAGGTACATACTTAATGTTGTAAAATCTCCGAAATCGACTAAGAGACTCCGTCTTATTTTCACTGTCTATGTAGTAAAAATCCGCTTTTACCTTTTTTAACTGCTGTACAAAATGGCGACAGTATGGGCAAGTCCCTCGGCCAATATACAAGTAAAAATCCTGCCCCGCTTCTTGCTTGGCCATCAGCTCATCTGGTGTAACCTTTCGAAACCATTGCACAACATCTCTATATTCCGTCAATCCGTCCCGTCGCTCTGCCACTTCTGTCTGTATCGGATGAGTAAGACCAAAGAGTACAATTCCTAGAAGCAACAAACCGACTAAATACCATTTCTTCTGCTTCATACTACATATCACATTCCTTATTTTACTTTATTATAGCAAAATAATAAAAAACAGGACGATTTGCCCTGCACATTTTATGTTTCATGCGAAACAATACAACTTTGACTAGTTTAGATGAAATAATTTCTCCATGTAATAGTCAAAATAAGTCTTTAGGCCTGTCACCATGACGAATTTACCTTCTAATCCATAGCGAAGCTTTTTAGCCTGTTCTTGATTGACGCTTATTTCAGACTCTACCCTAAAAAAGTTGCCCTGCTTAGTCTGAGTTGCATTGGCATCAATACTCGAAATCTTAGATTCTAATACTAGCTGCTTATTCGCATCATCTGCTGTTATAAAGCGAATTTTATCTCCGATTTTAACAGTAGAAATATCCTTTGAAGAGATATAGGTAACCAAAGTAACCTTTTTTTCACTCATAATTTTAGGATAAATGTGTGCCAATACGGTTCCTTCTGCTACAAGGTTAGAACCCTTCAATTCGGAATTAAGATGGAGCACTCCATCCATCTGAGCCAAGACGCGTCTTTTATTGGTCACGCCTTCTTGAAGTTTGAGATTGCTCTCCACTTCTAAGATCTGTTGTGTCAGACTAGTCATTTCTTGCCCAACCTTAACTAAATGCTGAGCTTTCAAAGAAGCTAATTGACTAGATAGATTTCCTGCATAAGCTTGCTGGGCACCTGCGCCAGCATACTGGATGCGATAGCCCGTAGTTGCCGACTCTAGCTGAGAAATTTGATCATCAAGCTGCGCTACTATTTGATTTGTTGTAGCGCTTTTGTTCTCCGTCTGAGACAGCTGTGTATTGTAAGACTGATACAAGGTGTAAAGTGGATTTTCCTCATCTACACTACCACCAGTTTGAATGGCACTTTTTAGCTGACGATAATCATGCAGCTTACCAGCCATGTCACTGATAACATTCCCCAGCTCCGCCTGTGATAGGCTTGCTGCAGCATTTTGTGAAGCTATCGTACTATTTTGCTGATTGACCGAGCTGGTCATGGTTGTAACTTGATTTTGATAATCTTTAAAGCTTTGCTCATATCCATAGCTATCTGGCTCAGAAAATTGATTTTTTCCACTCTCCAGACTAGATCGCAACGTTTCAAGTTTTCCTTTTTGATCCGTGAGTAAGCCCAGCTGATTAGATAATTTCTGCTCTTGCGCTAACTCACCATCCATGGTGTACTGAATGAGTAGATCTCCTTTTTTGACTTCTTTATTTTCTGCCAAGTGATTTGCAATGATCGCTTGATTACTTGTTGACTGGACCTGCGACAGCACTCGGCTAGCTTCTACAGAAGCTCTGCTGGAAATCGAAATTTCCTTTTTGGCTAGTAGAGCAAAACCTACTAAAAAAACTAGCAAAATGAGACTGGGCACAATCAAATAGCTAGCAAAATTGTGATAGCGTTTCTGATAAAACTCTGCACTTTCTAAAAACTGTTCGTTCATAATCTCTCCCTAACTATTGACTAGATGATAGTAAAAACCTTCTTTTTCTAAAAGTTCCTGATGGCTTCCGCTCTCGACAATACGCCCCTGATCCAAAACAACAACTTTCTCCGAACGCTCTGCAATGGTCAAACGGTGAGCAATAAAGATAATCGTTTTGTCCAACTGCATGAGATTATCAATAATCCGCTTCTCCGTCAAAATATCTAAACTGCTCGTCGCTTCATCTAATATCAAGACTGGCGCATCCGTTAAGAGAGCTCGTGCCAAAGCAATGCGCTGGCGTTGGCCACCCGAGATTCCTGCTCCATCTGCCGTCAGCTCTGTCTGGTAATTGAGGGGCATCCGCTCAATATCTGCTCGAATCTCTGCTAACTCGACTGCTCGCAAAATATCCTCTTGACTTGTGCCCTCACGCGCACCTAAAAGTAAATTCTCCAAAATCGTACCGTTAAACACGTAAGGTTGTTGAGGGAGATAGTTAATATACTGACGCAAAGCTTTTTTATCAAGCTGATTGAGATTCACTCCTCCCAGACAAATTTCACCTTGGTTTGGATCGTAAAAATTGACCAGCATCTTGGCTAAGGTCGTTTTTCCTGATCCTGATACACCAACAAAGCTTGTCTTGCTACCAGCAGGAATACTAAATTCAATATCTGATAAAACATTTTTTCCATAGCCGTATTTGTAGCTAACTCCACGAAACTCAATATTTGCTTGCAACAGACTCAAATCTCGGATCAGTTTTTCTTCTTCAAACTCTGATTGAACCAGGTATACTTCATTCAGGCGCTCATTGGCTACTCGAGCCGCCTGCAACTTGGTTTGGAGATTGATGATATTTTCCAAAGGATTAGTAAAGTAAACCAAAAGCGTATTATAGGTGATGAGCTGACCTAGGCTGATTTTCTGATCCATGACTAATGTAGCACCAACCCATAAAATCAATACATTCAAAATCAAGCGAGCTGCAGCTTTCAAGACTTTCTGCAAACTCTCAGAACGACTGTAAGCAAAAGACTTCTTTAAATAAGTAACAAACTCTTTGTCAATTTTCTGATAGCGTTGCTTTTCACTCGTCAAAGACTTGATGGTCTCAATTCCGTTTATGTCTTCGATAATAGAAGAAGACAGCACACTATTTGCTTCCATCGTCTCATAGTTCATCTTTTCAAAAGGCTTCATAAAAAGAAAAATAATCAGAGCATAAACAGGAATACCTAGTAAAGTCAGAAAGAAAAGACTGGCATTTTGTGAAAAAAGCACTACTGCTATAACTGAGACAATTGATACATCCAAAAATATAGATAAAATCGTGCTCGCCAAGGCATCAATGATCCGATTGGCATCTGTAAAGCGAGAGATGATCTCCCCTGTTCGTCGTGTCGCAAAAAAAGACATCGGAAGCTGAAAAACATGTTTGATATAAGACAAGATGACATCAATTGACAAACGTTGTCCTAAAATTAAGAGTAAATACTCCTGAGCGTATGATAAAAACTGTTGCAAGATATAGACAATGATCAATCCGACAGAAATCATTCCCAACGTCGTCTTCAGCTGATCAGGTACATAAGTATCAATAATGGACTGAAGATAGTAGGAACCGACAATATTAATCACTGTCACTAATAAGGTTGCAAGGACAATATTGGTAATCAAGCCTTTTTGCTTGGTCAATAGCGGAATAAAATCTAAAAGGCCATTTTTCTTTTCTTGACTGGGTTTATAAGCTGGGCTAGGAGCCAAAAAGATTGTAATACCTGTCCATTCTTGCGCAAAGCGTTCTCGTGGTATTTTTGTCATCTTGACCTGAGGATCAGGATCTGCCACATGAATCGAATGCTTATCATAGCCTGTCACTACATAGTAATGTAAAAGTTTCCCATCCTTAAGCACATGAGCAATGAAAGGATAAGATACTTCTTCCATCCCAAACAAAGTCATGTCCGCCTTAAGAGCTCGTGTCTCAAATCCAAGCTCCTCAGCCACCTTGACCAAACCAAGAGCTGTCGTACCATCATTTGTCGTCTTTGCTTTCTCTCTCAAAGTTGCTAGCGAAACATATGAGCCATAATATCCCAAAACCATCGCCAAAGCCGCCACACCACAATCTCTTGTATCCACCTGTGCACGGTAGTGTCGTTTCCTAAACTTCATAAAAATCTTTCTCCATATGTATCTGTACTTGATAGCATTATGATAATAAAAAAACTTGTCTTAACGACAAGATTTTGGCAACTTGCCAAGCTTCTTTTCTCAAATGTTTCTAATTTTTCAGTCCACTTTCTTAAAATGCTACATAATTCTTTTCAAATGTAGATTCTTTATTTCCTAAATATAAATTTTTCCACAACAAAAATAAGGATAGGACGCACATCCCCATCCTCATTTCTATATTTCCTTTTATCTCATCAATAAAAGTATAAGCGGAAAGCTATTATGCAGAATATGAAAAGCCATAGGTACCCAGAAATTATCTGTCAGCTTATAACTATACGCAATCCCAAGTCCAGGTATGAAATACACCAAAAATGCCGAAAAAGAACTAACTCCATGCGAAAATGCGAAGATCCCTGTCGAAATCAAAATCCCTATTCTGCTATGATTGAAGCTACCCTTTTGCATAAAGCCTCTGTAGAAGATTTCTTCTAGCATAGGAGCGATGATCACTGCTGTCGCTAAAAACGATACTGTGAAACCTCTTGAAGCTATCTCCATAATATTTTGAGCCGACTCTGATGTCGCTATATCTACTGGAAAAAAGAATATTTCTACCCATTTCGTAAGATAGACAGCTACGACACCTAAAAGTAGAATTCCTAGCTCTTTCCAAGATGGCTTCTGCCAACGCACAATTTTGTATTTCTTTAAACAGTATAGGAGCGCTGTAATAATCATTACATTTAAGAGAATAAACGCTTCTTGATTTGTCCGAAAAAGCTGCTCTGGACTAGCAAAGAAAAGACTATAAGTAAATGCCATAATGACCAGATTTCCAATCAAACCTATCAAAAAATACATAATTCTTTCATAAATCATCTGTTTTTCTCCACGAAATAGGATTTAAAATAAGAAGTAAAATATGATTATTAAAGTAAGAATGCTGTAAAATTACGAAGTGCATGCGCTAGAATAGACATTTCTAATCTCTTGCTACTATATGCAACCCAAGCAAGTATAGCCCCTGAACCTGTATAAAATATAAAACTCGAAATATTCGTTGGAAAGTGGAACAAACCAAACAAAACAACTCCTACCATTAATCCTTTCACTTGATTATGCGGAAAAATCTTCTGCGGAATCAAACCTCGAAAAGTAATTTCTTCTAAAACGGGCGCTTTTATAACCGAATCAATAAACATAAGAACCTTAGGTACATTTGAAAATAAAGAATTCAATGCTGCCTGATTAGAAGTAATCTGCGGTGCCCCTTCAATTTTTGCAACTATAACCGTCAAAAATACTATTGGTATAAATATCAGGAATGATAAGAGCAACTTACTGATATCACTCCAATTAAAGACATGAAAATTAAAGGATAACAGTTTTTCCTGCTTTCCTATTCTTAAACTAAAAAATAAATGAGAAGACAGACGATTGTTGATCTTAGATCAAAACTTTTTCCTGATTGTATGGTTTTTCCCATATAGAAAAAACTAACCTGACTTAACAACAATACAAATAAACTTAAACAGATATATTCTGCCCTTTTTTTGAATTTTTTCATAACAAACTATCGATAACTTATAGCACTACACTTGGACCATACAGCTTAAGAGCTGGTTTGACAGATTCAAAATGAAAGGCATCATACACTCTCCAGGCTTGATAGGTCCTCTCATCTAATGCCAAAGTACTCAAACCTATTAAGAGACTACTTGATTGATAAAATTTTTCCAGTGCAATCAGCACATGATTGTCAAGCTGAGTACTAGTAGAGAGCTGATTTAAAATGCTCGTTAAATTCTCCTGAAATTTCATATCATCTATGGATGATCGCCTACACTTCTGAAAATTGATGTCAATCGCCTTAATATACTGACTAGCATGTTCTAATATTTGTTTATCTTCCATTTTTCATTCCTTTCATTTTTCCATAAAGTTCTATGCTTTCTGTTTAAGTAGCACATTTTCTATCTATCCGTTTCTTCTCTTGCCACTAGACGTTTCTTCAGGGTTCGTTGACCAGTACGTGAAGCTGGGAAGCTCATCCCGTCTAAAAAAACAACCTCACCTTTCAAACATTCTTTAACATTATCAATGTTAACTAAAAGAAAACGGCTAGCATATTCTAACTGATGCTTCCTGTCCTGCTCCACGATCTCCGCCAAACTACCATAAAAGATCTTGCTTGAATTCGTACAATAAAGCTTCAACCGGTGAGAATCGCCAGTCGTCTCAATTGCCAATAAATCTCGATAAGGAACACTAAAGCCCTGACGCCCATCGTGTATATAGGTAAATAAATTTCTTTCTTCTGTCAAATGATTATGATGCAGTACATGCTCCACACACGATCGAATTTGATCACGGTAAACTTCCTCATTATGATCTTTAACAATAAAATCCAGTGCAGATAAATGGTAACGAAAGGCTAGAGTAGCAGATTCAGATAAGGCCGAGACAAAGACTAAACTAGTATATGGATCGTGCTCTCTAATCTCCTTTGCAACCTTAAAGCCCATTTCACGATCATTGTCCACTTCCAAATCCAAAAAATAAAGTTGATAATGATCTAAAAAATTTTGATAAACCTGCAAATCCCTGTAAGATTTTGCAATATCAACATGCAACTTGATACGCATCGTTTTTGCAATATCCAATAAAGCTGTTTCAATTCGCCCTTGTTGCGCATCATCCTCCTCCAATACTAGCACTCTCATCAGCTTCCTCCCTTACTACAAACATCATCTTCTGCACAAACGTTTCTTCTCCAATTTCCGTTTCAATTCCTAAATGATAGCGAAGTACCAACTCTTGCAATACAGCAAGACCTATTCCTCGTTTCTCTGCCTTCGTCGAATAGCCACTTTCCCATAGCCTCCGCTGATCTAAAGGACCTGATTTCCGGGTATTTTCTACTACAAAAATGACAGATTCTTTTTCTCGAAAAAGCGCTACACTTACTCGAGGCACTTTTGCACAAATTGCTGCTTCCAACGCATTGTTCAATAAAATAGACAGAATACGAACCGTCTCAAGCATCGGTACATGAACTCTTGGAACACAGCCAATCGTCTGCAAATCAAATTGAATCCCTTCATTCTCAGCCTGAACCATAATCTGAGCCAAAGCATTTCTAAAAGCAATATCTTCTATATTTTGTAAGTTGAACGCAGTATAATCTGCCTTTTTTAACTTATCGTTTGTCTTTAAAAATACTTTATAATAAATTTTCTCAATCTCTTTAATATCCTCTTTCTCAATAGCAGGCTCCATACTAGCAATAATTCCTGCAAAGTCATGCCGGAAACCACGAATTTCATCATATAAGCTTCCTAATTTTTCGACCATTCTGTGCATAGCTTGGTTCTCAGCCTCTTTCTGATGAACAATCTGCTCATGAACATAGTCTGCCAACTCCCCTTTTATATGCAAGGTCCACAACAAATAAATCATAAACAACAAAAGCGAGATTGTCGTATCAAAATGAGAAGCCCAGCTGTTTTTTTGATTCAGCATGACAACCAAAAAAATCCGAATCAAATATAAGAAGCCAAAAAAGAGCGTTGATTCCTTTAGTAAAGGTCGAAATGGCCTTGAAAATAGTAAATCTAAATTTAATTTTAAACCTCGCAATAGCAAGACAACCAAGCCTAAAACACCTATATTGATACCTGCTGAGATCAAACCTGAAATTCTGTCAGAAAGCTGCTCAGTAGTCACAAAATAACCGATCATTGCCGTAAAAAGCAAACGCACACCATGATAAGACAAAGCCAAATAATAAAGAGAGAAAGAGTGATTCAAGTTGCTTTTTCTTCGATATATAGTGCAAAATAACATAATAAAACACAAGAATAATTGGATTAATCAGTAAAAGTTCTATCTTCAAAAAAATAGTTGTTATAACAACTAAAATAAACCAATAACGTTTCTTTTTAAAAGCCGCATCCACTCGAATCCCTAAATAAATATAAGGAAAAAAGAAACAGACAATGAATAAAACAAAAAAGAATAGATCAATCATTTGCTCTAACATACTTTCACACTCTCTAAAACATTCCTTATAGTAAGTATAGCAAAAATATCTTAAAATGTTGAACTCTTCCTAAAAAGTCTATTTTTAATCACAAACGGTCATAAAATATCGAAATAACAAAAAGAATCTGAGAAAATATTCTCAGATTCTTTAAATAGCAAATATAAATTAAAGCATTTTGTTGTAGAATTCAACGACAAGTGCTTCGTTGATTTCTGGG
>ERZ773099.3391-NODE-3391-length-10291-cov-11.061645_pt1 | contig 10291 bp, 9 predicted proteins | sample MGYA00511120_ERZ773099 | MGnify/ENA primary metagenome ERZ773099 (study PRJEB29015, sample SAMEA2738012) | human oral metagenome | biome: human oral; feature: human-associated habitat; material: dental | place: China | collected 2104 ... | reverse complement strand
TTGAAAGGAAATACAAAATGAAACAAGATCGATTTCCATTGGTGTCAGATGACGAAATCATGCTGACCGAGATGCCAGTCATGGACTTGTATGATGAGTCTGACTTTATCAGCAATATCAAAGGAGACTACCAAGATAAAAATTACTTGGATTGGTCCCCAATTACCTCAGATCCAAGCCCCAAAGCTCCTGTTGAGGTTGAAAAACCTGTTCAAGAGGTCAAAAAAGTAGAGAAAAGCTACGCTGAACAGGCACGAGAAGAAGCGCGCGCAGACCTGAAAAAGAAACGTTCAGCCAAGTACTTGACCCGGGATGTTAGTCATACTAGACGTCATGTACCATCAGCTGTGGTGCGACAAGGCAATCAACCGACAGCACCTTTTCAAAAGGAAAATCCAGGTGAGTTCACCAAATATAGCCAAAAACTGAGTCAGGATAACTATATCTTGGCAGAAGAAGTTGGTCAAGAGTTTAACAAAACTGTAGAAAAGAAAAAGAATCAGCCTAAGAAAAATAACTATGATTTTCTAAAGAAAAGCCAAATCTACAATAAAAAGAGCAAGCAAACGGAACAAGAACGTCGAGTTGCACAAGAACTTAATTTGACAAGAATCAGTGAATAGGGGAGAAAAAGATGGCAAAGACTTATCATTTTATCGGAATCAAAGGATCAGGTATGAGTGCTTTGGCCTTGATGTTGCACCAAATGGGGCATAAGGTACAGGGATCAGATGTAGAGAAATACTACTTTACCCAACGTGGATTGGAGCAGGCAGGTATCACTATCTTGCCTTTTGATGAAAAAAACTTGCAAGGTGATATTGAGATTATCGCTGGTAACGCTTTTCGCCCAGACAACAACGTAGAGGTTGCCTATGCAGACCAAAATGGTTTAAGTTATAAACGCTACCATGAGTTTTTAGGAAGCTTTATGCGTGATTTTGTTAGCATGGGAGTTGCAGGTGCTCATGGTAAGACTTCAACGACAGGGATTTTATCTCATGTCTTATCTCATATTACTGATACCAGCTTCTTGATTGGTGATGGGACAGGTCGTGGTTCTGAAAATGCCAAATACTTTGTCTTTGAATCTGACGAATACGAGCGTCATTTCATGCCTTACCACCCAGAATACTCTATCATCACCAACATCGACTTTGACCATCCAGACTACTTTACGAGCCTAGAGGATGTTTTCAATGCCTTTAATGACTATGCAAAACAAATCACTAAAGGTTTGTTTGTCTATGGTGAAGACCCAGAGTTGCGTAGGATTACAGCCAATGCTCCGATTTATTATTATGGTTTTGAGGCGAAGAGCAATGACTTTGTAGCCAGTGATTTACTTCGCTCAACGACTGGTTCAACCTTTACCGTTCATTTCCGTGGACAAGAGTTGGGGCAATTCCACATTCCAACCTTTGGTCGTCATAATATCATGAATGCGACAGCGGTTATTGGTTTGCTTTACACAGCAGGCTTTGATTTGGACTTGGTTCGTGAACACCTACAAACCTTTGTTGGTGTGAAACGTCGTTTCACTGAGAAAATCGTCAATGATACGATTATTATCGATGACTTTGCTCACCATCCAACAGAAATTATCGCAACCTTGGATGCGGCTCGTCAGAAATACCCAAGCAAGGAAATCGTAGCCATCTTCCAACCGCATACTTTCACTAGGACCATTGCCTTGTTGGATGACTTTGCACAAGCTTTGAATCAGGCAGATGCAGTTTACCTCGCACAAATCTATGGTTCTGCTCGTGAAGTGGACCATGGTGACGTCAAGGTAGAAGACCTAGCAAGTAAGATTAACAAGAAAACTCAAGTTATCACAGTTGAAAATGTATCTCCACTCCTAGACCATAACAATGCTGTCTATGTCTTTATGGGGGCAGGAGATATCCAAACTTATGAGTACTCATTTGAACGTCTCTTGTCTAATTTGACAAGCAATGTCCAATAAGGAAATCAAAATGGAAATCCCAATCAAAATAGGGGAAGCGACCTTATCAGATTTAGAAGAAATATTGGCAATTGAAGAGTCCAATTTTTCAGCAGACGAGGCAGTGAGTCGACAATTCTTAGAAGAGTGTATCCGCAAGTCTGCGGGTACCTTTCTTGTAGCTAGAGATAAAAATCAACTTGTAGGCTATATTTTGGGATCAGAAAGATTGGACTCTAGTTCTTTGAGACATGGATTTATTGATATCCAGAGTCTGTCTATCCACCCAGACTATCAAGGTCAGGGCTTGGGTACCCTTCTCATTGCTGCTTTGAAAGAAGTTGCCGTAGTGCAGGGGCGTCCAGGTATTTATTTGGCCTGCCGTGATGAGCTAATCTCTTACTATGAGATGAATGGTTTTATCGATGAAGGGTTAGACTTTACACATTGCAGTACAGCTAAGTTCAATCTGGTCTGGGACAATCCCTTTTATCAGGAGTAGATATGAAAATCAGACAAGCACGACTAGCAGATCTTGATCGTATTTTAGAGATTGAGTTGGAAAATTTCTCAGCAGAGGAAGCACTGTCTCGATCTGTTTTTGAAGCCCATCTTCGGGAAATCCAGACTAGTTTTCTAGTAGCCGAGAAAGAAGGTCGTATCCTTGGTTATGTGGAAGGACCAGTAGTTCCTCAACGGCATTTGCAAGATCAGTCTTTTACAGAAAATGTCGAGGATCATAGCCAAAAATCAGGAGGTTATATCTCGGTAACCTGTCTGTCGGTAGCCAAGGAAGCTCAAGCACTAGGTCTAGGAAAGAAATTGTTGAATGCCTTGAAACAAGTGGCGCTAGAACATGAGAGGGAAGGGATCAATCTAACCTGCCATGACTATCTCTTGCCTTACTATGAAAAACATGGTTTTGTCAATGAAGGACTGTCCCAATCCACCTTTGCGGGTGAAAGCTGGTATGATATGGTCTGGAAGCCCTGAAAACGAGAAATATAGGCGGAGAAAGGCGTCTTTTGTTGCTTTTCTGTGACTTTTGAGATATAATATTATGGATTGTCAACAAGGAGGTAAAACTTTTGAGTGAGAAATCAAGAGAAGAAGCTTTAAGCTTTAAAGAACAGATTTTACGCGATCTAGAGAGAGTGAAAGGAAATGATGAGAAAAAGAAGGAGGTTGAGATTCCAACCTTGACAATTCCTTCATCTCAGCCAACACCACCTGCTCCTTCTAGTCCTGAGCCAGAGCCTTCTACAGAGGACTTAATGGTAGACTCTTTGTCTGCCGTTGATGAAATTTTTAAAAATGCTCTAAATATGCCATCGCATTCAAGTTTTGAACCAGAAGAGCCAGTAGCAGCAAAACAGGAAAAATCTGTAGTACAAAAACAGGAAGAATCTATGCAGCCTGAATTTGTACAACCTGAGGTGAAACCTGTGGCGCTTGAACCTGTAGAGCCGAAAATAGAAGAAAAAGAATTTAATGAGACCCCTCTCAAAGTAGCTGTTTCTTACAAGACAGAAGAAAGGGAACCAGAACCAGTTCTTCCTATGGGAAAAGAAGTGGCCCCTGCTCCAGTTGAAGAGGTTGATATTTTAGCAGAAGCTCCCTGTCGTAGTCGTCGAGGAGGTACAAAACTTGCTAAGAAAAAGAAGAAATCACATGCTAAAGCTTTGTTAGCTTTCTTCGTGATCTTGATCCTTCTATTGTCGTCAGGTGGTTTCTTTGGCTATCGCTATGTTCAATCAGCGTTGGAACCAGTAGATGCTAACTCTAAGAAGTATGTAACGGTTCAAATTCCAGAAGGAGCAAATATCCAAGAAATTGGTAGCACCTTAGAAAAATCTGGTTTAGTTAAACATGGTATCATCTTTAGTCTGTACGCAAAATACAACAACTACTCTGATCTGAAGTCAGGTTATTACAATTTGAAGAAGAGTATGAGTACAGATGATATAATCAAAGAATTGCAAAAAGGTGGAACACCTGAACCTCAGGAACCAACTCTTGCTAGTTTGACGATTCCAGAAGGATATACACTCGAGCAAATTGCCCAAACAGTAGGTCAATTGCAAGGAGACTTCAAAGAAGCTCTGACATCAGAAGCTTTCCTAGCTAAAGCTCAAGATGAAACCTTTATCGCTCAAGAAGTTGCTAAGTATCCGAACTTGCTTGGAAGCTTGCCGACAAAAGATAGTGGTGTTCGCTATCGTTTGGAGGGTTATCTTTTCCCAGCTACCTACACAATCAAAGAAAGCACAACTGTTGAAAGTTTGATTGATGAGATGTTAGCAGCCATGGATAAAGCCTTGTCACCACACTACAACACGATCAAAGAAAAGAATCTGACAGTAAACGAATTGCTCAGCATTGCCTCACTTGTAGAAAAAGAAGGTGCTAAAACAGAAGATCGCAAAATGATTGCAGGTGTCTTCTACAACCGTTTGAATCTAGGTATGCCACTTCAAAGTAATATTGCGATTCTTTACGCAGAAGGAAAACTAGGTCAGAAGATTAGCCTAGCTGAAGACGCTGCGATTGATACAACGATTGATTCGCCTTACAATGTATATACTAATCTTGGACTTATGCCTGGACCGGTGGATAGTCCAAGTCTGGATGCGATCGAATCAAGTATCAACCAAACAAAGAGTGAAAACTTGTACTTTGTGGCTAATGTCGAAGATGGCAAAGTCTACTTTGCTAAGACAAAAGAAGAACATGATCAAAACGTCGCAGAGCACATCAATAGCAAACTACCCCAATCAAGTAGTTCAAACTAAAATTATGTGGTTTTCCACATAATTTTGTTTTAAAACACATTTAAAGAAAAAGAAAGTTGAAAAAAATGGCAGAAAAAACATATCCAATGACCCTTGAAGAGAAGGAAAAACTTGAAAAAGAATTAGAAGAGTTGAAACTGGTTCGTCGTCCAGAAGTTGTAGAGCGTATCAAGATTGCTCGCTCATATGGCGATCTTTCGGAAAACAGTGAGTACGAAGCAGCCAAAGATGAGCAAGCTTTTGTTGAAGGGCAAATTTCTAGCTTGGAAACAAAGATCCGTTATGCTGAGATTGTTAATAGCGACGCGGTTGCACTCGATGAAGTTGCTATTGGTAAGACTGTAACGATTCAAGAAGTTGGAGAAGACGAAGAAGAAGTCTATATTATTGTTGGTTCAGCGGGTGCGGATGCCTTTGCAGGTAAAGTCTCAAACGAAAGCCCAATCGGACAAGCTTTGATTGGTAAGAAAACAGGAGATACTGCGACAGTTGAAACTCCTGTTGGTAGCTATGATGTGAAGATTTTGAAGGTTGAAAAAACAGTTTAAACAATATAAAAAGGAGTGGTGTTGACAGTAGGTCTCGCCAACTCCTTTTTTTAAAAAATCAGGCCTAATATGCATACTATCATCAGTAGCTAACTTCTATCATAACTCTTCAAAATTTACAAACTTGAGACTAAATTGAATGCCGAATGGAGTTCAAAACATATTTGACAGTTTGGCAGAATCCTATTATAATGTAGGTGAAAAAGGATTTAAGGATAAAGAAATAAAATATGGAGATGCAGAAGTATTTTAAATTGGACAATAAGGATTTTCAAAAAGTTCAAGAAATAGGGAATTTGATTCGTTCTTATAATCGTTCAAAAAGAGAAACTGCAAAAAGTGAGCCGCTCAACATTTATGTCCAAGATGAAAAGGGCAATCTCATGGCAGGATTAGTAGCAGAGACTTTTGGAAATTGGTTGGAAATCGAGTATTTGTTTGTGAAAGAGGAATTACGGGGACAAGGAATCGGTTCAAAACTATTGCATCAAGCAGAAAGTGAAGCTAAGAAACGAAACTGTCGTTTTGCTTTTGTGAATACTTACCAGTTTCAAGCACCAGCATTTTATGAGAAGCATGGCTACAAGGAAGTCTTTTCTTTGAAAGACTATCCCTACACAGGACAAAGGCAATATTACCAAAAGAATTTGTAAGGTGAAAATGGACGATTGAAGCAAAGAGAGATTGTTCGCATAGCTATGGAGGTAGTTTGATGGATTTTATACTAGATATGGGGAACGTTTTATTAGAATGGAACAAGGATAAGATTTTGCAAGGCGTTTCTGATTTAGAAAAAGACTATATGATTTTAGATAAAGTAATCTTTCAGTCGGGACTTTGGGAAAAATTAGATCTTGGTACCATGACTAGAGAAGAATTGGTGCTTAAAGTCGTATCAATAATTGGAACGACTTATCAAAAAAAGGTGGAAGAGGTTATCTGGAATTGGCCAGCTTATATTGATATTTACACAGAAGTGTTTCCTGTTTTGTCAGAAGTAAAGAAAAAGGGACACCGAATCTTTGTCTTATCCAACACCTCAAAGGTATTTTATGAGTTGCTGGATAGGGAATTATCTCCCTTAAAGGAGCTTTTGGATGGTTTTGTCCTGTCTTGTGATATAAAAGCCATAAAGCCTGATCAAACAATGTTTAAAAAAATTATCGAAAAATACCAGCTAGATCCATCAAATTGTGTCTTTCTGGATGACATTCAGGAAAATACGACAGTAGCCAAAAAATTGGGATTCAATGCCTATCAAGTTAAGAAAAGAAGCGATATTGTAGATATTTTAAAACGTTTTTCTTAAACTTGAAACTCTCTCCATTTTCGTGGTAGAGAGTTTTTTTGTTAATAGAGACCAATTTAATTTTCTTTAACAGATTAATTATATTATTTCTTTACGTTCAAAAAATTCTATGCTATACTTAGGTTGCGTAATAGAAAAATATTAGTCGGGGGCTAAATTGTTGAAGTCGAATTTAGTAGATAAAATAAAAGAAAAAGAAATTGATTACTGGGACTTTAAAAATGTAACTGCTTCAGGCATACATAAAATTAGTGCTTATCCAGCTACGATGGTTCCTGATATGCAATATGAATTAATTAAACTAATTAAAAGTGAAGATTTATCTATTACAAATATTCTTGATCCTTTTCATGGTTCTGGAACAACACTAGTGGAGGGTGAAAAGAATAACCTTTCTCCGATTGGCATAGATATTAACCCTTTAGCTAATCTTATTACAAAAGTTAAGTTGCAAGGCGTTAATAAAAAATATATAGATATAGCAAATAATAGGATTGAGAAATTTTTAAAAAGCAATAGTTTTGAATTTGACAAACACTATTTTTATAATATAGAAAAATGGTATCGAAAAGATTTTATAATAACGTTTAGTAAAATTCGTTGTGCTATTCAGAGAGAAAAATATAGGTACGTAAGACAGTATTATTGGGTGTGTTTGATTAATATTTTAAAAAAATATAGCAATACACGTAGCTCGACGTTTAAGTTACATGTAAAAGAAAAAAGTGTTATTGATGCAATGGAAAATTATATTATTGAAGACTTTTTAAAAAGTATCAATATTTCTTTTCAATATTTACCTGATTATGATAAAAGTAAAAAAATTAATCTGTACATAGGACAATCTGAAGAGGTCTTATCTGAAATGAGAGATGACACAATAGATCTGATTGTTACTTCTCCTCCATATGGCGATAATTCAACTACGGTGACATATGGACAATACTCTATGTTACCGATATATTGGATTGATAAAAAGGATATGGGGGATTTTTCAGAAGAACTAATAGATAATTATTCTAGTATTGATTCAAATAGCTTGGGTGGAACAAGTAAAAAAAGTTTACGAGAGTATCAATCATTGAAATTAGATGAGTATCTTAAACTTATTTCTCAAAGTAAGAGACCAAAAGTAACTAGGTTTATTGTGGATTATTTAGAAGTAATGGAGCAACTAGGACGAGTTTTAAAAAAGAACAAGAGAATTGTTTTAACTCTGGGTGATAGAAGGGTAGATAATAAAGTAGTACCATTATCTGGTATTACACAAGAATTTTTTGAGAGTATTGGTTTTGAGTTGGAATCATCAATAACACGTAATATTCCAAGAAAAAGAATGCCTAGGCGTGTTTCTAAAGTTGGAAATAACTCTGTTGAATCAATGAATCAAGAATATGTTTTAATATTCAAAAAAGGAGATATGAATGCTTGAAAATAATACACAAGTTCCAATAACTGTTGCAGGGAATATTTTGAGTGAATTATCAGAAAAAATTCCAAATAATATTATTGCATTAAATGAGTTAATAAAAAATGCGTATGATGCTTGTTCACCTAGTGTTGATATTAAATTGGATTCAGAATCAAAAAAACTTATTATTCGAGACTATGGTAGTGGTATGAACATAGAAGGAATTGAGAAATTATTCCATATATCAAACAGTGAAAAGCACTACGGGGCAGTTATTGCTTATGGAGATACTCAACGTTTAACTCAAGGTTCAAAGGGGTTGGGATTCTTATCTGTTTTTAGGTTTGGGAACAGAGTATTATGGAAAACAGGTAAAAATAGCCAAATTTTTGAATTTGGAGTTGATTTTGAAAGTTTAAAAAATGAGTACAATTTACCAGATCATAAATTAAATATAAAAATTAGTGATCAAGAGTTTAAAGGAACACAAATAGTTATAGATGTAGATGATTATAATTTACAATCTTTAAAAACAACACTAGCTAATGAAAGTAGTAGAAAGAAAATTCTTAATTCTTTTGTATCAAGCAAGGTATCGGATGAAGGAATAAAAATAGATAAAGAATTCATCATTAATTTAACATTGGACGACAATACATATTCAAGTGATGTAAATTTAGATATTTCACATCAAGGAAAAAAGGATCATCAACTTTTTAGAATAAAATATTCTTCCAAAGATAAAAAGATTAACTATTATAAAAATAGTATTTTAATTTACTCTAGTGATTTTGAGTATAGTTTTGATGATTATATAGTTGATATTGATTTAATGGCTTTTGATTTTGGCAAAGGACGTGGCGGAAAAGATAAAATAAATTCAGTATTTTACAAACCTCAAACGACTAATGATATTACGCCATTAGTATTTATTAATAATAATTTATTTAATAACTATCATTTATTTGATACGGAAATTATGGCTAGTAAACGTAGTTCGCTAGTTTTAAGACAATTGGTTGGATATATATCTATTAAATCTAGCAGTCCGTTAATGCAATTTAACTCAGACCGGACACAATTTTCACAGAATGGACTTACAGATGAAATCACGGATTTTATTAAAAATCTAAACGAAGAGATTCAAAGAACGGGTAGTTCATTAAGGAGTGAGATTAAAAATATTAATGCATTCACACAGACTAAAATTCCTGAAGAGGATATTCCAGTTTTAAAAAATAATCAAAAATATATTAGGCAGGATTTTAAATTAAAAGATTCTCTAATTTTTGAGAAAAAAGGAAGTCAATTTAAATGTATTCTATTTGATAGGGAAGTTCTACTAGATATCATTCCAAAGGTTAAAAAAACAATAGATTTGGGTACAGTTGAATCATGGATTGATATAGATGACCTAAATAAGAAGATTGCTAATTTAAATGAATTAATACAAGTTGCAACAGACATTTACTTTAATGAAGAAAAAGTTAGTGAATTTAATAAACTTCAAGAGGGGGAATGGTTGATTAGTCGAGAGACAGATACTACAGTCTCTTCTCTAAAGATAATTTTAAGGAAGCCAGCTCAACCTAAAATCAGTCAAAGAGAAAATATACTCAAGAAGGGGATAGACTATAAAGTTGATGATTTATTCACTTTTACAAATAGTTTTGGTGAAGAGGATAAGGGCTTACATTTTGAAATTGATACAAAAAGTAATCCTACTATTAATTTTAATAAAGGTATAATAAATTTTGGTCGATTAAATGAAAATACAATTTCAATTATAATAACAGATAAGAAAACAGGGCTTATTCATGAGGCTGATTTTACATTTAGAGTAGTAGAGGATAACTTTTATATTGCTCAACCAGAATCTTCTAAGAGTAATTTAGTTAGTATGCCTATAAACAAAGAAGTTAACTTTAGGTCAGATGTTGTCAGTTTTATAGGAGAAATTAATCGAATTTTTAGTACTGAAGATTATAGTTTTGTAGCAGTTGCAGCTTATCGAACTTTAATTGAAATTGTTGTAAATGATATTTTGGATAACAGTAAAATAGGTAAGACAGAAAGTTTATTGCAAAACTATAGAAAAGTAATTGAGGAAGGAAAAGGTTTGATTGATAGTAGTGAACTAGACGACGCGGATAAACGAGTTTTGAATTCTTTACGTAGCACAATTAGTTCTAGAGATGAAAGTGAAAGCTTTTTAGCATTTCTTAACCTGTCAACGCATGGGGGAACTAGAATTATAACAAAAGTTGATGTAATGAAAAAAAC
>ERZ773099.3390-NODE-3390-length-10292-cov-6.036046_pt1 | contig 10292 bp, 8 predicted proteins | sample MGYA00511120_ERZ773099 | MGnify/ENA primary metagenome ERZ773099 (study PRJEB29015, sample SAMEA2738012) | human oral metagenome | biome: human oral; feature: human-associated habitat; material: dental | place: China | collected 2104 ... | reverse complement strand
TAACCAATTGCAAAGTCTTACTTGTATTGGTCTTTTCACACATGTGACTGATATGACCTTTTATAACACTTCTCGAAAGACAGAGTTTTTTTGCCACCTCTTCCTGCGAGAGTCCCATTGCCAACTCTCTAAGTACTCTAAGCTGTGCGGGGGTAAATTTACTTATAGGTACCCCATATATATCCACATCCGGTGTTTTATCAGGGTACACTCTCTCACCCTTCATAGTACGCTCTATAACCTCACTTAAACTTATACAGCCATAATCCTTATACCAAAAACTTTCACAGCCTGCCGCCTTTGCCTTGGTGATAAATGTATACTCCGGCATTGAGGTGGTAATAATAATTTTTATGTTAGGGCAGATTTTTTTAATATCTTCAGCCGCCTTAAGACCTGAGGAATCTCTGGCAGTACATACATCCATTAAAATCAAATCAACTTTTGTACTCATACATATAGGTTTGGCATTTTCAGCATCTTCTATGAATGTAAGTATTTTATACTCAGGCATGGCTTTAAGTTCATACTCCATAAGCTTTCTGGCAATCCTTGAATCATCTACAATAAGTACATTTACCATAACACCCTCCTATTTATACAAAAATGTAATCCGTATTTTAAATATTCCTTCTGTTTGAAGTTTAAACCCCGCTCCTTCTTTTTCCATCAACTTACGCAGTGCAGAAAGCCCGCTGCCTTCGCCGCTAAACTTTGTTTTTTTAGATCCGTTATCAAATATCACGACTTCTTGAAGATTTGCTTTTTCTTCAATTTTTATATACAGCTCATCCGCAGCTGCATGCCTTACAGCATTGGTCAAGGCTTCTCGTACGGCAGTGTAGTAAAGAGATTGATACGCTTTATAGGGCTTTTCCTTTGGAAAAAATATATTACAACCTATTAACTTTCCTACTTTTAAAAGCTCATCTTCAATCTCTGTAGCCTCCGAAACGATACCTATCCCTTTAATAATATCTATAGCTTTATACCATCTGGCTTCCAATTGCTTTAAGTCAAAAACACCGATACTCATATATTTGCTTTCTCTAAAAAACTGTCTTAAGCAGAGTATATATTCCCCCAATTCTCCATGTACAGCAACTTTGGCAAAGTATCTCTCCTTATCTTTGTTTACTTTCTCAAGTTCCATACTTAGCAGTTTAATTCTCTTGTTCTGATTTTCCAAACCTTCATTATCCGCATTGATCTCATCGGCAATACTTGCAAGGCTGCTTATATCAACAGCTTCTATTTGGACATAGTCTTCTGTTTTTGCACTTATCACGCTTTTCTTAAAACACCAAATACTTCCGTCATCAAGCCTATGATACAACTCGTATAAATTTTCTTTCTTTTTAATAAGCCCGGGATTATATTTATTTTTTTCAGCTCTTAATGATAATTCCTGCCATATAACATCTGCATCTATAAAAGGAATACCTAGGATTTCATGAATAAGCCTGTGCATTTTTTTATTAACTAAAATAGGCACTCCGCTTTTATCAGAAAAACTGAGTCCTTCGGGAAACTCATCAACTGCTTCAAAGATAATGGAATCATTAAAATTTTGCTTTTGCATCCTGCCTTTTTGCAAATAATATATACAAATAAAATGCAAACTTAAAAATAAAGTCTGTGACAGACTAAGAACCATATCATTTCCATAATTATATAAGACTCTCAGCCTAAAAAAACATCCGTAAATATACATATCCGATATACAAAGCAGTGCCATAAAAACATAGTATACATATTTTGTTAATGACTCACTATATGCCTTCAAAACAGAAATATGATAAGTTATCCAAACAAGGCTAAGAGTGGGTAATATAAAAAGCAGCATTTCATATAAATATATTAAAACTCTTGTCATTCTTATACACCTTTCATCTCAATTACTAAGCCTTCATCCGTTTCATAAGCAGATGTAGCATAAATATTTTTAATATTTTCTTCCTTAAATCTATTATTAAGATATGTACTAAATCCTTGGTCTTTCACATTATTTGCTTTTACAATACTGATAATAAAATCCGTTTTGCTCTTCTCTTCTTTTCCTATAGAGTTTGCCAAGAATAAAACCTCTGACAGTCCAAAATCCAAAAATTCTATTGCATACTCCCAAATTCTGCAACAATAAAGACAAAATCCGCTTTTAATTTTTTTATCATCGGATATATTGAAAACAAGCTCGGTATTTATATTTAATTCTTCCAGTATTTGCTTAATTTCACTAAAACATAATCTAAGTTCGGCTGCATATATATATTCATTATTCTCACTTAGCAAATAAAGATTACTGTATCTTTTTATATAAGTCGCAATTAAGATAAGTTTTCCCAAGTAAGTGCTTGTTTGCTCGGCACTCTTAGCCGCTAAATCTTTTGATAAAATTGCAACACTGTTGATTTGATTAGAAAGCTCTAATGCAAGTGTATTGTAAATTCTCTTCCTTTCTTTTACTTTAACCTGCTCTGCTTTAACTGTACTCTCCAGTTTTGTAATTTCAAACTCATCATGGAGTTTTTTTTGCAGCTCTTTTAATTCCTTTATATAAAAATTAAGCTCCCTTACATCCTTGTCCCAAATCAAATATCCCTTGCTGAGTTTACTTATATATTTTTCTGTTATATCTTTCTCATGCACAACTTTATTTTGCTTAAGCTCCACAAATTCCTGCTTTGTAATCGGAGCAGTATTCTTAGATGCCCTGAACACATTGCCCTCTTCATCTGTAATCTGCATTGCTACAGTCGAGATGTCAAAAACTGTCTTATGATAAGCATTGACCGGAACCATTCCCACTGCTATACAACTTTCCCAAATAAATATTTCCATAAGAAAAAAACTGGCTATATTTTCTATAAATTCATACTCCACCACATAAGATCTCAGGTATATGGGCAATATGTAGGCAAGTTCTATAAATACTATATAAAAGGGAACTCTTTTAAAAAATTTAAGTCTTTTTGCTCCTCCGCTTATTTTTAGAATATGCCATGACTTCATAATTTCCAATCCTATGACCCATACAAATACAAAAGCGGAAAGTGCTGTCATGTGAAATTGTAAATTAGGCTGCTTTTCACTCAGGATCTTTGTAAAAATCAAACTATGCATTTCGCTGCTTAAAAATAGACCGGTAAACACTATTGCAGGAATTAACAGCAAGTATATCTTCCATGAAAGAATTGCACTTTCTTTACCTATGCAAAGTGATGCATAATATCCTAAAAGCGGTATAAAAAAGAAAGGTATACTTACAAAATAACCGCTAATTCTAAGAATACGCAGGTTGGTGTCATAAATACTTGTAATAAAAAAGCAATGTATAATATAAAACAGCATGATGGTATGTATCAAAAATAAATATAGGCGCACTCCCCTTTGTATAACCCTGATCCTTATCGTATTCCACCATATACTTAAACATAGCAAATGCAGTATAAAAGCAGCTATAGCAAAAGCCATATCACTGAATACACCGCTTACTCCCCCTGTAAACTCAGGGTGAATTTTAAATCTTGCGGTTTGGCTTTCAATTTGAAAAAGTAAAAAAGAGGCTAACAGTAATGCTGCAAATACAATTACAATATAAAATAACTGTTTATGATACAGTTTCATAAACTCTCTCCATAATTATATAAATATCATTCTTATTTCATTGCTAAAACCTTACTATTTTACAAGATTTATATTACATTCTTTTAAGAATTTTGTAAAGTTATTTGCTGTATATATTTAAAAATAGCCACTCAAAAGTATATTACTTTTTCAAGTACTTATTTAACATAGAGGCACTAAAAGCTGAAACTAATTTTTTTATAGCTTTAACAAAAAACTTCTTAATAAAAACACACAGGATACGATAATTAATTTTATCGTATCCTGTGTGTTTTGCTTTTCTACTCTATCTTTTCTCCATAGTTTTTTTCTGTCACTTTTAGCTGTTGGCTGGTGAACTTTACAATACCCGCCCATTTAGCGTTCCATTCAGCGGTATAATACACTGAAATACCGGATTCATCATATAAAGCATTGGCAGTGCTTGTTAAATATGGTTTTATATCACCATAAAAATCATATACTCTTAGCCAATTTGGACAATAACCTAAAGTTCCGTAAGCATATAATGCCTTATCAAGATCGGAAAGAGTTACTGCCTTACCGATATATACAAGATAATCGTACTTTCCTCCTGAATATGCATAATTTACTCTACTTCGTGTTACAGATTCTGTGATACAAATTCTTTCCGGCTGATGATCTTTATCATACACTTCTTCAGGAACCATAAGGTATAAATTCGGTATTTCTGCATCATTCCATGTGCTGTCCACCATATAGTAACCGTCTGTCGTTCTTACAATATTCCATGCATGTTTGCCTCCTACAACAGAACCTCCATCTACAAAACATGCAAGATCGGACATAGTCATTAGAAGCTGCAATGCCCTTGAATAAGCACTGCATACTCCCTTTCCTTCTATTAAGGGACCGTATGCCGTCCTTGAAGTTGTTTTGCTTATATTATTATCTACTACTGACTGATCATATTCCACTGTATTGCATATATAGTTATTAATTTGATAAAGAAGCTCAAGTGAACTTGAATATTTACCTTTCAAACTATCTAAGATTAATTTTGCCTTAGCCTTCATTGCCTTTTGCATTTCTTTTCTTTGATTAATATCAGAAATAAAGTAATCTATTTCAACAAGATAGCTTCCGTCATTTTGTCTTGTTACTCTTCCTTCTGGGTAATCAAGTTCCAATATATATTGGTTCTGCCAACAAACTTCCTGTACAGCGTATGCTATTTCATCAATACTTGTATTATAATTTAACACAATTTCTTTTTGTCCTGTCATCATAGCCCAAGCTATCTCTTCAGACATCTTAGTACTTGCAAGTACACTATCAGGCAAACACTCCCTACGCTCAGCATCACTATATGCACTTAAACCACCTTCTGATTCTGAAGAACTGCCATTTAGATCGGAAGAAAAATCAAGTTTTTCTGAACCGCTCTCTTTATTTAATGATGAATTATAAAACTTTTTTTCTCCATCAGATATAAAACTTATAGTCTTATTTATCTTATCAATTTTGATTATAGCTGCCTTAGAAGGATATTCCGCCATATCTGCTTTAAAACTTTCAGCTCCTTCAAAGGTGTTTTTTATAATTTCTATATCCTTATCGGGATTAGCCTTATCAAACTCCTTAATATTATACTTAAAGTAAAATGGTGTGTTTTTCACCTTAACTTTTACAGAAAGTACCTCTTGCATATCTTCTTTGTTATCATCTTCATCCATATCCTTTGATTCCACAGTATATTCATCCATATACTCTAAATTATGCTTTCTGATACTTCCGTCAGTCATTCTTACATAGATAAAACTTGTGATATCTTCGGCTTTATCTACGGTAAACTTACCGGTAGAAGGGTATTTACTTTCATATTTCTTTACATAACTTGGAATCCTCTGTGCCAAAGCATTAAAATCATACAAAGGACTTTCTTCTATTGCAAAATATGCAGGTTCTTTAGATGCCTCATCCAATTCTTTAAGTACTTCTGAAAAAGTATCATCTTCGGCTGTATTATTACTGGAATCTTCCGATTTGTCAGCTCCCATACCCTTTTTTAGTGCAACTACAGCAAGGTATCTCGTAGATTCGGGTAAAAGAGATGTTTGTATATAATTAGGCGAATATGTCACATAACCGGCTTCGGCTTTCTTTTTTATATATTCATCATAAAACTCGGCTTCATTTATAGAATACTTTGTATTACCGACTATATCAACAACGCTTACTTTTGAATTCTCCATATAGAATATGTTAGCCGTACCATCATCTTTACTTTCTTTGGCTACTTCAAGTTCATTTATAACAAGAGGATCATCCGGTGTAGCATCTTTTTCATGCTGCTTTGCCTTCTCATTATTTTCTTTTATCATCTCATCAAGCCTATCCATATTCGGCATTTTGTAATAAGAAATAATTGCATAGGCATCTGCACCTTCTACAGGATCCCACTGTGCATAAAATTCACCATTATCATTAACATAGTATTCAGGTGTAAGAGTTTCTCTTTCTTTTCTATCCATAACAACAGTTGTTACTATAGGTTTTCTCAGCTTCTCTCCCGTTTCGAAATTCACATTTTGGAGCATATACATAATATCTCCGGAACTCCAACCTACACTGCCTCCACGAAGTCGGATTGCCTCTTTGATATTTTGCTTAGAGTCACCATTCTCACTGTCTTCGTAATAATAAAGGTTACCTACAGCATTTATACCATCCGCATTAGGATATATACTATACTTTTGATTACTGTCTGCAAGTGTTTCATAGGAATATTTCGTATCTATCTCTATACTAAACTTATCATCCAGAAAAAACTGAACTGCCGGTATCTTATCATCTGCCTTAGACATATTTAATTCTGACTTAGTTGTAATTTCTAATTTTTGTTCAGGTGTCCAGAACTGTATTTCCTTAGCATACTCGTAATCCGACTCTACATTGGCGACTTCCTTGTTTGTATCAAGTGCTTCAAGATTATTCAATGCTGCAGAATTTGCTTTTTTAAGTTCATTATCTTTTACACTTGATTCTATACTGCTTGCAGCTGTACTTTCAGAGGTTTGCTTCGTACAGGCTGTGATACCGGAAGTAATCATTAATGTTGATAAAATAATGGAATAAAATATCAGCTTACTTTTTTTAATCATAATCTTCTCCCTTATATTTAATATTGATCTTTTTATAAATAACCCTCAACCTTTAGTATTATATCTGTCAGGCATTATTTTATTGGTAAGTACAGTACCTTTTTCACCACTTTAGTTCAACTTTCCTATTAATTTGATAATGCTTGTTCCCCCTATCTATAGTATTTTATTACTTTATTATACAAAGTCTTAACCTTAGTCTAACATTTATTAATACAAAAAACAGTACCCAAAAGTACTGTATTTTATGTTTCTTATAATAATATTGTTTTTAACCAGCTAAATTTATAGCATATTAACAAAGTCTGTCTTCTTTACTTAAAAAACACTTATTATCACTTAACTCTGTAGTTGCTTTTTTGAAAAAATAACCTCTAAAATCCTCTCTGACCATTCTAAGAGCGGTAAATATAATAATATATTTTCCCCACAATTATTTTTCTTAGTTCTATATATGTTTTTTGTTACTTTTATATCTTTTTTATTTATATATTCTTTCACTTTTCTTTGCCTATATTGTCTAATTGATATATATATATTATAATCATCTAGGTAAATATTGGTAGAAAGGAAGTTTTTTTATGGGTGTTGTAAAACAAAGGGATATTGTAGTAGCTATCATTCTAAGTATTGTTACTTGCGGTATTTATGGTATTTACTGGACTATATGTCTTGTAAATGAAGTTAATTGCTTATGTGATGAGCCTGAGGCACCATCAGGTGCTATGGTATTCTTACTTTCATTTATAACTTGTGGTATTTATGGACTTATTTGGCTTTATAGAGCCGGTGAGAGGCTTGACAGGGTAAAGATGTCTTTAGGTCTGCCTACCTCTAATTCAGGTGTTCTTTACTGTCTGTTGGCTATATTCTGTCTTAGTGTAGTGTCTTATGGAATACTTCAAGATGATGTCAACAAAATTGCATATGCGAAATATGGCGATTCGGCAAAGAATTAAAACAGTATTAAAAACAGCAGGTCTGGCACTTCTTTTTGCTTTGACCTGCTTTTTATCTATGCGTTTTCATATACCCGTGCCCTGTGCCTTTAAGCTTATAACTGGACTTAACTGTCCAAGCTGCGGAGTTACCAGAATGGGTATAGCTATGATGCATGGTGATTTACCGCTTGCTTTCAGGTACAACCAACTGCTTACAATTCTCTCACCGTTTTTTGCCATATACATACTTTTTTTCACTCTGAGATATCTAAAATCAGGTCAGGCTAAGACAGGTAAAGTGGAGAATATAATTTTGATAATTATTATAGCCATGCTGCTTATATATGGTGTCATACGCAATTTACCTTTCTATCCCTATCCTCTAAGGTAATAGGTTTACGGTAAGTTATGCCGTTCTTATCTCCTCTTACATACAAAAAAACTGCCATACTAAGAAATTCTTCAACTGATCTCCTTAGTATGGCAGTTTAATTTATAATCTTTACTATACTTAACTTTGATTCTTATTATCTAAAACTTTAAAACTTGCATCCTTTAGCCTGCAATAAGTCTGTCCGTCAGTTTCCGTATAAGTCTCAAATGTACCGACAACCTCCACATAGGTGTTATCTTCAGGATACTCATCCGGATATACATGACTTCCGTCATCCCAAACAAATTCCATACCCTGAGCACAACAAGCCATAGCATCCTCTATAATAACATAATGGTAATACCTGTTATTGGGCTCATAGAAACTTGCATAGTATCTGCCGGACATCTTGATCACCTTGCCTTCAAAAACCTCGGGATCAACCATCATTTGGTATACACTGGCATATACCAAGTCACCGTCCATAGCTGTAAGATCATAATCTATACCGTCTTTGTTGGTAGGCTTTAACTCAGGTAGGAGCGGATTAACCGTGCTCTCGGCAGCGGAACTTGTTTCGACAGTCTCACTGCTGCTTTCTTGTGCGGCAGAGCTCGTTTCACTTTCCTGAGCTATTTTAGATTCCATTATTGCAGATACATTGTTGCTTGGCAGTATTCCCTTTCTTGGAGAACAAGCCGATACAACAGTTGCAGTTACAAGCGTAAGTATGCAATAAGTATATAATTTTTTTAAAAACATTACCTAATTACCTTCCCTATAATACTTGATAATATAAACAATATAATATTTACAAGTACTATTGTAGAACCTACAGGAGTTGACAAAAGTATGGATGACAGTATACCAAGTAAGGCACATATTATTGACATAACAGCCGAACATATAACTACTGCCCTAAAAGTCTTCATCAGTCTCATAGCAGAAAGCGCCGGAAACACTATTAAGGCTGAAATAAGCAATGAACCTACAAGATTCATTCCAAGCACTATAATTATAGCTATAATAATTGCTATAAAGAGGTTATACCTTTCCGTATTGACTCCTGTCGCCTTGGCAAATGTCTCATCAAAAGTAATTGCAAATATCTTATTGTAAAATACTATATATAAAGATATTACCACTAATGACATAGTAATGCAAACTATAACTTCTGTCTTTGTAAGTGTAAGTATGGAAGTAGAGCCGAAAAGGCTGGTACACACATCTCCCGATACATTGGCAGAGGATGAAAACATATTGACAAGCATATACCCTATTGCAAGCGAACCTACCGATAAAATTGCAATAAGAGCATCTCCTTTGATTTTGGCATTCTCTCCAAGCTTAAGAAGGATTATTGCCACTAAAATCGTTATAGGCATTGTGAGCAGTGTATCATTTGCAAGGTTTAACACTGCTGAGACCGACATAGCCCCAAATGCCACATGAGACAAACCGTCTCCTATAAATGAAAATCTTTTTAAGACTAAACTTACTCCAAAAAGAGAAGAACAAAGTGCTATAAATACTCCTACAACCAAAGCATATACGACAAACGGATAGCTCATGTAAAATCTTAACTTCTCTATAATATTTAATACGCCCATAATTTACCTGCTGTTTTCTATAATTCCGAATATCTTATATGCCTGACTATCAATATAGTCTTTTGTTTCTCCGAAAAATAGCTGTTTTTCAGCTATATGCAGTATATTACTTGCATATTTTATACTGCTGTCTATATCATGGGAAACCATTATTATAGATATACCGTCATCATTCAGTTTTTTTACAAGGTTGTAAAAATCGGTTGTAACCTTAGGGTCAAGACCCGTTACCGGCTCATCAAGCAGTATCAGCTTAGATGTTGCACAAAGTGCTCTTGCAAGCAGTACTCTTTGCTTTTGTCCTCCCGATAGATCCATATAACACTTATTTGCCAAATTTGATATTGACATGTATTCCATACTCTCTCTTGCTATTTGCTTTTGTATACGGCTATAATGTAAGCTTCCCTTACCTATATGTCCCGATAAAACTATTTCCCAAACCGAAGCCGGAAAATCTTTTTGCAAAAGCGTCTGCTGTGGCAAATAACCTATATCACTCTTACTTAAATCCTCACCATACTCCATCTCTCCCGATAATTTAGGGATCAAACCGAGTAGGGTTTTCATTAAAGTAGACTTACCGGCACCGTTTTCTCCAACTATGCATAAATAA
>ERZ773099.3389-NODE-3389-length-10295-cov-8.400098_pt1 | contig 10295 bp, 9 predicted proteins | sample MGYA00511120_ERZ773099 | MGnify/ENA primary metagenome ERZ773099 (study PRJEB29015, sample SAMEA2738012) | human oral metagenome | biome: human oral; feature: human-associated habitat; material: dental | place: China | collected 2104 ... | reverse complement strand
GCGAGTGCGTGAGCATCGACCCCATTCTCATAGATGACCTCAGGCCCCTTGAGGCTCTCCTTGCCAATGAGCGGATCACCAAGGTGCTCCATGCCTGCTCCCAAGACCTCGAGGTCATCCAGAATGCGATGGGATGCGTGGTTTCCCCCGTCTTCGACACGCAGCTCGCGGCTGCCTTCCTGGGGCTACGCCAGCAGATCGGCTATGGGGCCCTCGTCGAGACCTATACGGGGGTGCACCTGCCCAAGGCAGAGTCGCTCACCGACTGGTCCCGCCGTCCGCTCAATCCAGAGCAACTCCGGTATGCGGAGGATGACGTACGCTATCTGCCGGGTATCTATGACTCCATGATGGCCCAGCTCACCGAGAGGGACCGTCTCTCGTGGCTAAGGCCCGAGATGGACGAGCTCACCGACCCGACTCGCTTCGCGCACGTGCCGGAGCTGGCCTACCTGCACCTCAAGCGGGCGAGCTCGCTCACGCGCAAGCAGCTCGCCTGTGCGCGCGAGCTATGCGCCTGGAGGGAGCGCCTTGCTGCCAAGCGTGACATACCAAGAAGGTGGGTCGTCTCAGATGAGATCCTACTTGAGGTCTGCAAGCGTGCCCCCCACTCCATCAAGCGTCTGCGCGCCATCCGCGGCATTGCCAACATCGGGGAGCGGGATGCCGAGGACATCGTGAAGGCCGTCGCGAGGGGAGCTTCCTGTGACCCCGCAGACTATCCCAAGAAGACCCGTCACGAACGTCCGCCCCAGGAGATGGAGGGCGTACTCGACCTCATGTACGCGATGCTGAGGGTGGTGTCGGAGAAGAGCGAGGTCGCCCCACAGCTCATCGCCACCAAGGATGACCTCCTCGACTTCGCGACTGGGCGCGCGGACTCTAAGCTCAGGACCTCGACCTGGCGCTTCGATTTGGTGGGAAGGCAGCTCGAGGAGCTGCTCTCGGGCAAGGTCGGACTCACCGTGATGAACGGGCGCATAGAGCTGCTCTAGGACTTCCATGATGGCCAGGCGCCAGCTTCGGGTGTTCCCTTCGTGGCGCCGGGCCCTGCTCGGATGGCGACGCCGCGCGTTTTGGGTACAAGCATCCCCAACTGCCCTTTGACGAGCAAGGAAGGTCACCATGTACTACTATGGCTATGGCTTAGATCCTGGCTATCTGGCAATAGTCCTCGTTTCGCTCGTGCTGGGTGGGCTTACACAAGCCTACATCAACAGTAGCTACAGAAGGTGGTCCCAGGTGAGCGCGACCGCAGGCGCCACGGGCGAGGAGGTCGCGCGCAGGATGCTCGACAGCGAAGGAGCCTCGGACGTGGGCATAACGCTGGTCCCAGGTCACCTCACCGACCACTACAGTCCGCGCGACAACAGCTTGCACCTCTCCGAGGAGAACCGCTCGGGTGGCTCGGTCGCCTCGGTGGCGGTCGCCTGCCACGAGGCGGGCCACGCCATCCAGACAGCCAAGGGCTACCTTCCCTACAGGCTGCGGAGCGCGCTCATACCCGTCGTCAACTTTGCGCAGCAGACCTGGGTGCTCGTGCTCGCCATCGGTGTGGCGCTCAGGCTTGCTGGGCTCACGCAGCTGGCTATCGCCCTCTTCGCCTTCTCCGTCCTCTTTCAGCTGGTCACGCTCCCGGTCGAGATCGATGCCTCGCGCAGGGCCATCGCCTACCTGAGGGGTACCGGGGCCGTCATCGACGAGAGGGGTGCCCGGCAGGTGCTGACGGCGGCTGCCCTCACCTACGTCGCGGCCGCGCTCGTCTCGGTCATACAGCTGCTCTACCTGCTCAACCGTACCAACCGTGACGAAGGCGAGGGGTTCTAGCATGGCGGGGGCGACGTCAGGGCAGGCTCCCCTCGCCGTGAGCGAGGCCGTCTCCATCGCTCACGCTACGGTTGCGTCCATCCCCACGCTCACCGTAATCGGCGAGGTCAGTGGCTTTCGTGGCCCTAACGTGCGCTCGGGCCACTGCTACTTCGAGCTCAAGGATGAGCAGGCCTCAATGTCGACCATCGTCTGGCGCAGCATATACGAGAACTGCGGCTTCACGCTTAAGGATGGTCTCAAAATCCAGATGACAGGCAGCTTTGACGTCTACCGGGCAAGTGGGAGGCTGTCGTTCAAGGCAACGGGCATCAGCATGCAAGGCGAGGGGCTCCTGCGCCAGCAGGTTGCCGAGCTTGCCCGCAGGCTCGAGCGCGAGGGCCTCATGGACCCCGCTCGCAAGCGGACCATCCCGCGCTTCTGTACCCGCGTCGCCGTCGTGACGTCGCTCTCGGGCAGCGTCATCGATGACGTCAAGCGTACCTTGGCCCGCAGAAACCCGCTCGTGGAGGTCCTCGTAGCACCCTGCGCGGTACAGGGCACGGACGCGAGCGCCACCATCATCCGCGCGCTTGCCGTAGCTGCGGCGGCCAAGCCTGACGTCATCCTGCTCGTGCGCGGGGGCGGTTCGTTCGAGGACCTCATGTGCTTCAACGACGAGGCCCTGGCCCGCGCCGTGGCCTCCTGCCCGGTTCCCGTCGTGACCGGCATCGGCCACGAGCCAGACAACTCCATCTGCGACATGGTCTCAGACAGGAGGCAGTCGACGCCCTCGACGGCGGCGGAGTCGGTGGCGCTGCCCCTCGACGAGCTCGTCTCGACGATCAACGAACGTGAGAGGCGCCTGCACAGCGTGCTGGACCGACGCGTCTCAGACGGCCGTGCCATGCTGGATGTTGACGAGCGCGTCATGGGGCAGGCCATCCGGGCCCAGCTCGACGCCAGCCGCTCGCACCTCGAGTCACTGGGAAGCAGGCCCTGTCTCACGAGTCCCCTAGGCGCGCTCCAGGAGCGCACCGAATCGCTGGACCTCACCGAAGAGCGGCTGCATGCGACCCTGCCAAGAGTCATCTCGCGCAGGGCCGAGGGGCTCGACGAGGCGTCGCGTCGCGTGGAGGCACTGTCCTTGCGCATGCTCAGACCCTTCAAGGAGCGACTGGTGCGATCGGCGAGCACGCTTGAGGCCCTCTCCCCGCTCAAGGTCCTCTCGCGTGGTTACTCCATCGTGCGCGACGGCGTAAGTGGGCATGTGGTTCTCGACGCCTCGACGCTTGGTGCGGGCGACAAGATAGACGTCCTGCTTGGGGCAGGGGAGCTCAGCGCGACGGTAAACAACGTCAGGTCAGGAAGATAGCTTCAAGTTCGGCGCAGTGTGCCGCAGTCGATGGGAGGATGCAGTGGCAGAGGTTCCGTTTGACCGAACGATAGGGGACATGAGCTTCAAGGAGGCCTCAATCGAGCTCGAGCAGGTGGTTCGCGCCCTCGAGGGCGGCGAGCTCGAGCTCGAGGACTCGCTCAGCTACTATTCGAGGGGCGTGGAGCTGCTCAAAAGCCTACGCGAGCGCCTCGCAGGCGCCGAGCAGAAGGTGCAGCTCCTGATGGAGAGCGCCGCCGAGGGGGCGGACGTCGCCATGATCGATACCAGCTCGGCCCCCACCACAAGCTACGTCAACGAGTAAGAAGGGATCGTGGGTCACATGTCGACAAGAGACGACTGCCTCTTCTGCAAGATAGCGCACCATCAGCTGCAGTCCGACTACGTGTACGAGGACGACGACGTCTGCGCCTTTCGCGACGTCTCGCCGCTTGCGCCGACGCATGTGCTGATCGTGCCCAAGGAGCACTATGACAGCGTGGTGGACGGCGTGCCTGCCAAGACCCTCGCGGCCATGATTCGAGCCGCAACGGAGGTCGCCAGGGACGAGGGCATCTTCGAGCAGGGCTTTCGCCTGGTCACCAATGTTGGCGAGGATGGCGGGCAAACCGTCAGGCACGCCCACGTGCACCTGCTCGGGGGGCGCAGGCTCTCCGAGGACATGGGCGAGGGTCCTGTGGGCGAGGCCCGCGCCCGCTAGCACGCCGCGTGGCGTCATGGGCACGACGGTTGTTGGCCCACCCTCACGTCGGGGGCCCACCGTCGTGCACGGGACCGCGATGAGACGGTCATTTCCCGCCATTCCTCGCCTGATGTCGCCCGTCCGCCTGTCGGCCTGGCGTACCTTAGCGCCGCTCCCGACTCGTATGGTATCATGGTAGACCTGCGTACCGCAGGGTTCTGACTGACCCTGCCTTGAGAAGACAGCAACGAGAAGATAGGAAGAACATGAAAGTCCTCGTCATCAACGCAGGTAGCTCGTCGCTCAAGTACCAGCTGCTTGACACGAAGACCAAGGAGGTCTTCGCCAAGGGAAACTGCGAGCGCATAGGCATCGACGGCGCCTTCATCGGTCACGAGGAGCATGATGGCGGCAAGCAGAAGCTGGAGGTCGCCCTGCCCGACCACAGGACGGCCATCAAGCTCGTTTTCGAGATCCTCGCCGCAGCGGGGTTCGACACCAACGCCATCGAGGGCATTGGTCACCGTGTCGTTCAGGGAGGCTGGTACTTTCCCGAGTCCAAGGTCGTGACCGACGAGACCTTGGGCTGGGTCCGGGAAGTCGCTCCCTTGGCGCCGCTTCACAATTACGCCGAGGCCGATGTCATCGAGATCTGTCGTGAGCTGTTTCCCTCCATCGGCAACGTGATCGTGGCCGACACCTCGTTTCACTACCACATCCCCGAGAAGGCGTGGCGCTATGCCCTGCCCCGCGATGTCGTCGATAGGCTGCATATCCGCAAGTACGGGGCACATGGCACCTCTCACCGCTACATCTGGAGGACTGCCCACGAGTTTTTGAAGGGCGAGGTTCACAGGCTCGTCTCCTGTCACCTTGGCTCCGGCGCATCACTTTCGGCCATCAAAGACGGTCAGGACATGGATACGACCATGGGGCTCACGCCGCTCGACGGTCTGATCATGGGCACTCGTTGCGGCAGCATCGATCCGGCGACCGTGTGCTATCTCGTGCGTGAGGGCGGCTACACGATAGACGAGGTGGACACCATGATGAACAAGCAGTCTGGGCTGCGGGCCCTCTCGGCCGTCTCCTCGGACTCCCGCGACATAGAGGAAGCCGCCGAGAATGGCGACAAGAACTGCCAGATGGCGCTCGACATGTTCTGCTACCGCACCGGTCAGCTCATCGCAGAGATGGCCCAGTCCATGCATGGCTTTGACGCCATGGCCTTCTCCGCCGGGATCGGCGAGAACTCGGACATCCTGCGCGCCGGTATTGCAAGGGAGCTTGGGTGGCTTGGCGTCGCACTCGACCCCGAGAAAAACAAACTCCGCTCGGACGATCCGCACATCATATCGACGGACGACTCCAAGGTCAAGGTGCTCGTGGTCCCCACCAACGAGGAGCTCATGATCGCCTTCGATGTCGAGGAGCTGCTTCACAGCTAGCTCGAACGTTTCGTATGCACATGGATAATCTATGCCCCATCACCTGCCGCTATGGGATGGCATCGAGCGGCTGTGGGACGCAAGGTTCAGACATGAACGTTAAGGAGGTCATATGCTACATGATCAGCTTGCCGCCTGCGGGCTCGACGGTTGCAGGGGTGCAATCCTTGTCGATGCCTCTCCGGCCGTCTTGGTGGAGAAGGCGCTCAATTCAAATGAGGGTCACATTACATCCACGGGTGCCCTCGCGGTCCGGACGGGACGCTATACCGGGCGCTCTCCCGAGGACCGCTTCATCGTAGACACGCCTGACGTCCACGACAAGATCGCGTGGGGCCACGTCAACAAGCCCTTCTCGATAGAGGACTACGCGAAGGTCAAGGAGGCTGTCGTCCATTACCTGGAGTCACGCGACATATACATCATCCATGCCATCGCCGGGGCCGACCGACGCTGGTGTCGCAAGTTCCTGGTCGTGTGCGACCGTGCGAGCCAGGCACTCTTCACCCGCCAGCTCCTCGTACGGCCCTCGAAGCGCCAGATCGCTGACTTCGAGCCCCAGGACTTCTCCGTGCTCGCGGCGCCGGGGCTCAAGCTCGATCCCGCGCGCCATGGCACCCACTCCGAGGCGGCCGTACTCATAAACTTCCAGGAGCGCGAGATCCTCATCTGCGGCACCCGCTACTCTGGCGAGATCAAGAAGTCGATCTTCTCGGTCATGAACTACCTCATGCCCATCGAGGAGAACGTGCTTCCCATGCACGCGTCGGCCAACATGGATCCGACCACCGGCGAGACGGCCATCTTCTTTGGTCTTTCCGGCACGGGCAAGACGACGCTCTCGGCCGACCCGCAGCGCATGCTCATCGGAGACGACGAACATGGTTGGGCCGAGAACAGCGTCTTCAACTTCGAGGGCGGCTGCTACGCCAAGGCCATACGCATCTCTGCCGTCACGGAGCCCGAGATATTCAGTGCCATCCGTTTTGGCAGCATCTGCGAGAACGTGGTCATCGACAACGTGACGCGCCTTCCCGACTACTTCGATGGCTCGATCACCGAGAACACCCGCGTCGCCTACCCCATCGACTTCATCGCAAACGCCCAGGTCATGGGTCAGGGTCGCTATCCAAATGTCATCATCTTCCTGACCTGCGACTCCTTCGGCGTGCTTCCCCCGATCTCGCGTCTCAGCCGCAACGCCGCGATGTACCACTTCCTCTCGGGATTCACGAGTAAGGTCGCTGGCACCGAGCGTGGCGTCAGCGAGCCGCAGCCCACGTTCTCGACGCTCTTTGGTGAGCCCTTCATGCCCCTCTCGCCACTCCTGTACGCTGACATGTTCGGCAAGAAGATGGACCGCGCCGGGACCCGCGTCTACCTCATCAACACCGGTTGGACCGGTGGCCCCTACGGTACCGGCAACCGCATAGATCTCACCTCAACGCGCCACATGGTGAGCGCCGCCCTCAACGGCTTGATCGAGGATGCGGACTTCGTACATGATCCCGTGTTCAACGTGGACATCCCCCTCGAGCTCGACGGTGTCGACAACTCCATGCTCAGTCCCCGCAACACTTGGGTCGACAAGGAGGCCTATGACGAGGCTGCCCGTGCGCTCGCCCAGATGTTTGTGGACAATGCCGACGAGAAGTATCCCGACATGAGCTTTGCCGTAAGGGAGGCCGGACCGCACCCAGAGGCCTGACGGCGGGTCACTGCGACCTCAGGCGGCCACGACGTCCTTGTCACGATCGTCTCGCTCCGGATGCGCAGGTTCCTCTTGGTACCATGCGCGTCCGGAGCGTTTCCATATACACTCTCGCTATGCCCTCGCCGCATGGATGGCGGCCAAGACAGGCCGTGTCGGCCTTTATGCGATGGGAACGGTTTGCTCGGCGTCAATCTTGGCAAACTTGTTGCGACGACGCTGATACTTCTCATCGGTAAGGGGCTCAGCCATCATCCAGGCCCTGACCGTCGCCATCGCGAGTACCGGACCTATCAGCTTGCCGCCGAGGCACAGGACGTTGGCGTCGTTGTGCTGGCGCGCGAGCTCTGCGCAGACCGGATCCTGGCAGACACAGGCAGAGATGCCTCGAAACTTGTTGGCGATCATCGCCGACCCGTAGCCCACGCCATCGACGAAGATGCCCCGTTCGCACTCGCCGCAGGCGACGGCCTTCGTGGCGGGAACGATGAAATCCGAGAGGTCGCAGGAATCCCTGTCGTGCGTCCCGAAGTCGCGCACCTCGTGTCCCTGCTTCTCGAGCCATGCCTTGATCTCATGCTTGAGGTCATATCCTGCGTGATCATTTGCCATTGCGATACGCATCGCCTGCTCCTATCGTCTATCGTCCGATATCCGTGCATCCTGACATGTGCGTATTGTTTCCTATGGGACCCATCCACTGGGAAGGGCCCCTCTGCGGGCCGGGAGCCTCCGTCAAAGGTGCACGTTAGCTGCGCCGGACGTCCTGTGAGAATGAGGGTTGACTCTATGACTTCGCCGCAAGCTGCTGGGCCTGACAGGCGGTGATGGCAATGACGCCCACGATGTCATCGGCGACGCAGCCGCGCGAGAGGTCATTGACGGGCTTGGCGATACCTTGGACCAAAGGACCGTACGCCTCGGCGTCACCAAAGCGCTGCACCAGCTTGTAGCCGATGTTGCCGCTCTCGAGATTGGGGAAGAGCATGATGTTGGCATGCCCTGCGAGTGTTGAGTTAGGAGCCTTGTTCTGTGCGACCTCGGGGACGATGGCAGCATCCAACTGCAGGTCACCGTCGAGCATGAGCTCGGGATAGCGCTCGTGGGAAAGCTCGGTTGCGGCCTGTACCTTATCGGGTACCCTTCCCTTTGCGGATCCCATCGTCGTGAACGAGAGCATGGCGACCTTGGGCTCGTCGAACATGAATCCCTTCCAGGTCTGTGCCGTAGAGTAGGCGATCTCGACGAGCTCCTCTGCGGTCGGATCTATGTTGAGTCCGGCGTCGGCAAAGATGAGCGTGCCCTTCTCGCCGAACTCCTCCTTGGGCGTGCACATGACGAAGAAGGCAGATACGAGCTTGGAATCCGGGGCGGTCTTGAGGATCTGCAGCGCGGGGCGCAGGGTGCTTGCCGTCGAGTGACAGGCGCCGGAGACCAGGCCGTCAGCATCGCCCATCTTGACCATCATCATGCCGAAGTATATGCGGTCGTCCATCGTCTCGCGCGCTTGGACTATCGAGACGCCCTTACGGGCGCGGAGCTCGGCGAACCTCTTGGCGTACGCCTCGTGCTTGTCAGAGTGCCGAGGATTTATGATGGTCGCACCGGGGACGTCGATCTTATCCGGATCGCCGAGGATCACGATCTCGGCAATGCGCTCATCGATGACCTTTTTGGCCGCCTCAATGACGCGAGGATCGTATCCCTCGGGAAGGACGATGGTCTTCTTGTCGGACTTCGCTGTGTTCTTGATGCGTTCGATCCACTCACTCATGCGCACTCCAATCGATAGGTGGTGAGACTCAGGCCACATCACCCAAGACTTTGGTGTACATCTACTGGGTATTTAGGCCTAACCACTCTCATTATACTAACGCGTGATAGAATCAGCGCGTCCGTCGAGGCGACGGCATGAATGAAGTAAGCGAGAGCATGAAGCTGGCCGAAAGCTGGCGTCCCGTTACATTGCTTGCGCCTGATGGTGTCTTCAAGCGCAGTTGGACGAAGGAGTCTAGAGCATGAGCATCAGCCAGGGCCTTCCCGGTAGGTTCAATCCCCAGTCCTATGACGCCATCGTGGTCGGCGCGGGCTTTGCGGGAGCGGTCTGCGCTCGTTGCCTTGCAGAGGCCTGTGGCTATAAGGTCGCCATAGTCGAGAGACGCGATCATGTAGCTGGCAATGCCTACGACCAGCTCGATGATGCTGGCATCTTGGTTCATCGCTATGGCCCGCACATCTATCACACGAATGATGAGCGCGTTCATGAGTACCTCTCTCGCTTTACGCAGTGGTCGGATTACTCTCATCGGGTGCTTGCCAACATCCATGGCACGCTCATGCCAGTGCCCTTCAATCACGAGTCACTCAGGCGTGCCTTTGGAGAAGAGAGAGGCGAGGCGCTCTATCGGAAGCTCGTGTCTACCTTCGGCCAAGACAAAAAGGTCCCCATCATGGACTTGCGTGAGAGGAATGACTCGGATCTTGCCGAGCTTGCCGACTATGTCTACCGGAACGTCTTTCTCTATTACACGATGAAACAGTGGGGCAAGACTCCAGATCAGATTGATCCTGCAGTCACAGGTCGCGTGCCGATCTTCGTTGGTGATGACGATCGCTACTTCCCACAGGCACAGCACCAGGGCATGCCCAAGGATGGCTATACGGCTCTTTTCGAACGTATGCTCGGTCATGACCTCATTGATGTCTTTACCGGTGTCGACATCCGTGACATCATGGAGGTGGGGGAGCGGCAGGTCTCAATCTGTGACAGACCCTATGGCGGCGAAGTTATCTACACGGGTGCCCTCGATGAACTCTTTAACATGGATAGGGGTGCCTTGCCCTACCGCACGCTCGACATGGTATTCCAGACGCTTCCCCAAGATCGCTTCCAGCCGGTAGGTACCGTGAACTATACCGTGAGCGATAACTTTACCCGTATCACTGAGTTCAAGAACATGACGGGACAGGTCGTCCCCGGAGTTACCACCATCATGCGCGAGTACTCCCGTGACTACCTGCCAGGTTCTGGAGAGACCCCCTACTACGTCATCAATGAGCCCCAGAACCAAAAGCTCTATCAGAGCTACCGCGAGCGTGTTCACGGCCTTCTCAACTTCCACGTAGTGGGTAGGCTTGCAGAGTACCGTTACTATGACATGGATGGTGTCGTAGCCTCCGCCTTGGAGCTCTCGGACGAGCTGATCTCCAATCACTAGGCAAAAGATGATGACAGAGGTGCGCTAAAGACAT
>ERZ773099.3388-NODE-3388-length-10297-cov-24.054482_pt1 | contig 10297 bp, 13 predicted proteins | sample MGYA00511120_ERZ773099 | MGnify/ENA primary metagenome ERZ773099 (study PRJEB29015, sample SAMEA2738012) | human oral metagenome | biome: human oral; feature: human-associated habitat; material: dental | place: China | collected 2104 ... | reverse complement strand
TCGTCAGCTCGTGTCGTGAGATGTTGGGTTAAGTCCCGCAACGAGCGCAACCCCTTTCGTATGTTACCATCATTAAGTTGGGGACTCATGCGATACTGCCTGCGATGAGCAGGAGGAAGGTGGGGATGACGTCAAGTCATCATGCCCCTTATACGCTGGGCTACACACGTGCTACAATGGGTAGTACAGAGAGTCGCAAAGCCGTGAGGTGGAGCTAATCTCAGAAAACTATTCTTAGTTCGGATTGTACTCTGCAACTCGAGTACATGAAGTTGGAATCGCTAGTAATCGCGAATCAGCAATGTCGCGGTGAATACGTTCTCGGGTCTTGTACACACCGCCCGTCACACCACGAGAGTTGGTTGCACCTGAAGTAGCAGGCCTAACCGTAAGGAGGGATGCTCCGAGGGTGTGATTAGCGATTGGGGTGAAGTCGTAACAAGGTATCCGTACGGGAACGTGCGGATGGATCACCTCCTTTCTAAGGAGTATAAGTCTTTCTCTATTCTATTGGTAATGTTCTTCTGTGAACTTATCAATATGCGTTTGTAGCTCAGCTGGTTAGAGCACACGCCTGATAAGCGTGAGGTCGGTGGTTCAAGTCCACTCAAACGCACCATATGGGGATATAGCTCAGTTTGGGAGAGCGACGCACTTGCACTGCGTAGGTCAGCGGTTCGATCCCGCTTATCTCCACCATTATGCCTAGGTAGCTCAGTTGGCTAGAGCATACGGTTCATACCCGTACGGTCGATGGTTCGAATCCATTCCTAGGCACCATTTTATTTAATAAGATTTTATAAAATTCTAAAGGTGCTAAAAATCGTAAGTTTTAAAAGCTAAAAACTTAATAAAGTTTTATAAATATCTATAAAATATAAAAATTACAACAGACAAAAAACAGACAAAGTTAAAAGAGATTCAATTAAGAATCTCTTATTTTTTTACAAGTTATTTAGTTTATCTAAAACCTCTAATTTCTTCTCTTTCATGACATGGGTATAGATATCCATAGTAGTAGCTATGTCGCCATGTCCTAGTAAGACTTGAACTGTTTTGATCGGTATATCCAACTCAAATAATCTAGTTGCATAACTGTGTCTTATTGAGTGAAAACTTCTGTGGGGAATATTAAGTTTTTTACATATAGAAGCTATCCTTCTCTGAGGCTTTTTTGATTCAATAGGTTTACCGAGATTAGAAAAAATCAGTTGGCCTTGTCGAGGGATATCTTTTAATAGCTCCTGGACCTTATCTGGTAATGGAATTTCTCTAGCACTGTTTTTAGTTTTTAATTCCTTAAATGTATAAGTTAATTTCCTGTCATCTACCTTATCCACATCTACATTTCTTCTATACTGTCTAGTAATCTTAACCATACTATCCTTAATATCGCTCCATTGCAAGCCTAAAACTTCTCCAAGCCTTAGCCCTGTATAAAATGTAAAGTAAATTAAGCAGTCAACAATATCTCTTTTATCTAAAACTCTAAGAACCATTTCTTGCTCTTGCTTAGAAAACACATTTATATTTTCTTTTTTAGTTATTTTCTGTAATGTTACTCCAGGGCAAAAATCCTTCATCATAATCCCTTGTATAATAGCGAATTTTATACAAGAGTGAATTTGGATATAAGTCTTTTTAATCGTATTAGCAGTGAAATCTTTTTGTAGCTCATTGAAGTATTGCTGCAAGTCCTTTAACGTTATCTGATTAGCCTTTTTTCTAGCAATAGAGTAATTCATCAATCTTAATCTATAACTTGCTTCATATTCATAAAAAGTATTGGGGCTAACTTCTATCTTTTTAAAATTAAAGATCCAATCTTTAAAAAGTTCCCCAAAACTAATATCAGAATTGGATAGACTATTAGTCTTAGCTTGGTATTTAGCAGTATTCATTTTATCAAGTACTACTGACTTTTTATAACTACCGAAACTTTTTCTAATCTGTTTACCATTACTATCCCAACCAACAGTGATATTGGCTTTATAATATGTTTTACCATTTCTTATAACTGTAGAGATAGTACCTTCTCCGTTGGCTTTTCTACCCGCCATATAAAATCACTCTCCTTTCACATTGCATAAAAAACAAGAGTGTGTTATAATCTGAATTGATAAGATGTAGAAGAGTACCACACTCTTAAGCCTTTTAGTTGTTGGTAGCAACTGAGGGGCCTTTTTGTTATTTTTTAATTGCTTTTTTAGTTTTATTATTAGTAAGTTTTTTCTTTTCTTTCAGAATTTCTTTTATACTTTTTTCTGGTGTAGGAAGTTTTTCAGGGATAATTTTATTAATTTTCTCAATAGTTTCTCTCACTATAGTTCCAACAGTATAGTGTGTAATATCTGCATTGTTTTGACCTACTATATCTCCTTTATTTAATCTTTCTTCAGTTTGAGTTATTCTAAAAAGATTTGCTGCTAATTCCGTTGATCCCATATTATCTAAAATATTTTCAGATTTCTTTAATCCCTTTCTTTTTTTTATATCCTCAGCAGTTTCTCCACCATACAATCCCATATATCCTGCATTATTAAATTTTCCATAATTTTCTACACCGCAGTCTTGTGCAACTTTAAAAAGTTTTTTATTAAAGTCAGTAACATCTCCCCTTAAAACTAATCTTCTTTCATCTTCAGATAGTTCATTTAATTGTTCTTCAGATAGCTCTTGTTTTCTAGTTTGTATAGCGAAATATTGTTGTCCTAGGGCTATCATCTTTTTTCTTGGGTCTCCATTTTGGACTATTAAATAACAAGCATATCTTGTTAATATAATATCTGTTATTGTTTTAGAACTTATGCCTGCTTCAACGATTTTGTTGACATCAACAAAATGGTCTTTTACGGCTATTTGAGTTGCTTCAACTGAGTTTTTAGCTTTATCTATAACATTTAAAAAGTTCCTCCACTCTTTATATTCTAAAATTTCCATTAACTCTCTAGCATACCAATATTCCACACCTTCTTCTGTAAGATGTTTTAAATCTTCAAAAGTTTTTTGGTTGTATAGCTCTAACTCGCTCATTTAATCACTTCTCCTTAAAAATGTATGTAGTTTGTTTTTTATTTCATAGTACTCTCAACAAGGATAAATATATTATCCATAGCATTTATAGCTTTTTCTACCCACACATTAAATTCTTCTCTATGTTTATATTTTTGCTCTACAGTATAAATTCTATTATAATACATCACATTATCACTATTGTAATTTTGATATAAAGTACTCAGCATATTTTCGGCTATATAGAAAGAGTTTTTAAACTCATTAAAAAGAGAATTTAATTCAAAATCTATAAATCTAATACTTGGAGAAGCATAGTTATAATCATTTATTAAATCACTACCATAATAGCCTTCACTAATTTCAAAATCTTCTAGATAAAAAATATTTCCAAAATTAAAATTTTGGAATCTAGTTAGAAGTCCTGTAATAATAAAATTATTCTTTAAGCTATTATAGAGCTCATAATCATTATTACAATATGTTTTTTCAGGAACAAAGTGATATTTCATATATTGTTCAAGTCTTGATTTGTATGTTTTTAATTCTTGTTCAGTTAAATTTTTAGATTGGCGTTTTATAGAATCATATTCATTATGGTGGTTAAAACATAAAAAAGCCAAATTTTCTTCAGCATCATTCTGATTATTTCCATCTATATGAGCTATTTGTCCTTCTTTTATGTTGATATCATTACATAATCCAAAACATAAAGCACATCTTCTTTTACTTTTTAAAAGTACTTTAGTTTGAATTTCCTTAGACACAAATTTTCTTGCCATTTTTAGTCCTCCTTTATTGTGTAATCTAAATTTATTACTGCTGATCCTGAATCCATTAATGAATAAGCTAAGTTTATTCCGTCCAGAATTTCTTTACATTCTTGTTGTGATAATCTCCCTATCCTTAAAAATCTTAAAAAAGATTTTATAGTTGTTAAAAATCTTTTTCTGGAAGTAGTATTATTGTTATATGAAGGAGACCTAAATGATTTTACTAAAAGCCAAAAATTACTAAGCTGATCCCATATAACTCTAGCATACTCTTCTGCCCTTTTTTCAACTATCCCTCCATGAAAATCATTTGTTTCATCAAAAGTTATTAGTCTCCCAATAAAGGGGTCTTTTTTAGGGCAAAGTAATAAGACTATAAATACTAACATCTCTAAATCTGTTTTTATTGTGAAAGGTCCACCCAATAGAGTCATTTCTGGATTTAAGACTCCTTCTTGTATTTCATTTAGGATCTCATTAGTATTAGGAGCGTATGAAAGTCCTAATTTTTTCAGAGTGTTTTCAATTACTCTTAAGTCCCCTATTCTTTCTTTTTTTCTGTCATTTTCTTTTATAAAATCTTCAAAAAATGTTTGAGACACCTTATCTGTTACTTCTTTTCCTAAAAAAGTTTCTATGCTAACATTAAAAGCTTTTGCAAATGTAGAAACTACTGAAAAAGGTATATTTGCTATTTTTCCTTCTTCATATCTTTGAATATTGCTTGGGTGCATATTAACCTCATCTGCTAATTTTTTACGGCTCCAACCTTTTTCATCTCTCCAGTATTTTACTATTCCGCCAAAGAAACTTGGATTTGTGAAAAAATTTTCTAGTAGTAAGGCGTAATTTATTTCATTAGACATAATAATTACCTCCTATCATGTTATATGTTGAGTATATCATTTTTACTCTTTAAATGCAAATAAAATAAATTTTTTTAAATTTTAATAAATTTTATTTGACAAGATTTTAAAGCTATGGTATAGTATTTTTATCGTTACACGAGTAAAAAATTTAAATATTTCAAATTTTAATAATTTTAGGAGGTGAATCAAAGTGGCATATAATAAATTAAAAGGGTTATTGCGCGAGAAAGGGATATCTTACAATATGTTAGCTAATACTATCAATCTTTCTGTAGCTGGTCTATCAAATAAAATAAATAGGAAAAAAGGATCCGATTTCACTATTACAGAAGTCATCCGTATAAAAAATTACTTAAATCTCTTAAATGAAGATGTTTATTTAATTTTTTTACCTAATTGATTGCATATAAAGAGTAATTTATTTTAAAAAAATAATTTTTAACAAAAGAAAGGAGAGCGATTAAATGAATGAGTTAATAAAAATTGAAGTGAAAGATGGACAACAATTAGTAAGCGGAAGAGAATTGCATAAGTTCTTGGATATAGGAACTAGATACGATACATGGATAAATAGAATTATAGAAAAATATAATTTCATTGAAAATAAAGACTTTATAGTGGTTGCTCAAAAAAGAGCGAGCAATGAAATTAAGGGATATACAGAATTTGATGACCACCTAATGATGTTGAATATGGCTAAGGAAATATCTATGGTAGCTAATACTGAAAAAGGAAAACAAGCGAGACAATATTTTATAAGATGTGAAGAGTCTTGGAATAGTCCAGAGATGATATTAGCAAGAGCTAATCAAATTCAATCACATATGATAGAAGATTATACAAAAAAGATTGAATTACTTGAAAATAAAGTGAAAGAAGATAAGCCAAAAGTAATATTTGCCGATGCAGTAGCAACTTCTCAATCTTCGATATTGATTGGTGATCTAGCAAAATTGATTAAGCAGAACGGAGCCGATACAGGTCAAAAAAGATTGTTTAATTATATGAGAGAAAATGGTTTCTTAATCAAACAAAAAGGTGAAAGCTATAATATGCCAACACAAAAATCAATGGAACTCGGATTATTTGAGATAAAAGAAAGAACAGTGCTTAATCCTGATGGATCTAAACGAATAAGTAAAACGCCAAAGGTTACTGGTAAAGGACAGCAATATTTCATTAATGTGTTTTTAAGCAAATAAAAGGAGAGTAATTATGGAAGATTTATATTTTAAGAACCATGAAGCTAGATTGATATTTGGATTAGTGGTGTTGAGTGGTAAACCACAAATGGACTTTTTGGGAATTGATTATAACCATTATTCTGATAAAAAGATAGCCGAAATTTGGTACTCAAATACCAAAGATGTGTTGACTAATAGTAAGCATGAAATGAGAGATGTAGCTTTTGGGAATTTAGAAAAACTTTATAGTGGTATGAAACATTAAAAGGAGACCAACTATGAAAAGTCAAGAACTTTTTAAAAAAATTTTAAATAAGAATTTTTGGCATAACAAAATTAGAGTTATGAAACTCTTGATTTTTCATATAGTTAAAATCTAATATATACTATTCTAATTTTTCTTCTTGATAAGAAATGTTTTTCTTTATCAATGTAAATAAAATTCTTACTAGTTTATGCGCAACATGACCAAGAGCGTTGTAATGTGATTTACCTTGTGAGCGCTTTAAAGAATAATATTTATTAAATTTTTCTGAATGCCTAACAATATTCCAAGCAGTAAAGATTAAAGCATACCTTAAATATGGAGAACCTTTTTTGGACATTCTACAAGATGAAGCATTAAAATTACCTGATTGTCTTATCTTTGGATCAAGACCAGCAAATGCAAGTAATTTTTTAGAGCTAGAAAAATTTTCAAAATTATTTGTTTCACCTAATATAATGGCACAAGCAATAACACTTATTCCAGGAACTGATAGAAGTGTTGTGTCTAAATTATTAACTATATCAGTTATTTTAATTTCAATATCTTTAATTTGTTTGGTATATAATTCAATTAATTCTATTAACTGAATTAAATGTAATGAGATTGAAGTATCCTTGATACCAACAGTGGTTTTAGCAAGACTCTTAAGCTCAATGGACTTTTCTTTTTTGAAATGTCCTTTTGAAGAAGCATATAAAAGATTAGAGATTTCATCATCTTTTAGGGCTGCTATCTCCTCTGCTGAAGGATATTTTTTAAGAAGAGAGTAGATTGCTTTGCTATGAATTTTACTTTTAAAAAGATATTGTAGTTCTGGAAAAAGTAAATCAAGTAAAGATGTTAATTGAATTTTGGCTTTACTTCTTTGCTTAATCAGATTACTTCTAAATCTAGTAAGTTTTTTTAGAGAAAAACACTCAATGTTCTTCTTAGAAACGAAGTTAAGTTTAGTAACAATTAAAGATTTAGCAATATTAAGAGAGTCTAGATTATCATTTTTAGCATCTCTAATATTAGCTTTTCTCAGATGTGAAGTTTGCAAAGGATTAATAAGTGCAACTTTAAAATCATGTATGAATAAAAAATTAATAAGATTTTCACCATAATGAGAAGTTGATTCTAAGCCAATAATAAGATTTTTAGCATCGAAACTTTTAATTTTATTTAAAAGAGCGCTAAAACCTTTAAAATCATTTTTGAATTTAAAATTAGAAAAAACAACTTCATTAGTGGAAGAATCAATACAAGAAGCAACATGATTAAGTTTAGCAATATCAATACCAAGTAAAAACGTAAGATCACATCCTTAAAAAATTAATAACTGTGGAATCCACATCTTAGAAAACAATACATTCTTGCGATATATGAAAGTTTAAAAACTTATCCAACTATAAGTATATGAGTTAAAAGAGTGTGGCAGTAGTCTCCTTAAAAAAGTAGCAAAAGCTCTTTAAGTAAAAATAAAAAGTCCACAGTATAAGTAAATTATACAAAAAATAATAAATAAAATAAACTGTAAAAGGAGGTTTGTAGATAAGTACTTTATGTATTTATCATACAAGGACTTAAATGAAAGTAAAATTATCTCAAACATATAATTTCAGTGGAAAAGAATTCAATGAGCTAGACATAAATATCGAAGAAATGACAGGAAAAGATTTTATGCAATGCGAAAAGGAATTCAAAGCAAGAAATAAAGAAGCTGGAGCTGTAAAAGAACTAGAAGACTCTTGGGCTATAACTGTAGCAGCTAAATCAATTGGAGTTAAGTATGGAGACTTACTTAATCTTATATCTATAGACTACTTGAAAGTGGTGAACGGGGTAAAGCGTTTTTTGAGTCAAGGTTGGGAAGACAAAGAGGCTCAGAAGGATACTACAGAGGAAGTAACAGAGGAAACTGGTGCTTAATCTATCTGGATATGATAACAGAGCTTTTAAGAGTTCTTAATTATTTTAAAGTTAATGTAAGCTACGATTCTATGTTGGATTGTAGCTTATATGAACTTGATTATTGGATAGCCAGGGCAAACAAGTTTGTAGAAGAAGAGGAAGAAAGACAAAATAAAGATGGTAATTAAAAAACTACACCTATAACTAAGTGCAGTTTAAAGTTTATTTATTGTTATTTTCTCTAATAAATTCATCTGTAGAAAAAGGAGCTTTGAACATAATATACCAAGTACCAAAGAAAATTAATGCTAGAATTATTTTTCCTTCAATAAAAGTGTATAAACCTAAAATCATATATGAAAGAGGTGTTATAAAGCCCATGACAAAGATAAGCCCCAATAATACTATTGTACAAAAAAGAGAAGCAAACAAGTTAATTATATTTTTTTTCATCTTTCTTATCCCCCTTTAGATTAGTTTTTATACTTACTATATAACATTTCTTTAATTAAAAGTCAAATAATTTTATTAGGAGGTGATGTGCATGTCAAAAAATTTTGCTTTGCAATTTTTAATGGAAGTTGCTGGGGTAGCAGGTTCAATTACTGCTTTATCAGCTGTGGCTAGTAAAACAAAAGAATTAAAAGACAAAACAGATGAATTATCTAATACACAAAAAAAATTAGAAGATATGAGTAAACTCCATAAAAATTTTCAAAATATGAATAAGGAATATGCAAATGCAGTAAAGCAATTAGCAAAATTAAAAGAAGAATATGTAAGAAGTGGGCATGGGAATGCTGAATTTGCTAAAAAAGTTAAAGAAGCAGAAAAACATGTTGATAGATTAAATCAGCAAAAACAAAGACAGGCACATTTATTTAAAGCGGCTAGAAGCGAACTTGAAAAAAGTGGAATAACTTTAAAGAATTACAAGCAAAAATTAGAAGAAGTTAACAAAGAATTGAAAAAAGAATTAGAATTCAATGAAAAATTAGCTAAACATAACTTGATGGCTGATGAAGGTTCTAAAATACATCAAAAAGGAAAAGACCAAATCAAAACTGGAGCTGTAACTCTTGCAGCATTAGCTGTTCCAGTAAAGATTTATATGGATATAGAAGAATCGCAAGCAGATTTGAGAAAAATATTAGGTGAAGAAGCAGAGAAATACTATGCTAAACTAGCAGAAATTTCAAAAAATAACCCTTTATCACAAGTAGAAATAAACCAAATAGCAGGTAGTTTGGCTCAATCAGGAATAAAAGGTGAGGATATAGTTGCCTATACAGAAATGGCTGGAAAAATGAAAGTGGCATTTGATATTTCTACAGATGAGGCAGGTACATTCCTTGCCAAAACTAGAGATCAATTAAATTTATCTAAAGATGAGCTTTTCTCATACATGGATACTTTGAATATGTTATCAAATAATTATTCTGTTACTGCTGCACAACTTGCAGATGTATCTGCGAGAACAGGTGGATTTGCTAAGTCTATAAACTTATCTAAAGAATCTAATATGGCGTTTGCAACATCTCTTATATCTACTGGAGTGACTGCTGAGCAAACAAGTACAGTATTAGGTAAGCTATATTCTGAGTTATCACAAGGAGCTAATACTAAGAACAAAGCTGATGCATTAAAACACTTAGGATTTGACCCTAGAACTATAAACAAAGAAATGGCTGAAAATGCTGAAGGTACTATTTTAAAAGTACTAGAAAAAATTAAAAATTCTGATGTTGCTGATAAATCAGCACTAATTAGTGATATCTTTGGGAGTGATAAATCAGTAATCAATGGATTATCGGTATTATCAGAAAACTTAGATGGGGTTAAAGAGAAATTAGAAAAGGCAAAGGAAGCGGTATCTGAAAATGAAAAGGTTAATGGAGAGTATCAAGATAGAATAAACACTCTAACTAATCAACTAAAAATATTAAAAAATAATTTCATTAATAGTTTAGCAGATATTGGAAAGAGTGTTGCTCCAGAATTAAAAGAAACAGTGGATTGGCTTACTGGAATTATGAAAGGCATTGCTAATTTTATCAAAGAAAATCCCAAGTTAGTAAGTTTTATTTTTAAATTGGTGGCAAAATTTGCTCTTTTAAAAATTGCTTTAGGTAGTTTTAATTATTTGTTTGGACCTCTATTAACAGGGCTATCTAAGCTAGGTGCTTTTTCTGATGTTGCACAAAAATTTGGCTTTATTAAAGCTTTTAAAAAATTCTTCCCTCTAGACCAGCTATCAAATGTCAAGTAAATTTTTTAAAAAGTTAATTTTTTTTCTAA
>ERZ773099.3387-NODE-3387-length-10297-cov-24.337532_pt1 | contig 10297 bp, 6 predicted proteins | sample MGYA00511120_ERZ773099 | MGnify/ENA primary metagenome ERZ773099 (study PRJEB29015, sample SAMEA2738012) | human oral metagenome | biome: human oral; feature: human-associated habitat; material: dental | place: China | collected 2104 ... | reverse complement strand
CCGCGCCGCAGGCGGGCGTGCACCTCTCCCTTTTCCCAGCGGCCGTGGGCGCGATCCTCTTCGCGGGCTCCGGGTATGTCTGCGAGGCGGTCCGCTCGGGCATCAACTCCGTCGCCAAGGGGCAGATCGAGGCCGCCCGCGCGCTGGGGATGCCCTTCGGGCTCATCATCCGCGCGGTCGTGCTGCCCCAGGCCCTCGCCCGCACCGTCCAGCCGCTGGTCAACATCTTCATCTCCTGCCTCATCGGCTCCGCCCTGGCCGCAGCCATCGGGGTGCGCGAGCTCACCAGCATCACCCAGCAGCTCAACTTGGAGTCCGGGGAGGCCGTCCTCATGTTCCTGTTGTCGGGCATGATCTATCTGGCACTCGCCTTCGGTGCGACCAGGCTCGGGGGCCTGCTCGAGCTTCGCCTCGCGAGCGGGCGGGAGGCACGAGCATGAGCTCCACCCCCAGCGCCATTCGCGCGGTGCGGCGCGTCCGCCCCGGACGGGCCGCGGACGCGGACCTCCTCTTCGACGCTCCCGGGCCCAGGGGCCGGCGGCGCATCGCCATCCTCTCCGGCATCGCGACCCTCGTCGTCGTGGCGCTGATCGCCGCGGCGCTCCACCAGCTGGCCCTTGAGGGCCAGCTCGCCTACCCCAAGTGGCGCTTCTTCCTGGGGCAGTCGATCGTCCTCTTCCTGGGAAGGGCGCTGGGAGGGACGCTGGCCGTCACCGCGGTCTCCGCGCTCCTGTCCTTCCCCCTGGGCATCCTCCTGGGCTGGGCGAGGATGGGCGCCGGTCCGGCCGGGCGGACGGTCGTGGGAACGTGGGTCGACATGATGCGGGCCGTGCCCATGCTCCTGCTCATCTACTTCTTCCTGCTGGCGGTGCCCCGCTTCGGCCTCACGCTGCTGCCCTTCTGGATGCTCACCATCCCCATTGTCATGTGCACCTCGGCGACGACGGCGGAGGTCTTCCGCTCCGGGGTCCTGGCACTGGACCGAGGGCAGACCGAGGCGGCCCAGGCCCTGGGGCTCAGCCGGGGGCAGACGATGCGCCTCGTCCTGGCGCCGCAGGCCCTGCGGCTCATGCTGCCGACCCTGGTCACCCAGCTCGTGACGATCCTCAAGGACTCCTCACTGGGCTACGCCGTCTCCTACGCCGAGCTCATGTACGCCGGGAAGGTCCTCATCACCAGCACCGCGCAGAACTACAAGCTGGATGTCTACGTGCCCGCCTACATCATTATCGCCCTGCTCTACGTGGTCATGAACTGGTCGCTGGGCGCGCTGGCCCGCAGCATCGAGGCGCGCACGCGCTGACCGCGCTCTCGCGCCGAGATCGGTCGAGTTCCGCGCCGAGATCGGTCCGGTAGCTCACCGCCCCGAGCCGAGCGCCTCCGCAATGAGCCGGGCGGTCCTGATGGCCTTGGCCGAGCCCCTTCGCCCGCCCAGGGCGACGACACTCGGCAGGTCGACGGCGACGCCGACGGCCCGCACCTCGGGCAGCAGCGCCAGGACGGTCTCCAGCACCCCCGACGTCGTCGACGGAAGCCTCTTGGCGGAGGCCAGCTCCTCGGTGATGGCGGTCAGCAGCGGCCACACCAGCCCCAGCCCGCCGGCCTGCGCCAGGAGGGACAGGGTCGAGCTGATCCGCGCCCCCGAGACCTTCCAGGTCAGTCGCCACTCCTCGTGGCCCCACGCCTCAACCAGGCAGCCGGGGCGCAGCCGCCCCTCCTCCCAGGCGGTCAGCAGCGCCTCGGCGACAAGAGCGCGCTGCGAGGAGTCGCCGCGATCGGCCATGACCAGACCGGCGTAGGCGAGCATCGGCGTCACGGGCGACGCGCACGCGGCCGCCAGTACGAACCGGTCCAGCGGACGAAACCAGAGAGGAGGGTCATCGAGCCTCAGGAGGTGAAGAATCTCCGCGGCGGGCCGGGTCGGGTGCGCGGGCAGCAGGTTGAGGACAGTGGCCTCATCCCAGGAGCGGTGCGGGTTGAACGGCTCGGTCCAGGCGCCGTCGATGCCGAGCATCTCGGCGACGGCGGGGACGTCGCCGGTCGCCACCAGTCGCCCGCCCGGGGCTCCGCCCTCGCCCCGCGCCGGATCCTCCGGCTCGATGTGCAGCTGACCGGCGCGCACCGGGGTCCGCCGCCACACCTCGACGACCTCGGCCAGGGTCGCCCCCAGGCCCTCGATCGGCTGGGCCAGGTCGGTCAGGTCCTCGGGCACCTCCGCGGCGTCCAGGCGGGCCAGCGCCGTGAGGACGTCCGTAGGAGCAACCGCGACACCGGCCTCGCGGAACACACGGGCACGCGCGGCGAAGCCCTCCCAGCTCACCCGGTGGGCGGTATGGGTCGGAGTGGACAGCAGGCACGGCACCCGGCCGAGAAGACGCAGGGCCTCCATCACCCGACGGCCCACCAGCTCGGTCAGGGGCGCCGCCTCGACCAGGTGCAGGGGCCGCTCCTCCTCCCCCCAGCGCCCCACCTGGTGCAGCATCTCGCCGAGCACGGTGTTCTGCGCGGCGTGCTGGAGGCTCGCGCCTGCCGCCCGGCGCACCGGCCCCAGCCCCCGGGCGTGGGCGGTCGCCAGAAGGTGTGCGAGAGCGACTTCCTGGTTGTCCTGCAGGCCGCAGATGTCCTCCTGAAGAATGGCCATGAGCTCGTCCAGGGCGGGGTCGTCCAGGACCAGGTCCTCGGCGTCCATGTCGGACAGCGGCTGCGGGCGGGCCTCGGCCGGCTCCTGCCACAGGCCGAGGAGCTCCGGCGCCGTCGGCTCGCCCCACCGGGTCGCCAGCGCGGCGGCGGCCCCGGCGGTCGTGGTGTCGGGGTCGGCGGCGAGCTGCGAGACGGTCTCCCGCAGCTCGAGGGAGGGGGCCGACAGCTCTTTGAGGGCCTTGAGCACGGTGCGGCGCAGCATCTTCTCCTTGCGCGCCAGGACCGTGAGGGCGATCCGCGTCAGCTCCTCCTCGCTGAGGGCCGAGCCGTCGGGCCCACCGGCTAAGAGCCGGGTGACGGCGAGCTTCACGAAGGGGCCCTCGGCACTGGGCAGCGCCTCCAGGACACGACGCCGCTCGTCCCACAGAAGGTCCTCGGCGCCGCAGATCCGGATCCATCTGATGGCACTGCGCTGGGACGTGCGGTAGTCGCCGCGGTCGACGACGGACAGCAGGGCCCGGAGCATCTGCGTCCGGTCGAGGGGCTCGACGGCGTCGAGGGCCTCCAGGTGCTCACCGCGGCGCCGCCAGTCGGCGTCGTCGTCGGTCACGATCCCCAGGGCGTCGGGAACGGCGCAGACGGCGAGGAAGTGCTCGCTCCAGCGCCGCCCCGGCTCCGGGTCGCATCGCTGATGGTCGGCCCATGCCTCCCAGAAGCGGGGCTCGGTGGGCAGGGGCAGGTCGTAGGCGATGACGAGCTCGTCAATGAGCGGGGCGTAGGCGTACTGGCTGGAGCGGCGCCGGAGCAGCCCCGCCACCAGCGCCTCCGCCCTGGCCCCGCCCAGCGGGGCGGTGAAGGCCCGCAGGGCTCCCCTCGGGTGGATCCCGCAGGCGGCGGAGTAGCTCAGGAGCGACAGGAGAAGAGCGGCCGGGGCGTCCAGGTGCGCGCCGAGGACGACGACGGCGCCCTCGCGCCACGAGGTGCTCGAGCGCTTCTGCACGGTGCCGGCGTGCCGGCGGAAGGCCCGGGCGAGGTGAGCGCGGTCCTCGGGCGGGAGCTCCTCAAGGGGCGCGACCCCGCGCCGTTCGACGTCGTCGACGAACGAGCCGAGCCGCTCGGCATCCCAGTCGGTGTTGTCAGTCATGAAGAGCCTCCTGGCTGAGCCGAGCTGCGAGCAGGTGCTTGCAGGCGCCGCGCGCGCCCCCGTAGCGGCGCCACCACCTGCACGAGCAGCCCGCGGGCTCGGTGCGCACGACGTACTCGTCCTGGTCGTCACGGCCTCCGCGCACCCGGTACACCCCCGGGTGCCCCTCGCAGGGGCGGACGGCGCCGTCGTCGACGAGCCGCCGGGCGTTCTTCAGGCGCGGGTTTGCCCGGAGCACCCGCGCGGCCCTCCCGGCCGGAGGGCTGGGCAGCTCCCGGTGGAAGTAGGCGCCCTCGAACAGGTCGTAGCCCACGCGCCCGTCCACGGCCAGGGCGGCCAGCGCCCGGCCGACCCGCCGGACGCCCAGCCCCGTCCGGCGCGCCAGGTCCTCCCCGTCGATGCGCGGCTCGAAGGCCAGGTGCGCGCCGACGAGCGCGGCGTCGTCCGCCGTGGTGCCCGCGGCGAGCTTGGTCAGCAGCGCGCCCTCTCCGGAGAAGCCCCGGTGGCGCTCGGCGGTGAGGGTGTAGGTCAGCCGGCCGAAGGGCACGCCGATCTCCCACACCGATGCCGCCCTCTGCGCCCCGGGCGCGCCGTAGACGCGCAGCCCCGTGACCTGGGGGATCAGGCGGCGCGCGGATCGCAGCCGGTTCAGGCCCTCGGCGTGGACCGTTCCCGGCCCGGGGCGCAGCGCGGGGCGCACGCCGGTGCGGCTCGCCGTCCACGCCCCCGCGCGTCCCGGTCCGTCCGTCAGGGAGGCGAGGAATCGGCGCGCGGGCGCGGCCGGGGTCTCGCCGATCAGCTCCAGGCCGGTGCTGAGCTCCTGGGAGGAGCCCAGGGCCTTGATCCAGCGCTCGGGCAGGTCCACCTTGCGCTCCACGTGGGTGGCCTGCGGGGTCGACACGCGCAGCTCGTCGGCGCCTATGCTCAGGTGCATCAGCTCCGAGGAGCGGATCTGGGCCAGGGCCTCGCGCAGCGGCCGGTTGAGGTCGACGTTCGTCGTGCCGTGGCGGATGTCCCCGCCGTCGAAGGCCTGCGACAGCAGGTCGAGGCGCACCGCGACGGTGTTGCAGGCGGAGAAGGCCTCCATGCGTATGCGGTCTCCGTTGGCCGTGCAGATGGGGTCGTACGACGCCGCCGGCCTGGGCCGGATGTACCGGGTCTGGGCGACGTCGGCCAGCACCAGCAGGCCGCGCGCCAGCACCAGCGGCTGGGCGGCGAACCCCGAGAAGAACCCGGGGGTCTCGGTCAGTCCCTGCGGCGTGAGCGCGGGGGCGAGCTCCAGCGCCAGTCCCGCCTCGTCGAGCAGCGAGGGGGCGGTGAATGATCTCATGCGCCCGAGGCTATTGCGGGGGTCTGACGCATTCGCCCGGCGGTTCGGAGCGGTTCCGCCGGAGGCCGGGAGCGGTGGGCCGACGGCGCCGTCGGCCCACCGCTCCCCGGCGGAGAGGGCCGGGGGTCGGTGCGGCGGGCGGGCGCTACCGGTCCTGCGCGAGGGCGGGGACCGGGGCCGGGTCGGGCTCGACGACGGGCTCCAGGCGCTCGCCGGACAGGTAGATGCGCATGGTCAGGGATTCCAGGGTCGTGGTGTCCCCGGGGCGGTCCTGACGGCAGTCCGTGGCGCCCGTGCGCGCGGCCCGCGCCCCCTCGGGGTTGATCGCCCGCCAGTGCGCCGCCGGGCCCCGCTTCACCCGCCGCGCCAGGGCGAAGGCCGAGCTGTGCGGCCGCGGCACCGGCCAGGTCGAGTCCCAGGTCAGGTGCCAGTCCTTGCCGTGGGCGTCGGGCAGGACCACGTCGACCTGGTCGAGGGAGCCGTTGATGATGACGAGCAGGTCGTCGTCGCCCAGCGTCCGGCCCGAGCGCAGCATCTGGATCACCCGCGTGGCCGGATCGTGCCACGTCCAGCCCTGCATGGGCTCGCCGTCGGCCCGGTACCAGGCCAGGTCGGCGATCTCGTCCCCGTTCGCGGGCCGGCCGGAGGCGAAGGCGGCCGGGCGCATGACCGGGTGCTCGTCGCGCAGGCGCAGCAGGAAGCGCGTGGTGGCGATGAGGTCGTTCTGCCAGGGCGCCAGGTCCCAGTCGTACCAGGAGATCGGGGAGTCCTGGCAGTAGGAGTTGTTGTTGCCGCCCTGGGAGCGGCCCATCTCGTCGCCGCCCAGCAGCATGGGTGTGCCGGCCGAGACCAGGAGGGTGCCCAGCACGTTGCGCGAGCTGCGCCGCCGCAGCACCTCGAGGGGGCCGGCGTCGATCCCCTCGGGGACGTCCCCGTCGGTCCCGTGGTTCCACGAGCGGTTGTCGTCGGTGCCGTCGCGGTTGTCCTCGCCGTTGGCCAGGTTGTTCTTGTGGTCGTAGCTGACCAGGTCGCGCAGCGTGAAGCCGTCGTGGGCGGTGACGAAGTTGACGCTCGCCAGGGGCCCGCGCCCGCCCGGGTACTCCCCGTGGCTGAACATGTCGGCGCTGCCGGCCAGGCGCGTGGCCAGGTCGCGCACGCCCGAGCCGGGCCGACCCCGGGTCATCTCGGACACGTCCGCCAGCCAGAAGGAGCGCACCGTGCCGCGGTAGCGGTCATTCCAGTCGTGGAAGGGGGCGGGGAACTCCCCGGTCCGCCAGCCGCCCGGGCCCACGTCCCAGGGCTCGGCGATGAGCTTGACGCCCGAGAGCAGCGGGTCGGTGGCCATGCCCACCAGCAGGGGGTGGTGGGGGTGGAACTCGGTGGCGTTGCGCCCCAGCGCGACCGCCAGGTCGAAGCGGAAGCCGTCCACGCCCACGTCGCCCGCCCAGTAGCGCAGGGAGTCCAGGGTGAGCTGGACGGCGCGCGTGGAGCGGAAGTCGACCGTGTTGCCGGTGCCGGTGACGTCGATGTACTGGGCGGGGCGGTGGGGGGCGTGCAGGTAGTACTCCAGGTCGTCCAGGCCGCGCAGGGACAGGCTCGGCCCGCTCATCCCCGACTCGCAGGTGTGGTTGTAGACCACGTCCATGATGATCTCCAGGCCGGCCTCGTGCAGGATCGAGACCATGCCGCGGACCTCGTCGAGAACGGCCTGGGGCCCGGCCCTCCGGGCGGCGCGCGTGGCGTAGGAGGGCTCCGGGGCGAAGTAGGACAGGGTCGAGTAGCCCCAGTAGTTCGTCCGGCCCCTGGTCAGCAGGAAGACCTCGGAGAAGGAGGCGTGGATGGGCAGCACCTCGATCGTGGTCACGCCCAGGTTCTTGAGGTAGTTCACGGTGACCGGGTGGGCCAGGCCCGCGTAGGTGCCGCGCAGCTCCGGGGGCACTCCCGACATGTTGAGGGTCAGCCCCTTGACGTGGGTCTCGTAGATGACGGTGCGCTCCTGGGGCACCTTCGGCCCGGGGACCACCGGGAAGGAGGGGCCCGTGACCACGCCGACGGCCACGTGCCCGGCCGAGTCCAGGGCCGAGGGCGTGAAGGGCACGTACAGGGGGTTGTAGTCGGCGTCGACCTCGTGGGCGAAGATCTCCGGACCCAGGACGGGGGCGCCCTCCAGGGCGCGGGCGTAGGGGTCGAGGGTGAGCTTGCGGGGGTTGGCCAGCAGCCCCTCGGAGGGGTTCCACTCGCCGTGGACGCGGTAGGCGTAGCGCTGGCCGGGTCCCACGCCGCTCACGTGCGCGCCCCAGGCGCCGCGCTGGGGCCCGTGCATGCCCACGCGCCGCTCGGAGACCACGGCGCCGGCGCCGTCGGTCTGGAGCAGGCACAGGTCGACGGCGGAGGCGTGCGGGGCGACGACGACGAAGCTCGTGCCGTCCCCCACGGGGGTAGCCCCCAGGCGCGTACGGTCGCGGGCGTCCTCGGGGCTGAGGACCGCGGGTTGCAGCTCGAGCGTGCACGGCATGAGGGCCATTGTCCCGGCTGGGCCCGGCCGGTACCAACTCCAACGGTGCGAGTGAGACATACGCCGCCGGTGCGGTGAGACCCGCGGCACATGAACCGGGGCGGCGTGCACTCCGTCTCAAGCCGATTCCGACCGGCGGCGGCGATGGCGCGATATGGCAATCTTGGGCGCATGAAAATCGTGGTCTGCATCAAGCACGTCCCCGACGTGCAGTCGGAGCGCCGTCTCGAGGGCGGCCGGCTCGTGCGCGGGGAGGACGACGTCCTCAACGAGCTCGACGAGAACGCCGTCGAGGCCGCCGTCGCCCTCGTCGAGGACCTCGGCGGCGAGGTCGTCGCCCTGACCATGGGGCCCGAGGACGCCGAGGACGGCCTGCGCCGCGCCCTCCAGATGGGCGCCGACTCCGGCGTGCTCGTCACCGACGAGTCCCTGGCCGGGGCCGACGTCGTCGCCACCGCCCGCACCCTGGCCGCCGCCATCGGGCGCATCGGCGGGGCCGGGGACGGCGGGACCGGGGACGTGGACCTGGTCATCACCGGCATGGCCTCGCTGGACGCCATGACCTCCATGCTGCCGGGGGCGCTGGCGGCCGCCCTGGGCGTGCCCGCCCTCACCCTGGCCTCCTCCCTGGAGGTCTCCGACGCCGGGGACGTCCTGATCACCCGCGCCGTGGGGACCCTGCGCGAGTCGCTGGCCGCCCCCACCCCGGCCCTGGTGTCCGTCACCGACCAGGCCAACGAGCCGCGCTACCCCAATTTCGCCGCCATGCGGGCCGCCAGGAAGAAGCCCGTCGACACCTGGGACCTGGCCGACCTCGGCCTGGAGCCGGGCGCCGGGCCCGCCATCGCCGTCGTCGACTCCAAGGCCCGGCCCGCCCGCCAGGCCGGCATCATCCGCACCGACGCCGGGGCGGCCGGGCGCGAGCTGGCCGCCTGGCTCGTCGAGAACAAGCTCGTCTGAGCGCGGCGAGAAGGAGAGAAAGAGCATGTCCCAGAACCTCACCGCCCCCGTCCTCGTCCTGGTCGATCCGGACGCCCCGACCGGCGCCGCCCCCGCCCCCGCCGGGGCGTGCCTGGACCTGCTGGGCGGCGCCCGGCGCCTGACCGGCGGCGAGGTCGTCGCCCTCGTGCTCGGCGACGCCGGCGCCCCCGACGCCCTCGCCGCCGCCGGCGCCGACCGCGTCCTGACGGCCGATCTCGACGGCCTGGAGTCCCTGGCCGGCGCCGCCGCCGACGCCCTCGTCGCCGCGGCCCGCCGGGTGCGTCCGGGCGTCGTCCTCGTCGTCTCCGACTACCGCGGCAAGGAGATCGCCGGCCGGGCCGCGATCCTGCTCGGCTCGGCCTGCGTGTCCGACGTCGCCGCCCTGGAGGTCGTCGACGGCGAGCTGCGGGCCTCCAAGCTGGTGCTCTCGGGCTCCTGGTCGACCACCATGTCGGTGACCCCGGCGCCCGAGGGGACCCCGGTGCTCGCCGTGCGGCCCGGCGCCTTCGGGGCCGAGGCGGACGGCCGGGAGCCGGGGGCCGGGCGGGCCGCCCGGGTCGAGGCGCTCGAGGTGGAGGCGGCCCCCGCCTCGCGGGCGGTGCGCGTGGTCTCCCGCGAGCGCGTCGGGGCGGCCGCCGGCCCGCCCCTCACCGAGGCCCGCACCGTCGTGGTCGGCGGGCGCGGGGTCGACGGCGACTTCGACCTGGTCCGCTCCCTGGCCGACCCGCTGGGCGCGGCCGTGGGGGCGACCCGCGTGGCCTGCGACGAGGGCTGGATCGAGCGCAGCGCCCAGATCGGCCAGACCGGCGAGACGATCTCGCCGCGCCTGTACATCGGGCTGGGCGTGTCCGGGGCGATCCACCACACCAGCGGCATCCAGGGGGCCGGGACCATCGTGGCGGTGTGCGACGACTCCGAGGCGCCCATCTTCGAGATGGCGGACTTCGGGGTGGTCGGGGACGTGGCCGACGTCGTGCCCCAGCTGGTGGACGAGCTGGCGCGCCTGCGCGGCTGAGCCGGCGCGGACGGGCCGGGGCCGTAAGCGTCGTACCCGGACGCTACCCTGACCGCATGGACCTGCTCCCGCTCGCCGCCGCCCCCGACCGGTCTGACGCCGTCGGGCCCGGCGCCGCCCCCGCCCAGCTGCGCCCGCCCGCCGAGGAGCGCTGGGCCGCCGAGCTGGAGGCCCTGGCGGCCGCCGACGCCGCCTCCGGCGCCGAGGTCCCCGCCGGCTGGAGGCTGTCGCCCCGCTCCGTGCGCGCCTTCATCGTGGGCAACCAGGCCCTGGGCGTGACCCGCAAGTTCTACGGCGACGACCCCCTGGTCGACCGCGCCGTCGTCACGCTCCTGGGCCGTCAGGGGCTCATGCTCGTGGGCGAGCCGGGCACCGCCAAGTCCATGCTCTCCGAGCTGCTGAGCGCGGCGGTCAGCGGGGCCTCGACCCTGACGATCCAGGGGTCGGCGGGTACCACCGAGGACCACATCCGCTACTCGTGGAACTACGCCCTGCTCATCGCCGAGGGGCCCACCCGCCGGGCCCTGGTGCCCTCGCCGGTCTACCAGGCCATGGAGTCCGGGAGCCTGGTCCGCTTCGAGGAGATCACCCGCTGCCCGCCCGAGATCCAGGACACTCTCGTGTCGGTCCTGAGCGAGAAGCAGCTCATGGTCCCCGAGCTGGGCGACGGCT
>ERZ773099.3386-NODE-3386-length-10299-cov-4.862749_pt1 | contig 10299 bp, 9 predicted proteins | sample MGYA00511120_ERZ773099 | MGnify/ENA primary metagenome ERZ773099 (study PRJEB29015, sample SAMEA2738012) | human oral metagenome | biome: human oral; feature: human-associated habitat; material: dental | place: China | collected 2104 ... | reverse complement strand
AAATATGGCTCATACGGAATCTATGGTGCGTACGGCAATTACGGGAACTATGGGACGAAAAAAGAGAAATAGACTATAGGAGTTGCTATGTTTGAGAAACAGAAAGAAATTCAGAAATTGGGAATAGCAGTAATCCAGCTGTTGGTGGTTATACTGGTGGCTATTTTAGTGAGCTTTATTTCAAATTCTGATTTGACTCGATCAAGCATTTTTATATTGGCTCTGCTTCATATGGCTGTGTTTTATATCAGCGATTTCTATAATCATTTCTTACAAAGGGGTTATCTTATAGAAATGATTCAGATACTCAAATATAGCGCCTTTTATATTTTTGCCATAACATTTTCTTCATTTATGATGGAAGAACGTTTTTCTATCTCTCGTAGAGGATTGATATATTTTATTGTATTAAATGCTTTATTTATATATAGTACAAATGTCTTGGTTAAAAAATACTACTCTTCTGTTTATCCCAAATCAAAAAATAGCAAAAAACTTTTCATTATAACAATAAAATCTCGTTTAAACCGAATCCTAACTCAGTTTGAGCAAGCACAGGATTTTGTTGGAGAAATAGTGGCAATCACAGTTGTAGATGACCCGTTCTTTGAAAGTCAGGAGTTTAATGTCGTAGCTGAAAAAGATATGATCGAATACGCGACTCGCGCAGTTGTTGATGAGGTATTTGTTAATGTCCCAAGTGAATTGTACAAGTTGGACAAACTGGTCTCACAATTTGAACATATGGGAATTGATACGACTATTAATATCAATGCCTTGGACTTCCCAACCAATAGTGAGAAAAAGGTTCGGAAAGTTGCAGGCTTCAATGTAGTGACTTTTTCAACGAAGTTTTACAGTTATCACCACGTTTTATTAAAGAGACTTTTGGATATTATCGGTTCTCTTTTTGGCCTTATTCTTTGTGGGCTTGCAGCAATTTTCTTAGTACCACAGATAAAAAAAGATGGTGGTCCTGCTATTTTTGCTCAAGATCGAGTTGGGAAAAATGGCCGTATTTTTAAGTTTTATAAATTCCGCTCAATGTACATAGATGCTGAGGAACGAAAAAAAGAATTGATGGCTCAAAACACGATGACAGGCGGAATGTTTAAGATGGATAACGATCCACGCGTTACACCTATTGGTCGCTTTATCCGTAAGACCAGCCTAGATGAGCTTCCACAATTTTGGAATGTTCTTAAAGGTGATATGAGCTTAGTTGGTACGCGCCCCCCCACTGTTGATGAGTACGAAAAATACACACCAGAACAGAAAAAACGCCTCAGTTTTAAACCGGGCATTACAGGTTTATGGCAAGTCAGTGGTCGTAGTGGAATCACGGATTTTGATGATGTCGTAAAATTGGATGTGTCTTATATTGATGACTGGACTATTTGGTCGGATATTAAAATTTTGTTAAAGACCGTCAAGGTCGTGCTAATGAAAGATGGAGCGAAGTAGAGGAATGGTTAACAGAATTAAAATATTAGGTATTAATATTGACCCATTAACGATGGCTGAAACGGTAGAGAAAGTAGATAGAATGATTATTGAAAAATCTCCTCTTCATCTTATGGGGGTAAATGCGGACAAAATCAATCAGTGCCATTCGGATGAGGTTATCAAGAAGATTGTCAATGAGTCAGGTATCATCAATGCAGATGGTGCTTCGGTCGTGTTAGCTGGTCGATTTTTAGGTCAGCCGATTCCTGAGCGTGTGGCTGGGATTGATCTCATGCAGGAACTGCTAAACTTGTCTAACAGCAAGGGTTATTCTGTCTATTTTTTAGGAGCCAAGGAAGAAATTCTACAGGATATGCTGTCTATTTTCAGGGTGAGCTATCCAAAACTTAAGGTAGTTGGCTTTCGAAATGGCTATTTTACAGAAGATGATGAGGAAGCTATTCAGGAAGCTATTCGGGAGAAAAATCCGGCACTAGTCTTTGTCGGTATCACTTCACCCAAAAAAGAGTACCTGATTCAAAAATTTTTGGACAATGGGCTCCAAGCAGTCTTTATGGGGGTTGGTGGCAGTTTTGATGTTCTGTCAGGTCATATCAAACGTGCTCCGCTTTGGATGCAAAAGGCGCATTTAGAATGGCTGTTTAGAGTTGCAAATGAGCCTAAACGACTTTTCAAACGCTATTTTGTGGGGAATGTTAAATTTATTAAGAGTGTTTTAAATGAAAAAAGAAACCAAAGAATGTAATATTTTACATATTTCTAGGACAATGGATATTGGTGGAGCTGAGAGAATAGTCTATCAATTAGCAACTGATTTGAAAGAAGAGTTTTCTAATGTTCATATTGCTTCAATAGGTGGGCTTTGGGTGAATAAGTTAAAAGAATCTGGGGTGCTTCATCACGAAATTGCGGATATTGACAGTAAGAAACCAAAAGTAATATTATCTGTTCTAAAGAGTTTACACAATATAATTAAATCTAATAAAATAACCATAATTCATACTCATCATAGGATGGCCGCTTTCTATGTTCGTTTACTGCAATATATTTTTCCTCATATTAAGCACATATATACTGCTCATAATGTATTCTATGATAAGCTTTTTTTATATGGTTTTTCTCTTAAACGTGCTCACACTGTTGCAGTCAGTCAGGCTGTTAGAGAAAATCTGCAAGAGGATGCTTTAATTTATGATGCAGAGGTCATTTATAATGGTGTGAAATTTGATAAAACGAGTCGAACTGTTAAACATATTACTAACTATACTGGTGTAAAAATTGGTTGTATAGCTAGATTAGCTGAGCAGAAAGGATTGAGTTATCTAATTGAAGCAGTGAAAATACTGGAGGAGCAACCAATAAAGCTCTTTATTATCGGTGAAGGTGAGTTGAGAGATAAATTGTTAGCACAGACGGATAGATTAGGACTAATTAATAAGATAGAATTTTTAGGATATAGAAGAGAGGTAATGGAGTGTATAAATAGCTTTGACTTTTGTGTTTTACCCTCTTTATATGAAGGTTTTGGCTTAGTGGCTATTGAGGCATTTATGAATGGAAAAACAATAGTAGCAACTGATATTCCGGGTGTTAATGAAATAGTAAACGATAAGAATGGAATTCTAGTACCAGTAAAAGATTCAGAACGGTTGGCAGAAGCAATAAAGTTATTAGCTTCAGATTCTTCGTTGAGAGAAATTTTGGCAAATCAGGCCAAAAAAGATTATGAAGAACGGTTTAGTTATCCTATCTTTATAGATAGTTACAGAAAGTATTATAGAAATATTAAGGATACGTAGCTTATGAAAAAAATAATGCTTGTATTTGGTACAAGACCGGAGGCGATTAAGATGTGCCCCTTGGTTAAAGAATTAAAGAAGTATAGTAGTAACTTAGAAACAGTTGTATGTGTGACAGGACAACATAAAGAAATGTTGGAACAAGTTTTAACTGTGTTTGAGGTTACCCCAGATTATGATTTGGAGATTATGAAACAGGATCAGACTCTATTCACTATTACATCAAGTGTGTTAGAAAAGATACAGACTGTCCTTGAAACAGAAAAACCTGATATAGTTTTAGTTCATGGTGATACGACTACAACTTTTGCAACATCTTTAGCAGCTTTTTATTTGGGAATAAAGGTTGGTCATGTTGAAGCGGGTTTGCGGACATATAATCTACATAGTCCATTTCCTGAGGAGTTTAATCGTCAGGCTACATCAATTATTGCAGATTACCATTTTGCGCCGACAGAGATTTCTAAAGAAAATCTTTTAAAAGAGAATCGTAAGAATATTTTCGTTACGGGAAATACGGTAATTGATGCTCTTAAAACAACTGTACAAAATGATTACTATCATCCAATTATTGAGTGGGCTAAAGATAGCAGACTAATTATGCTAACAGCACATAGGCGTGAGAACTTAGGTAAGCCAATGGAACATATGTTTAAAGCTATTAAGCGTGTGTTGAATGAACATAATGATGTCAAAGTTGTTTACCCAATTCATAAAAATCCAAAAGTACGTAAATTAGCTACTGAGGTGTTTGGAGATAATGACCGTATAAGGATTATTGAGCCGTTGGAAGTCATTGATTTTCATAATTTCATGAATCAAAGCTATATGATTTTAACCGATTCAGGGGGGGTTCAAGAAGAAGCACCTTCTTTAGGTAAACCTGTATTAGTAATGCGTGATACAACAGAAAGGCCAGAAGGTATTGAGGCTGGCACTTTAAAATTGGTCGGAACAAATGAAGAAAATATCTATCAAAATTTTAAACTTCTATTAGAGGATAAAGAAGAGTATGAAAAAATGAGTCAAGCAAGCAACCCATATGGAGATGGTACAGCTTGTGAACAGATAGTCAAGATATTGGTAACTAATAGGTGAGAATGAGAGTGATTATGAGGCAAATTAGAATAGATTGGCTGGATTCTTTAAAGGGGTTTGGAATATTATTAGTTATATTAGGACACACTCAGTTTCCGTATAAAGATTATCTTTATTGGTTTCATATGCCTTTGTTTTTTATATTAAGTGGCTATACCTTACATCTGACATACTCCTGCAAAGTCTTTATAATAAAAAAGATTAATTCATTTATAATTCCTTATTTTATTTTTGGGACCCTATTGATTCTTATGACTTATTTTGTTAATCCAAAGTTGATGCTTCTAGAATTTTTGAAATTATTCTATGGGGGGGTAAAAAATGGGGGAACCCTTGGAGCTTTGTGGTTTTTGCCAACGTTATTTTTAGCAGAGTTTACACTATATGCGCTTAATAATAGACGTCTTATAAAAAAACATACGATTATACTTGTTTTGCTATTCCTTTTTTTAACCGCTCGTATTAGTCTAGGAGTCGCTATTCAGTTGCCATTTAATTTAAATATCATTCCTTTAACAGTAATATACCTGTTGTTTGGATTTTATTTTAAAACAGTAGACAAAGTAAATTTTTATTTAAAAGAGATAGTCTGTTTTTGTGTATTGATAATTAGTTTAGTTCTAGCTTCTAAATATCATTTTCAGATGGATTTAAAATACGATAAGGTTACTAATTTGTACTTTGCTATTGTTTTGCCGATTGTTATAACAATTATATTCATATTTAGTTTTCAAAAAATAAAATTTCTAAAAATGAATCCAATTTTAATCTATTTAGGTAAAAATAGTTTGGTAATTATGCTAGTTCATAATTATTTTAGAATATTTTTAGAAAATCAAACAAATTTTTCATGGTGTGTTGTATTTTTATCAACATTATTATTAACAGTGCTGTCTGTAGAGTTTATTAATTTAGGTGAAATTAATAAATACTTAAATCCCAAATTATCTATTAAAAAATAATTTGTTGTATTGAATGATTGTAGAAGGAATACAAATATAAAATGAATAAAAAAAACTTATATATTATGTTTATCTTATTTGTGTATTTTAAGCCTGATTGGTTAAATAATATAACAATTGCAACATATATTTCACAAATATTTTTATTAATTAAAATATTTGTAACTCTTTACTATATTCCAAAATCAATTGTTTTATACAAAATTAATAAAATAGATCTTCTAATATTCTTCTTTCTGTTTAGCCAGACGTTTGCTGCATTTATAACTCAAACTTTATATTTAAATTATATCGGAGGCCAATTCTTTCTTTTAGGCTTATACGCTTTTCTCAAATATAGTCTTCTATCAAATAATAAGGGAACAATCGAAAGTATCTTTATATTGTCATTTATTTTTATATTAATACAAATCTTCACTCAGTTGCTTTTTCCGCACGGTTTAAATGATTTATATAGTGATGGTGATTTCAGAGAATATTTTTTAGGTAGGAAAAATGCTACTACTCCCTATATTATTTTAAGTATGGGTAGCTTTTACATTTTACATAAGAAGATGAATCAATTTCTGTCACAATATGAAATTGGAATGATTATTTTATTTGGAACAATGACATTTTTATCTCGTTCAAGTACAGCGATTGTTTGTTACTTACTATTTATTCTGTTGAGATTAATAGGATTGAAAGAAAATCTAGGTAAATTTTATACTAAGATTAGCTTTATCTTTTATTTAACTATCACAGGAATCATTATTTTTTCTCAAAGTGCGTTTTTAACCATAATTACTTCAGTATTGGGAAAGGACATAACCTTTTCTGGACGGGTCAACATATGGGAATTAGCTATTAGGATTTTTGAGAATAATTTCTGGTTTGGTGGTGGTTTAGAGTTAAATTATAATGCATGGACGAATGGAATTATAGTTAATTCGGCTCATAATACTTTACTAGATATTTTATCTCGAACAGGAATTTTTGCGGGCTTGTTTTTTTCATTAATCTTATTGAATTGTATTATAGGGAAATATAGGATAAAAACAAAGACATTGATAACAATCTTTCTTTCTTTCTTAATGTATACTTTAATGGAAAATTCATCGATAGATATTTTTATGCTACTTGTAACCATTTTAGTCTATTTACCTTTAGGTCAGGAGTTTTCAGATGAAGAGAATACTTAATGCAATTTATTATCGTTTATTTAAACGATATAAAGCTTTATATATCAAAAAGTTTAAAGAGAAATCAATTCAGAAAAATGGAAAGAGAGCAGACTTGCAAAAAGAATTGATTGTATCTTTTACAACAATCCCTAGTCGGATTGCTTACCTCTCTGATGTGATTAAGAGTATCTTGAACCAGACCATTCTCCCAGATAGGTTTATTCTCTATATTTACAAAGATGAATTTACTGATGTTGATATTGAAAGTATTTTAACTAAAGAGATTCAACAAGGTTTAGAAATTATTTATGTTGATGAAAATCTTCGGTCGCATAAAAAATATTTCTATGCTATGAGAGATAATCCTAAAAGTATTGTTATTACTATTGATGACGATATTATTTATCCATCAAAAACTATTGAAAAATTAGTTAAATCATATCGGAAACATCCAGAGTGTATTTCTGCAATTCGTTGCCATAAAATGCTGTTTGACAAACAAAATAAATTACTACCTTATAAAAAATGGGAGTATGAATATATTGGAACTAAGGAATCCTTAAAGCAACTATTTTTCACAAGTGGTGGAGGAACGCTATTTCCTCCTATAGTACGCACTGAAGATTTGTTTAATAAAGAAAATATCAAGTCACTAAGTTTTTTTGCAGATGATGTATGGCTTAATCTTCTAGCAATAAAAAATGGTGTCAAAGTGGTTAAGGCAACTTGGGGTAAAGGAACTCCGATTACGATTGATGATAACCCAGAAAAAAGTTTAGTATATATGAATGCACTGTATGATAACAATAATGATAAATGTATTGCTAGTATGATTAAACACTACGACATAGACTTTAAAGGAATTGATTGATGGATTTAGGAGAGAATTTTAAAAAGGGCATTTTGTACACTGCTTTGGGAAAGTATTCAAATGTCGTAATACAACTCATAGTAACAGCTGTTCTGAGTCGGATTCTGACTCCTAAAGAATATGGTATTGTAGCAGTTGTGAATGTGTTTTTAGTGTTTTTCCAAATACTGGCAGATTCAGGTATTGGTCCAGCTATTATTCAGAATAAGGAGCTAAATCAGTCCGATCTAAATAGTATTTTTACGCTTACTATTTATTCAGGTCTTGTTTTGTCTGTTATATTTTGTATTCTTGGGTATCCAATGAGCTTAGCATATGGAGATTTTATCTATATAAGGCTTTATCTTTTGCTAGGAATTTGTGTATTCTTTTATACTATCACGATTGTTCCCCAAGCCATATTGACCAAGGAGATGCGCTTTAAACAAGTAAATTTATTGACATTGGTTGCGAATATAGTGAGTGGGCTTGTCGGAATATTATTAGCTTTAGGAAATTTTGGAGTTTACTCATTGATTTTTTCAAATATTGTAAAAGCTCTGGTTCTATTTCTCGTTCTATATTGGAAGGTAAAACTGCAGCCTAGTCGAAAGATTGATAGAGGTTCTATTAAAAAAATTTTTGAATTTTCAAAGTTTCAATTTCTGTTTAACTTTTGGAATTATTTTGCAAGAAATTTAGATAATCTTCTGATTGGACGTTTCATCAATTCTTCTGCTTTGGGTTACTATGATAAAGCTTATCAATTGTCTCTATATCCTAATCAGATTTTATCACAAATAATTACACCTGTTATTCATCCGATTATGTCCAACTTTGAAAAAAATCAGAAGAAAATGGGAGAGATCTATTTACAGGTTTCAAGTCTATTGATTATTTTAGGTATGCCTATTTCAGCTTACTTATACTTTAATGCCAAGGATATCATCATATTTATGTTTGGAGATAGCTGGTCTGAAAGTATTCCTGTTTTTAGGATTTTGGCTGTGACGATATGGCTTCAGATGGCTAACAGTCCAACTGGGGCATTTTATCAAGCAACAAACCGTACAAACACTCTATTTAAAGTTGGCATGCTAACTTCAACTATTAATATTGCTGCAATTATTATTGGAATTATGATGAAAGATATTAATGCTATTGCAATGATGTTATTATTTTCATTTACACTTAGTTTAGGGATCAATACTTACTATCTAACGCAGAAAATATTAAATATTAATATTAAATTCTATATGAGATCTATTTTTGTTAGCGCAATTATTATAGGTCCATATATTTTATTGAATATTTTTGTATTAAATATTAACTTTAGCACACTACCAAATCTAGTTATACAAGCAAGTGTTTTAATATTAACTTGGGGGTTGGGACTGTTTATTAGCAAAGAGTATAAACAGCTATTATTAATCTTAAGAAGTTGAATTGATGGGGGGGGCTTCGTGAAAATTTTATTAGTAAATATGTTCTATAATGAAGAAGGTGGTGCTCAAAAAAGCACGATGTATCTTGCAGAACAATTATATAGAGAAGGGCATCAAGTTTTTGTGTATTCAAATGATGCTGTTGATAGAGATGTCGACGAAGAAAAAAATGGCGTGAAAATTTTCAGAAGAACTGTCCCATTTTTTGATTTGCATTATATTTTTAAGAGCAAAAAGAATATTTTTAAACATTTTTTTTATAAGATGTTTGAAACCTACAATATTTTTGCTAAAAAAATTTTTACAAATATTTTGGATGAGGTACAGCCAGATGTAGTCCATTTTAATACTATTTCAGGTATGTCTTTATCTATTGTTAAAGAGACTAAAAAAAGAAATATTAAAACAGTGTGGACCTTACGTGATTACTGGTTAGAATTTCCTTGGGGAAATAAAAATAATGTATTGATTAAAACTCTGAATGCTATTTACAAGCCTTTTGTTAAAAAAAGTTTGAAAAACCTTGATATCATAACAGCACCATCTGCTTTTACTCTCAATAACTTTATTGAAAAAAATTACTTTAATACAGATTCTCAAGTATGCAAAGTTATAGAAAATGCGGTCATTTTTTCAAGAGAGAATTTAGAGCAAGTCATTTCTGAAAAACGAAAAAATCAACGGTCAGTAGGTGAAACGAAATTTTTATTTGTTGGGTCTATTCTTGAGTTAAAGGGAATTTTTAATCTTGTTTCAACATTCAAAAAGTTACATTATCCTGCTATTTCTTTGCAAATAGTAGGGAAAGGAAATGGTACAGAGAAATTGTTGAGAGAGATTGAGGGAGATGAACGTATTAGATATTTGGGATTTAAAAATACAGATGAATTATACAAAATTTATCAAAATTCAGATGTCCTCGTAGTTCCTTCAGAATGGGATGAACCTTTTGGTAGAGTTGTTATTGAAGGCAATGCTAACGGGTTGCCAGTAATTGGTTCAAATAGAGGTGGAATTCCTGAAATCCTCGAAACGACCAAGGGAGGCAAAGTTTTTGATGATAGAACAGAAAATAACTTGTTTAATGTGATGAAAAATTTCGTTGAAGATACAAATTATAATATATATTACGCTGGTATTTTAAAAAACATTGATATTTATACTATTGAGAAACAAAGTGAGAAATTTCTTGAATTGTATAATAAATGAAGATTTTTTTGTAACAAAAGGTGGTAAACATGAAAATAGCAGTAGCAGGTACAGGGTATGTTGGTTTGTCCATTGCAGTTTTGTTGTCTCAGCATCATCAAGTAGTAGCGGTGGATATCATTCCTGAGAAAGTCGAGCTAATCAATCAAAAACAGTCCCCTATCCAAGATGATTATATAGAGAAATATCTTGCAGAAAAAGAGTTAAATTTAGTGGCTACATTGAATGCAGAAGAAGCTTATCAGGATGCAGATTTTGTTGTTATTGCAGCTCCAACTAATTATGATCCGAAAAAGAATTTCTTTG
>ERZ773099.3385-NODE-3385-length-10304-cov-7.145868_pt1 | contig 10304 bp, 8 predicted proteins | sample MGYA00511120_ERZ773099 | MGnify/ENA primary metagenome ERZ773099 (study PRJEB29015, sample SAMEA2738012) | human oral metagenome | biome: human oral; feature: human-associated habitat; material: dental | place: China | collected 2104 ... | reverse complement strand
GTCTAGTTCTTCTTCCGTCAAGGGAGGGGTTGTCTTGCGATGCAAGGACTGCCAGGTTTGGCGGCTGATTTTCTCAAAATGTAAAAATTCGTTGGTCATAATTTTTCCTCGTTCGATATCTTAGTATATCATATTTCACTTATAAAGGCAGGAACGAATTGAATCTATTTATGATATATAGTTTTTAAAAGACATGAAAACCATTGAAAAACTTTGGTTGTTATCATAATAGATGTAGTCTGTGTCTTGAAATTTAGCTTTGTAAACGATTTAACATTTCACTAAAATATGGTAAAATAGTTTCATGAGTAAAATGTATTATGCAGAAAATCCTGACGCTGCTCACGACATTCATGAGTTGAGAGTGGAGTTGTTGGGACAAAAAATGACCTTTTTGACGGATGCGGGTGTTTTTAGCAAGAAAATGGTCGACTTTGGGAGTCAGCTTTTATTGAAGTGTCTAGAGGTTAACAAAGGAGAAACGGTCCTTGATGTAGGCTGTGGATATGGTCCCTTAGGACTTTCTTTGGTCAAGGCCTATGGTGTCCAAGCAACCATGGTCGATATCAACAATCGCGCCTTGGACTTAGCGCGACAAAATGCTGAGAGAAACCAAGTTTCAGCGACTATTTTCCAATCCAACATTTATGAGCAAGTTGAAGGGAAATTTGACCATGTTATTTCCAATCCGCCGATTCGAGCGGGCAAACAAGTTGTTCATGAGATTATCGAAAAAAGCAGAGAATTCTTGAAAGACGGAGGAGATTTAACCATCGTCATTCAGAAAAAGCAAGGAGCTCCAAGTGCAAAAAATAAGATGGAAGATGTTTTTGGCAATTGTGAAACCGTAAAGAAAGACAAGGGATACTATATCCTTAGAAGTGTGAAATCATGAGAGCAGTTGATTTAATCCAAAAAAAACGAGACGGCAAAGAATTGACTTCAAGTGAAATTGAATGGTTAGTAGAAGGCTATGTGGCAGGAACTGTTCCAGACTATCAGATGTCTGCCTTTGCTATGGCGGTTTATTTCAAAGGGATGACGACACGAGAGATTTCTGACCTGACGATGAATATGGTTAAGACAGGTCAGGAGTTTGACTTGTCAGCTATTGATGGGGTTAAAGTTGACAAACATTCTACTGGTGGTGTAGGTGATAAGGTGACCTTGATTTTAGCTCCCCTTGTTGCTAGCTTTGGTGTGCCTGTGGCAAAAATGAGTGGTCGTGGACTAGGGCATACTGGCGGAACCCTAGATAAGTTGGAAGCAATCAAGGGTTACCAAGTGGAGCGCAGTCAAGAAGATTTCATCCGTCAGGTACAGGACATTGGTGTATCTGTCATTGGGCAGTCAGATCAGCTTGTTAAAGCAGATAAACTTCTCTATGCCCTCCGTGATGTGACGGCGACTGTCGACACCATTCCTTTGATTGCGAGTTCTGTTATGAGCAAGAAAATCGCTGCTGGGGCGGATGCTATTTTGCTAGATGTGACTGTTGGTGAGGGTGCCTTCATGAAGACTGTCGATGAGGCGCGCGAATTGGCTCAAACCATGGTTGATTTGGGGAAGGCCGTTGGTCGAAAGACAGTAGCGGTTATTACCGATATGAGCCAACCCTTGGGACGAGCCATTGGCAATCGTCTCGAAATCCTAGAAGCAATTGAAATTCTTCAAGGAAAAGGCCGAGAAGATATTAGTCACTTTATTTGTGAACTAGCTCAGATTATGCTTGGTTTGGCAAATGTTGAGAAGACAGTTGAAGAAGTACGTCAACATCTTGAAAACGGCCAAGCGCTGGCTAAGTTTGAAGAAATGGTGGCGGCTCAAGGCGGTGATTTAGAAGATCTTTATCGCCCAGTCAAGGTGGCGCATGTAGTAGATATCCTGGCTCAAGAGTCAGGTGTCATTTCAGCCCTTCCAGCGATGGAATTTGGTCTCTATGCCATGAGACTAGGAGCCGGTCGTGCAGTCAAGACTGATGACTTGGACTATGAAACTGGAATCGTTTTTGAGAAGAAGGTCGGTGACTCCGTTCAAAAGGGAGAAATTGTCGCAAAAGTTTATACAAATGGAAAAATTTCCCCTCAACTAGTTACAGAATTCCAAAAATATGTTAAAATAAATGATAGTGTGAAACGTTTGCAGGAAATAATTGAAATCATCTCATGAAAAAGAGAGGAATCCGAATATGAAATTAAACAAATACATTGATCATACGCTTTTAAAACAAGATGCAAGTCAAGAACAAATTGATCGTTTGCTATCTGAAGCGCGTGAGTATGACTTTGCCAGCGTTTGTGTTAATCCCACATGGGTTAAACATGCGAAAACAGGACTTGAAGACTCAGATGTAAAGGTTTGTACAGTAGTTGGTTTCCCCTTGGGAGCGACAACTTCAGCTGTAAAAGCTTTTGAAACCAAGGAAGCCATCCAAAATGGTGCAGATGAGATTGATATGGTTATCAATGTTGGTGCTCTCAAATCAGGTAATCTTGATTTGGTTGAATCGGACATCCGTGCTGTCGTAGAAGCAAGTGGTGACAAGTTGGTTAAGGTCATTATTGAAGCTTGCTTGTTGACAGACGATGAAAAGGTGGTGGCTTGCCAATTATCCCAGAAAGCAGGCGCTGACTTTGTCAAAACATCAACTGGATTTTCAACTGGTGGTGCCACTATAGAGGATGTTCAGTTGATGCGTAAAACAGTCGGACCAGATATGGGAGTTAAGGCTGCTGGTGGAGCTCGCTCATATGCAGACGCTCTTGCCTTTGTGGAAGCAGGCGCTACTCGTATTGGAACATCAGCTGGTGTGGCAATTTTAAAAGGAGAATTAGCAGATGGCGACTACTGAGTTGATTGACTTAGCAATTGAAACCAGCAAGCAAGCCTATGTACCCTATTCTCATTTTCCTGTTAGCGCTGTTCTAGTGGCGAAAGATGGTAACGTTTATACAGGTGTTAATATTGAGAATGCTAGCTATTCTTTGACGAACTGTGGAGAGCGTACAGCAATTTTCAAAGCAGTTTCCGAAGGCCAAAGAGAGTTTTCAGAGTTGATTGTCTATGGACAGACTGAAAAACCCATATCACCATGTGGTGCTTGTCGCCAAGTGATGGCTGAATTTTTTGAAAAAGATCTAAAAGTGACACTTGTCGCAAAAGATAAATCGACGGTCGAGATGACGGTCGGGGAGTTACTTCCATACTCTTTTACAGACTTAAACTAGTCTGAGTCACTCTTTGAGTGACGCGGTCCTTGTGGCCAACCAATCCATACTTGCAACATCGTTGCACATCTTATTTAGGAGGTTCAGTAATGAACAAGAAACAATGGCTAGGCCTTGGTCTAGTTGCAGTAGCAGCAGTTGGACTTGCTGCATGTGGTAACCGCTCTTCTCGTAACGCAGCTTCATCTTCATCTGAAATGAAGACGAAAGCAGCGATTGTAACAGATACTGGTGGTGTTGATGATAAATCATTTAACCAATCAGCTTGGGAAGGTTTGCAAGACTGGGGTAAAGAACACAATCTTTCTAAAGATAACGGTTATACTTACTTCCAATCAACAAGCGAAGCAGACTATGCTAACAATTTGCAACAAGCGGCTGGAAGTTACAACCTGATCTTCGGTGTTGGTTTCGCCCTTAATAATGCAGTTAAAGATGCAGCTAAAGACCACTCTGACTTAAACTATGTCTTGATTGATGATGTGATCAAAGATCAAAAGAATGTTGCGAGCGTAACATTTGCTGATAACGAAGCAGCTTACCTTGCAGGTGTTGCAGCAGCTAAAACAACTAAAACAAAACAAGTTGGTTTTGTAGGTGGTATCGAATCTGAAGTTATTTCACGTTTCGCTGCTGGATTTAAGGCTGGTGTTGAGTCAGTAGACCCATCTATCAAAGTACAAGTTGACTACGCTGGTTCATTTGGTGATGCTGCTAAAGGTAAAACAATTGCAGCAGCTCAATACGCTGCAGGTGCAGACGTTGTCTACCAAGCAGCTGGTGGTACAGGTGCTGGTGTCTTTGCTGAAGCAAAATCTTTGAACGAAAGTAAAAATGAAGACGAAAAAGTTTGGGTTATTGGTGTAGACCGTGACCAAGCAGCAGAAGGTAAATACACTTCTAAAGATGGTAAAGAATCAAACTTTGTTCTTGTATCTACATTGAAACAAGTTGGTACAACTGTAAAAGATATTGCCAACAAAACAGAAAAAGGTGAATTCCCTGGCGGACAAGTTATTGTCTACTCATTGAAGGATAAAGGGGTTGACTTGGCAGTAACAAACCTTTCAGAAGAAGGTAAAAAAGCTGTCGAAGATGCAAAAGCTAAAATCCTTGATGGAAGCGTAAAAGTTCCTGAAAAATAATGGATGGAAGTCATTTCTTAGGAAGCGGCCCTCGGCCGCTTTTTTAAGAGTTGAGGCAAAGTCATTTTGTCTCAGTAAAGCTTGCTACTAGAGAAACTAGCTAGTTTTATTGAAATAAAATAAGACTCTGAAAGGAAGAGCACATGGCACACGAAAATGTCATTGAGATGCGTGATATTACCAAGGTGTTTGGTGAATTTGTTGCCAACGACAAAATCAACTTGCACCTGCGAAAAGGTGAAATTCATGCACTTTTAGGAGAAAATGGGGCTGGTAAGTCCACGCTCATGAACATGTTAGCAGGGCTTCTTGAACCAACCAGTGGTGAAATTGTGGTCAACGGTCAAGTTGTCAATCTCGATTCACCATCTAAAGCAGCTAGCTTGGGAATCGGAATGGTTCACCAGCACTTTATGTTGGTGGAAGCCTTCACAGTTGCTGAAAACATCATTTTAGGTAGTGAATCAACTAAAAATGGTGTGCTAGATATCGCTGGAGCTAGCAAAGAAATCAAGGCTCTTTCTGAACGTTATGGTTTAGCAGTGGATCCTTCTGCCAAGGTGGCAGACATCTCAGTTGGAGCCCAACAACGTGTAGAAATTTTAAAAACACTCTATCGTGGTGCTGATATCCTTATCTTTGACGAACCGACAGCTGTTTTGACTCCATCAGAAATTGATGAGTTGATGGCTATTTTGAAAAATCTGGTCAAAGAAGGAAAATCAATTATCTTGATTACCCACAAGTTGGATGAGATTCGTGCAGTTTCTGACCGCGTTACAGTTATCCGTCGTGGGAAATCAATTGAAACCGTCGAAATTGCAGGGGCTACTAATGCTGATTTGGCAGAAATGATGGTGGGTCGTTCTGTTTCCTTTAAAACAGAGAAACAGGCACCACAACCAAAAGAAGTGGTCTTGTCTATCAAAGACTTGGTTGTTAATGAAAACCGCGGTGTACCAGCTGTGAAGAATCTCTCTTTGGATGTTCGTGCTGGAGAGATTGTTGGTATTGCGGGGATTGATGGAAATGGTCAGTCTGAACTGATTCAAGCCATTACAGGTCTTCGCAAGGTTGAATCTGGTAGTATTGAATTGAAAGGCAAATCAATCGTAGGGATGCACCCTCGACAAATTACGGAACTCAGTGTTGGGCATGTTCCAGAAGACCGTCACCGTGATGGTTTGATTTTAGAGATGATGATTTCAGAAAATATCGCTCTTCAAACCTACTACAAAGAACCACTCAGTAAAAATGGTATCTTAAACTATGCCAATATCACTTCACATGCTAAAAAATTGATGGAAGAATTTGACGTCCGTGCGGCAAGCGAATTTGTTCCAGCAGCAGCTCTTTCAGGAGGAAATCAACAAAAAGCGATTATCGCTCGTGAGATTGATCGTGATCCTGATCTCCTTATCGTCAGCCAACCAACTCGTGGTTTGGATGTCGGTGCCATTGAATATATCCACAAACGCTTGATTGAAGAGCGTGATAATGGTAAGGCTGTCCTTGTTGTCAGCTTTGAATTGGATGAGATTTTAAACGTCTCAGATCGTATTGCTGTTATCCACGATGGTAAGATTCAAGGTATTGTATCACCAGAAACAACCAATAAACAAGAACTTGGTGTCTTGATGGCTGGTGGAAACTTGGGAAAGGAGAAGAGTGATGTCTAAAAAATTACAACAAATTTCGGTTCCCTTGATTTCTGTTTTCCTAGGAATTTTACTCGGAGCCATTGTCATGTGGATCTTCGGTTATGATGCTATTTGGGGCTATGAAGAATTGTTCTACACTGCCTTTGGTAGCCTTCGTGGGATTGGAGAAATCTTCCGTGCTATGGGTCCTTTGGTCTTGATCGGTCTTGGTTTTGCCGTTGCCAGTCGTGCAGGTTTCTTTAACGTCGGACTTCCTGGTCAGGCTTTGGCTGGTTGGATTCTCAGTGGATGGTTTGCCTTGTCGCATCCAGATATGCCACGTCCGTTGATGATTCTAGCAACTATTGTGATTGCCTTGATTGCTGGTGGGATTGTCGGAGCTATTCCAGGTATTCTGAGAGCCTATCTAGGGACATCAGAGGTTATCGTAACCATCATGATGAACTACATTGTCTTGTATGTAGGAAATGCCTTTATCCATGCCTTTCCTAAAGATTTCATGCAAAGTACAGATTCGACCATTCGTGTTGGGGCTAATGCAACCTACCAGACACCTTGGTTGTCTGAGTTGACTGGTAATTCGCGGATGAATATTGGTATTTTCTTTGCCATCATTGCTGTTGCAGTCATTTGGTTCATGCTCAAGAAAACAACTCTCGGTTTTGAAATCCGTGCAGTTGGTCTTAATCCACATGCTTCAGAATACGCTGGTATTTCTGCAAAACGAACGATTATCCTCTCAATGATTATTTCAGGTGCCTTGGCAGGTCTTGGTGGAGCAGTCGAAGGTCTTGGAACCTTCCAAAACGTTTACGTTCAAGGTTCGTCATTAGCTATCGGATTTAACGGGATGGCAGTTAGTCTGCTTGCGGCCAACTCACCAATTGGAATTCTCTTTGCAGCCTTTCTATTCGGTGTTCTGCAAGTTGGTGCACCTGGTATGAATGCCGCGCAAGTTCCGTCTGAGCTTGTCAGCATTGTAACAGCGTCTATTATCTTCTTTGTCAGTGTTCATTACCTTATCGAACGCTTTGTCAAACCTAAAAAACAAGTTAAAGGAGGTAAGTAAGGATGTCTATTACAACATTACTCACCCTCTTGGTGTCTTCTATGCTGATTTACTCAGCGCCCCTCATCTTTACAAGTATCGGTGGTGTTTTCTCTGAACGTGGTGGTGTGGTAAACGTCGGCCTTGAAGGAATTATGGTTATGGGTGCTTTTTCTGGAGTTGTCTTTAACCTTGAATTTGCAGAACAACTTGGAGCAGCGACTCCTTGGATTTCCTTGTTAGTTGCAGGTGCTGTGGGAGCTATTTTCTCCCTCATCCATGCAGTCGCTACGGTTCATTTTCGTGCGGACCATGTTGTTAGTGGTACGGTATTGAACTTGATGGCTCCTGCCTTAGCTGTTTTCTTAGTAAAAGTTCTTTATAACAAAGGGCAAACGGATAACTTAAGCCAGACTTTTGGACGTTTTGATTTCCCTGTTTTGGCTAATATCCCCGTGATTGGAGATATCTTCTTCAAGTCTACAAGTCTACTAGGTTATATCGCGATTGCTTTCTCATTCTTTGCTTGGTTTATTCTCTTTAAGACGCGCTTTGGTCTTCGCCTTCGCTCAGTCGGTGAACATCCTCAAGCAGCGGATACCTTGGGAATCAATGTCTACAAGATGCGGTATCTTGGGGTTATCATATCAGGTTTCCTAGGGGGAATTGGTGGAGCGATTTATGCTCAATCCATTTCAGTTAACTTCTCAGTGACAACTATTGTTGGTCCTGGATTTATCGCTCTTGCTGCAATGATCTTTGGTAAATGGAACCCAATAGGTGCTATGCTTTCTAGTCTCTTCTTTGGACTTTCACAAAGTTTGGCTGTTATCGGTTCTCAATTGCCTTTCCTACAAGGAGTACCAGCGGTTTACCTTCAAATCGCCCCTTATGTCTTGACCATCCTTGTCTTAGCAGCCTTCTTTGGAAAAGCAGTTGCACCAAAGGCAGACGGTATCAACTACATCAAGTCAAAATAAGCATACAAAAAAACGTCAGTTTAAACTGGCGTTTTCTATTTTTAAAATTTCAGTTTTGAAACATATGATAGTAAATTATAGCGAATAAGCAGCTCTTAAATTTTAAGTTCTAATTAAACTTAGTTTTCAATTTTTAGTATTCTAAAAATTTTAGGTAACATTATAATTATATATATTAGGAGGGTTCCTCCTCCAAATATGAATATCACCCCTCCATTCACTTCTTTTTGAAAAAGATAAGTGAATACTATGGTACCTATTGGCATGATAGATGTATTTAGTGTAAATAAAGTACTCATTACTCTGCCTAAAAATTTTGTTTCGATGGTACTTTGAAGGTAAGTCATCACAATAATATTTAAAACAACAAGAGTAAATGCTATGATTCCCATAAATATACTACCAAGAAAAGAAATAATAATTTGAGAGTTAGTTGATGCAAATGTGATGCCTAAACCAATAATAGCCATAGTTAAGAGAACAAGTGGCATGGTTATCTTACTCGAGAGTAAGATGTTGTTTTCTTTCTTATCTGGAATAGTGACATTGAAATACTGGCTAAAAGCATTCCTACTGCTGCCATAGTTTCAAGCATTCCTACTGTTGAGTTACCTAACAGAAGTTGTTCCTTTACTACAAATGGCACCCCAATACTGATAGATGTGTAGAAAAAATTGAGGATAACACTTACAAGAATAATGTATTTTACAATTTGATTTTCTTTAAGAAATTGAATGATTTCTTTGACTCCATGCAGAGGATTTTCACAATTCGTAGCCTTGTTCTCTTTCTCGTTATATTCATAGTAAAATTTCATACTAAGTAGAACTCCTAAAGAGAGGAGATTTGCAAAAATTTCAATTAGAATAAAACCTGCAAAACCTAACCAACCATAAAAAATGACTCCAATAGCTGGGGAAAGCATGGTTGCAATTGCAATGGCAGTCTGTGTAACAGAACTTAATCTTTGAATTTTTTTATCATTTACTAATTCATGAATTGAGGCTGAATAACAAGTATCACTTATATTGACTGTAATAGAGTGGAGTATTACAAATGGAATTACTAGATATAAGATACTAGAAGAATCCATAAGAAAATAAAAAGTATAAAACAAAAGAAAGATAAAAATCCTAAAGATGAAATTATATATTAAAATTTTCTTGTGTGGGTATCTATCTACTAGATTACCAATGGGAATTAAGAAAATCAAACTGACTAAAGGATAAATAATCATATTAATCCCAAAACTCATTGCAGATTTTGTTTGATCCAGTAGCATCAGACCTAAAGCAAAATTGAAAGATTTCCCGCTCAAAGAGCCAATGAAATTGCTAATAAAATCTTTTATAATTTGCTTATTTGATATACGATCACTAATTATATTTTTCATTTTTATTTCCACCATGAAAATTATTACTTAGAAAGTTTATATATTAAAATTCTTCACTAGGATACTAGTGTAATAGAATATTTTTAAACGCCAGTTTAAACTGGCGTTTTATTTTTTAGGATTTTGATGTGTCAAGTTTAGTCCCCAAGGAACGAGATTTTCAGTTTTGTTTTTGATGCGTGTGATATTATCCTTGTGACGAATGATAATCAAGCTAGCAAGTGCTAGGATAATCAGAATGAAGAGAGGGTCATAGCTGTCTAGGATAAAACCAAATAGTGGAAATAGTAGAACTCCGATGACGGCTGCGATAGAAGCGGCAACGCTAGACAAGGAAATCATACTACCAAGATAGAGGGTTCCAAAGAATACGACTGCTAGGTAGAGACAGAAGATAGGCGCAAATCCGAAAACAACTCCAGCGCTAGTTGCGACAGCCTTGCCTCCTTTAAATCCTGCAAAGATAGGAAAGGTATGTCCAATTACAGCTAAAAGTCCAAAGACAAGAGGCGATACACCTTGTAGGTGGAAAAGAATAGGAAGTAGAGTGGCCAAGGTCCCTTTAAAGAAGTCAATCACAAAGGTTGCCATACCAGCTTTCTTACCTAAAATGCGAAAGGTATTAGTCGTTCCAGTATTACCAGAACCATGCTCGCGCAGATTTGTTTGAAAGAAGATTTGTCCAATCCAAAGACCAGACGAAATCGAACCTAGCAGATAAGCAAAAATTAATAATACAAATGTCATCATAGACCTATTATACCATGAAATGCTTTCGAAAGTCAGAGAATATCCTGTGAAATTGTGACGGCTGAATGGGAAAAATTTTGCAAAATCCCTAGAAAACCTG
>ERZ773099.3384-NODE-3384-length-10305-cov-18.521463_pt1 | contig 10305 bp, 10 predicted proteins | sample MGYA00511120_ERZ773099 | MGnify/ENA primary metagenome ERZ773099 (study PRJEB29015, sample SAMEA2738012) | human oral metagenome | biome: human oral; feature: human-associated habitat; material: dental | place: China | collected 2104 ... | reverse complement strand
AGGTGCTGTCGGCTTTTGTTGCTTATGACCGGGCCAGTTGGAAGGCCGTGCGGGACATGGATGGCACCGGTGAGGTGGAGGCCACCGCGACCGGTCAGGAGCTGGCCAGCTTCACGAAGGGTTACAAGGATCACGAGTCCAAGGGGCAGCATGTCGAGGGCTCGTCCAGTGTTGAGGTCTCGGCAGTGGATCTTCTGCCCGATGGCATCACGGCCTCGGTGGGGGTCTGCAATGACTAGACCAAGGGGGCGTTGGTTTCGGCCGCCGGTGAGGACCAGACTCCCGAGGATGTTCGGCATCGGTTCCCTATCGCGTACACCCTGGTGTGGCAGGGCTCGGGCTGGAAGGTGGCCAGCAGCTCGCACGGGGAGGCCGACCAGTGCTGACAAAAGGATCACGGGTGATGAGGGGAAGAACGCTAGTGAAGGCTCGAGGCGGCGCGCTCTTCCAGGTGATGGCGATGGCTGTTGTGGTGGTGACCGCGTTGTCTACAGTGTTCACCGTGGTTGTGCCGCTGGCTTATGGCAAGGACCTGTCAGTTGTTCTGATCAGGGTTCGGATGGTAGCGCGCAGATTTCGGTGTCGGCGTCTTATGAGTCGGCGGCTTCGGGCTCAGGCGGGGGAGGCGGTGAGGTTACTACCTCGAGCCAGCCAGTGACGGCCACCGTCTTACCAGTGTGCTATTACACGCCTATGCAATCGGGCAAAGGCCTCGCCGAAGATGCTCGCGGCGAATATAGAAGTATATTCAATGACGAGAATGGGAATGTCGATACCAAATATCCGGGTTGGCAGGATCATGCAGATGACGCCGAGGGATACTGGTACACGCCAATTTGCACCAGTGCGAGGACTCAACCAGGAGAAAACATATCACAGCTAGCCGAGGAGTATTTCAAGGATCATAAACCTGTGTTTGTGCCTGCTGGTGGCGAGCCGCCGGCTCCGTTGATTGATGGTTGGACTCTGGCGCGGGCGGCGTGGGATGCGGTGACGATTCCGCAGCCGGGTGTGGAGACCAATCCGAAGCTGGGGGATTCCGGAGCGACCCTGGTGGGTATCGATACGTGGGTGTGGGCCACCGAGGACACCCCCGCGAAAGTCACCGCCACCGCCACAGCCGGACCGGTGACCGCCACGGTCACGGCGGTCTCTGATGGTCTCAGGCTCTCCGCCCCTGACTCAGAGCCGAACTGCCACGGCTTCGGAACTGCCTGGAGTGAGGGGGCGGCCGAGGGGTCGTCTGACTGCACAATCGAGTTCACCCGTTCGTCTGCTCATTTGGGTGGGAGCACGCCTCTGGATGTCTCGGTGGGTTATTCGGTGTCGTATACCGCCACCGACGGCGCTACCGGGGACCTGGGCGCCGTGACCACCACATCCACCACCAGCCTCCCCGTCGCCGAAATCCAAACCATCAACAACCACTAACTGGACTGCTCATCGGTCAGACCCTGTCGCTTGACTGGCATTTTTCTGTAGAGGCTAGGTTGTCTTCATAGTTTGTTGTTGCCGATTTTTGTTGCGCCCGCATTCTGAAGAGAGGAAGTGCAGGATGGCTGAGAACAAGAAGAAAGCTGCGATCAAAGAGGTGTTGAGCCAGGTCCAGACATCGAGGTCGAATCTGGGGATTTCTCCAGAATCAGGATTATCGAAGCCGGAGACGTTGTCGCAGGGACTGGGGGAGGTATGGAAGTCGTCGAAGGCATCTGAGGAGCAGGGTGCAGTGTATGAGGCTGTGAATTCGCTGAGGTCATGCTGGGAGGCTATCGAAAGTGACCTGGTTGCGGCTGATGAGGCTGAACTCTCCGATGTGGAGGAGGGCAGTGAGGAGGCCAAGTGGAGTTGAGCATTCCCGTTGTGAACGACCGCATTTGGGCTGAGACTGCATGTGCTTACCGCGGGACTGCGGCCGCATCTACTATCATGATTAGTAGATCCATATAATATTCTGTGAGAGGCTCTGAGGAATGACGTACATTTATTTGTATCCAGATGATATGCAGACTTACATTAACAGCTTGAAGAGCTGAGATAATAGCAATCGTCAGGAGCGTGTGAATACGAATACGAAGAATAAACAGCGTAGCGACCCTGCCGGGATCGCGAGCAAAGTGTCAGAGTCTCCAGAGTCCACTATCGAGGCTGCTAGACATGAACTGGGGAATAAATTTTGGGACCTGCAAACAAGGTTGGATGAAGCCAGAAGGATGAATGAATCTGGCCTGTCGCCAACGGACGGTGAGATGATCTCATACTATCTCCCCAGCGATGACGCATCGCTTGATACTGCCGAGAACGTAACGGCCTATAACAGCCAGTCCGAGAGTAATGGGTACCGCGATGCCACGGCATTGCAACAGGCCCGAAAAAACGGCAAGTCCGACGATGGACGCACTGCAGACGAAATTATGGCAGAGATCGCCAAGCATCAGGATATTCCGGCTTATGGCGCATCATTTGTTGAGACGACGGGCGCAGCCAAAATGCTCGACATGCCCATCGAAGATCAGAACGATTATAAAGATATCTCCGACATGGTGAAAACCTTTGGCCATGTGCTGAGTGCTGCCTCGCTATGCTATCAGTCCTCCCCCTATCCTTCACAGGTCGAGAAGCCGGGAAGTGGAAAATATGATCTAGCCTCTGACATCTACAACGCGATAACTGAGAAAGGTAAAGAAGGGAGGGTGACGGCTCTTGACGCATATATGAACGTACCAGATACCAAATATGACACCGATTTCTTGGTCGATCTTGCAGGACGCGTTGAGACCATCGAGGATTGGCCGGACGCAGACGAAATACTATCGTCATCCGTGGAACTCAGGCGGCTCTCGCCCGATAAATATCTTATCCCTCATACGGGCGATCCGTTAGCCGCCGTGATGGGGGCGATGGGCAACAACCCGGACGCAGCTCTTGGATATCTTGCACCATCAGACGGAGATGGCCCATTTGCTGACGGCGATGTTTATCTTCCGAGTCCAACTGCGCAGTCGCGCATGGATATGCTGGCCAACCGGAAATGGGATGATTGGAGCGTTAAAGGGCTCAGCTCAGCATTCGCGGGAGCCTCTGCTTCCCGCATGCCACCTGCACCGGGCTCAGATACTGATGACCGTGCAGCGTGGGCTACCGCCCACGGAATCAGTATTCTGGCGGACCAGAACGTATCCAATGGCGAGGCAGCCCGAAATACCGGTATCATGCTCGGCAACTGCGGCCCTGAAATGCTTGCATTGTCTCGCGATAACGAGACTATCGACATGGCTGAAGAGGAAGTATATAAGACTACAAGTCTCGCAAATCAAGGAATCGATAAAGGTTCGCTTAAGAGTGATATGCAAACATTGGTGGAGAAGGTTTCTGTTAGCAAGGACGGCGCCGCTGCCATCGGTCAGGGGACTGTTGTATATACGAATCAGCGCGCGAACGCTGCAGCCACTGAAGTCGATACCGCAGAGCGCAAGCAGGCGGTGATTTCCGCAATGTTCAATGATGGAAATGATGTGATCGATTGGGTGGATAAAACAGCAACCGACAAGGGGCCGGCGATCATAAAAAGGCAATGGCCGGAGCCAATGCTGCCGCTAGAGCTATATCGCTGATTCCAGGGGGAAGCATTCCTGGAGCCCTGGCAACTACCGCTATTTCAGTGGCGGACGCTCAAACCATTACGAATAATTCGAGCGCTGCGACTGAGGATGAGTTAGCTACGAATGCACTATCGGTTGCGGCTCAGAATAATGCGTTGGACGGATTGGATATAAACGCCAAGAGCTGGCACGATCCTGATACTGGCGCCGTTACGCTGGATAGTGAAGAGAAACATGCGGACTTTGACACGTGGACTTCATCATTGCAAAGAAACGAAGTGGCGAATGATAGCTTTATCGACACGGTAAGGCTGCTGGCAACTAAGTAGAAATAGGATATGGAGTCGGACATGTCAGACTTGGAGAATTGCGAAGAGGAAGACGGCAACGGGGTTAAGCGTAACCAAGAAGCACCTGATTCGAAGGTAGTTGCAGCGCCAGTGTTTATACGGGGTGGGGGCGAGCGTCGGCGGAAGATGCTCGCTGCCATCCTTGTGGTTGTTCTTGTCGTGGGAGGCGGCGTGTGGGTGTGGATGAACTATTGGAGGGAACCAGAGCCGCCTCAGACCTTGTGCGACGGCAGGATCTCGTCCCGAGAAATCACCCGTTACCTCCATGTCACTGCAGACTCGTCCACAACCGACAATGGGTACTATGATTGTCATATTTCCTTTCCCGACACGGCCGATGTTGGAATGGTGGGTATTTTCGTTCGGGATGACGGGCGGATTAAGCTAGGCTCGAGTAGTGGGGCTGGACTAGATGAGTCGGAGGTTGTTAACCGTGATGGAAAAGATGGTGTTGTGACGCGTCTTGAGACTTACGGGTTAGATGGTAACGCTTATTCCTGGACCAACAACAGCGGATACTTTGTGTACGCCTTGTGGTATCGCCCTGACGGTGTAGCGGTCACGCTGGCTATCGGCCCCCAGGACGGGGATAACCAGGACATCGCCTCCAACGCGCAGCTCGCCGGCCTCATCTCCTACATTGGCCCCGCCCTACTCAGCGGCAGCATAATTCCAACCGAAGAGCCCACCAGAGAATAAAACGTGATCTCCTGCGGTGTTGTTAGTTTTGTAATGGAAATGCAGCCCTGGAGGGGGTGTGCGTGTTTACTTATTCGTTCGGGAATGTGGTGAATTGCTGGGAGGGCCCCTCGGTTATCTGCGGAACTCTGCCCACTGTTTTCTCCAGCAGGACTTTTACATCCTGTGTGCGGTCAGACATGTCGTCAACAGGTCCAGATGGGCCCAGATCAAGCGACAGCACATGTTCGTCAGGGTATTTCCATGCGGCGACTGAATGGCCCCGAACTATAACCGTCAGTCCTTCTCCGTCCGCTCCATCAATAGTGAATGAGGCGACTCCTGGATCGGCCGGAAGATCACTGTGCGTTGCATGCTTTTATTGTTTATGAGTCGCGATCTCTTCTTTCCCCTTGTCCCAGATCTCATAGAGATGGCCGCGACTTCCCCGGGGCCACGCCATCCACGCCATCCGGATTGGATTCTCAAGCTACACCACCCGCACCGGCACGACCGTCGTCAGCGATTCCCCGCGGTGCTCGAGCTCGCCGATGCAGACCTCGACCCCGAAGACCCGGGCCAGCGTCGCCTCGTCCATGACCTCGCGGGTCGGACCGGATGTCGCCCGGTGCTGGGAGTCCAGGAGCAGCACGCGATCGGCGATTCCCAGGGCGTGCGCCGGGTAGTGCGTGTTCATGATGACGCTCAGGCCCCGCTCGCGGATCAGCGTGCGCAGCAGGTCCAGGACGATCAGCTGATTGTGGAAGTCCAAACCGGTCTCCGGCTCGTCCAGGACCAGCACCTCCGGCTCCGCCACCAGCGCTCGGGCGATGAGCACCATCTGGAACTGCCCGCCCGACATCGTCCGGCACGGCATGAGCGCCAGCGCCTCCGCGCCGATGCCCGCCAGGGCCTCCTCGGCCATCTCCCGTTCGCGCGGCCCCGGCTGGGCGAGCAGCGGCAGGTGCGGGCTGCGTCCGAGCATCACCATGTCCAGGCCCGTCAAACCGGTCGCATTGGAATTGCGAGTCTGCGGCACGTAGGCGATCCGCCGCCCGACTTCCCGGGGGGATAGCGCGGCCAGATCGACGCCGTCGAGAAGGGTCGCCCCGGACTCCCACTTCTGCAGGCCGAGCATGGTGCGCAGCAGCGTCGTCTTGCCCGCCCCATTGGGGCCCAGGATCGCCAGCAGCTCGCGATCCCCGACCTCGACGCCGATGTGCTCCAGGATCGGGGCCGGCGCACCCGGATAGCGGAAGGTGCCGTCGTCCACCACCAGCTTCGGGCTCATGCCTGCACCCCGCCCGTGCGGCGCAGCAGCGTGATGAAGAAGGGCGCCCCCACGATCGCCGTGACGACGGAGACGGGAACCTCCGAGGCGGTCAGCGTGCGCGCAACCGTGTCGATTGCGATCATGGCGCTCGCCCCCAGCAGCAGGCAGACCGGGATCAGGTACCGGTTGTCGGAGCCGGTCAGCATGCGCGCCGCGTGAGGCACGATGAGCCCGACCCACCCGACCTGGCCGCACAGGGAGATCACCGACGCCGTCACCACCGTGGCGCACACGATCAGCAGGATGCGCAGGCGGCGGACGTCCACCCCTGCCGCCCGCGCCTCGTCCTCGGACAGGGCCAGCACATTGAGCCGCCACCGCAGGGCCACGATGACGCCGGAGCCGATCACGATGAAGGGCGTCGCCAGCGCGATCTGCTGCCAGGACGACCCCGCCAGGGACCCCATGAGCCAGTAGGTGATCTCCGGCAGCTTGCTGGTGGGGTCCGCGGTGAGCTTGAGCATCGACAGGACGGCGTCCGCCAGGGCGGAGACGATGACGCCCGCCAGTACCAGGGTGACGACGTCGGTGCCCCCGTTGCGACGGCGCGCCACCGCCGTCGTGACGGCCACCGTGATCAGGCCGGCCACCAGCGCCGTGAGCTGAATGCCGAGCATCCCCCACCCCAGCAGCAGGGCGACGACAGCCCCCACGCAGGTTCCCGAGGCCACGCCCAGCGTGTCCGGAGTGGCCAGCGGGTTGGAGAAGAGCGACTGGAAGGCTGCGCCCGAGACCGCCATGCCCGACCCGATGAGGATGGCGACGGTGATACGGGGCATCCGCAGGTTGAACACCACCGAGTCGGCCCTCCGATCCGGGGAGATCCCGCCCGTGATGCGGGCGCTGATCGCCCCGACCATCTCCTGCGGGCTCACGCCGTAGCGGCCCACCATGATGGACACCGCGGCGCAGGCCAGCACGAGAACCACCAGGAGCGGCAGGACCCAGGGGCGCAGACGGGCCCGGTGCAGGAAGGGGGCCTGCATCAGGCGTCGGGGTTGATGATCGTCGTGACCTGGTCATCGGTCAGGTCGAAGGCGTACATCTGCTTGTAGTAGTCCTTGGTCAGGGCGGGCAGGTCGATGTCGGTGAACTTGTCCGGGTAGAGGCTGGAGCCGACCCAGTAGGCGGCCAGCGGCGCATCCGGGTTGGGGGTGAACCAGTTCCACATGCCCAGGCCGGTGGAGTAGACGGCCTTGTTCTCGTAGGCCTTCAACTGGGTGAAATCGACGCCGCCGGCGCTTCCCGCCAGGATGTCCTTGGCGGTCAGGTCGCTCATGCCCTTGCCCGTCACCAGGATGCAGTCCGAGTCCCAGCCGAGGACTGTCTCGAGCTCGGTCGGCGCGGCGGAGCCCGTGAGGTCCTTGGCCGAGTCGGTGTAATTCATGCGCTTGGCCCAGGAGTCGGTGAACCAGCCCTCGGTGCCCGCGGCCACCGTGATCATGCCGTCCTTGACGCCCATGAGCACGAACGTCGAGAGCTTGTCGGCCTCCGCGATCTGGGCGGCGCGCGCCTGGGCGTCCTCGACGTACCCGGTGCCGAGGGCGATCTTGTCGGTCATCTTGCCGGGCTCGTCGAACACGTCCTCCAGCAGGTGCATCCAGTCCGCGTAGGTGCTGGTCGGGTCGCCCTCCGTGGTGAAGCCGACGGCGGGGATGCCGGCCTGCTCGAACAGCTGGCCGTGCTTGTCGTTGCTGGCGTTGTACAGGACGACATCCACGTTGAGCGCCAGCAGCGATTCGACGTTGAGCTCGCCGTTGTCGTAGTAGGAGGTGTCCACCTCGAGGATCTCGGGAGCGATCTCGGCGGCGATGGTGTCCTTCAGGGCGGCCACCCGGGCCGCGCTCATGCCGACGAGGTTGGGCGCCGAACCGTCGAAGTAGGCGATGTAGGTCGACTCGATCGGGATCTGGTCGATCGCCACGCGTGTGACCGTGGCCGGCAGGGTGACCTGCTTGTCGCCGTGGTCGGTGATCGTGCGGGTGCCGCCATCGCCTGTGCCGCCCGAGCCGTCCGAGCTCGAGCAGGCGGCCAGGGCGGTGCTCGTGGCGGCGGTGAGGGAGGCGAGGAGGAATTGCTTGCGGGAGAGCTGCATGGGTGTCCTTAGGGCACGGAAAGGTAACGGCGAACAGCCGGAGCCTATGGCAGCTTAGGCTTCCCTAACAAGGGGGTGTGCCTGGGTGGCGATGCGATCGGAGCCGGGAGCGCCGGATCGGCGCAGTTGCACACTCGCGAGTCAGCTATTTAATGAGAAAACTCGGAATCATGCGGAAATGCCGGATGGTCCGTCGCGGGCGCGACGCTCCCATGTGCGCAGACCCCCCTAGGCGCACATGGGAGCGCGTCGACCATCTTTGAGCATCTGACGAAATCCCCATGATCATGAGGAATAACGCCCCTTGCGCTTGCGAGGTCCCGTTCTCTCATGTGCAACCGGGGTCCGAGACCTCCGTACAGGATGAGCAGGCCGCGGGAATTGTGGGAGTACAACCGGTGAGCGTAGGTCCTGCTGAGTGGGTCAAGTTAGGTCAAGTCGGTCGGCGGTAGGACCGCCATGCGGAGTCCTGCTGCTGGGCCCTCTCCAAGGCGGAAGTCGTTCCCATGGAAGAATGGAAGAGCGGCGAATCACGCTCGGTCGCCGGGTCTCGTGTGGCGGACGTCAGTGCTGTACCGACGGCCCGCTCTTTGGAATATGCGCACCGGATCCCGCTCGGTGGAGGTCAGTCGATAATGCCGTAGAGGCGGTCGCCGGCGTCGCCGAGCCCGGGCACGATGTAGGCGTGCTCGTTGAGCCGCTCGTCCTCGGCCGCGGTGACCACGGTGACGTTGGCGCGATCGCCCACAGCGGCCTCAAGGGTCTTGATGCCCTCCGGGGCGGCGATGAGGCAGATGGCGGTGACGTCGCGGGCACCGCGCTCCAGCAGGTAGTCGATGGCGGCGACCAGGGTGTGGCCGGTGGCGAGCATGGGGTCGATGACGAAGCACTGGCGGCCGGACAGGTCGTCCGGCAGGCGGTTGGCGTAGGTCTCGACCTCGAGGGTGTCGTCGTCGCGTTTCATACCCAGGAAGCCGACCTCGGCCGTGGGCAGCAACCGGGTCATGCCCTCCAGCATGCCCAGGCCCGCTCGCAGGATCGGCACCACGATGGGCCGCGGCTCGGCGAGGCGGAGACAGTGGGCGACCGCAACCGGGGTGGTGATCTCGACCTTCTCGGTGCGCACCTCGCGGGTGGCCTCATAGGCCAGCAGGGTGACGAGCTCATCGACCAGTGGGCGGAAGACGGCCGACGGCGTTCTCCGGTCGCGCAGGACGGAGAGCTTGTGGTCGATGAGCGGGTGATCGGCAACGTGAAGACGCATGAGATCAGCCTACGCGTGCGGGCCCGCCCGACGTGCAGAACCGCGGCTGCGCCCGTGGCCGTGACGTCGCCTGCTGCCTTTACTGCGCTCCTTTCCCTCTTACTGTACGAGGAAAAGGAGCGCAGTAAGGGGGAAAGAGGCGCAGTAAGCGGTTTCAGGCGGGCCGGGATGGTTCCGACGGCGTCGTGCGGAGGACGGCCAGGGCCTGGGTGAGGCGCTCGCGCAGGGAGGCGGCCGAGGCCCGGTCGGGACGGTCGGCGGGACCGGGCCAGGCGAGGGCGGCCTCGATGGCGACGCCGGTGATGGCACGCGCCCGGGCGCGCGCGGTCAGGCCGTCGTCGGGCAGGTGGCGCTCGACGACGGCGGTCCAGTCGGTGGAGCGCTGCCACAGGGCGTCCTGGAGGGCCGGGTTGTCGCGGATGAGCCGGATCCTGCGGGCGAGGTCGTCGAGCCACTGGTCGGCGTCGGTCAACAGATCGTCGAGCGCGCGGTCGATGTCGGGGGGCTGCCCGGGGCCCGGGGGCGTGAGTGCGCGGTCGAGGGTGCGGGCGATCTGGTCGGTGAAGGCGATGTCCATGACAAGGGCCTGCTTGGTCCCGAAGTGGCGGTAGAAGGTCATGGGCGCCACGTCGGCGGCCTCGGTGATCTGCTCGACGGTGACGGCGTCGAAGCCGTGGGCGGTGAACAGGTCCAGGGCCGTGCGGCGGATGGCGCGTCGGGTGGCGAGCTTCTTGCGGGTGCGCCGGCCGCCCGAGGTGCCCGGTGTGCTGGTCATGCCCGCGATTGTACGGACCCCGCCCGCCCCCCTTATTTTCGCCGAGATCGGTCGTTTTCCGCGCCGAGATCGGTTCATTCCTGTGCAGCCCTGGGCGTGCGTGCGCGAGGTGCCCGCCGCTCGTCATGATAGGCTCTCTCATATGAGAGAGGATCACGCATCGAACTGGTTCGGCCTGGCGGCCTTGTCGCTCGGCATGGTCCTGCTGTTC
>ERZ773099.3383-NODE-3383-length-10307-cov-14.917772_pt1 | contig 10307 bp, 10 predicted proteins | sample MGYA00511120_ERZ773099 | MGnify/ENA primary metagenome ERZ773099 (study PRJEB29015, sample SAMEA2738012) | human oral metagenome | biome: human oral; feature: human-associated habitat; material: dental | place: China | collected 2104 ... | reverse complement strand
TCGGTGAGATTGCGGAGATCGCGAAGGCGGAGGGAGTGCGTCCCCCGGCCGTCACTATCATCGGGGAGGTCGCGGGCCTCAGCGCCTGATTTCGGCCTGGAAGAGGCGTTCTGCGCAATTTTTACGCTGAACGGTTGTTTCCGGCGTAAGATGCCGCCATGCTGCTACTCAGTTTCTCCGTGCGGAACCATCGCAGCCTGCGCGACGAAGTTGTATTGGACCTCACCAGGCCATCCTTCCGCACCCTCCGTCCCAGAGAGGGGGAAACCTGGCAGGACCAGACCTACCCGGTGGCGGCGATCCTGGGAGCGAATGCATCCGGCAAGTCGGCGATCGTCGATGCCCTGTGGTATGCGAGGTCTGCCGTCAAGATGTCGGCTTCGGGGTGGCTGAACCAAAAAACGATGCCGCGGGACGCCTTTGCGCTGGATGAATCCAGCATGTCAGCCAGCAGCGAATTCGCTTTTGATTTCGTGCTAGACGAGGTGCGCCACCAGTATCGCTTCGAGATTGACGACGAAGGAGTGGTGAGTGAGTCGCTGTTCGATCTCCCTGGTGCTCGTCGCAGGCGTCTGTTGCTGCGAGACTCCACCGGAACGGTGAAATTGCACCCGGATCTTGGATCGGTTGGGCCGGTCGCCAAGCGTGAGCTCGTACTCAGTAGGGCTCTGCAACTGGGGCGGGGAGGTCTGGAAAAGATCGCCGGCGGGCTTCTGGGAGGCGTCATGGTGCTGCCGCTTGGTGAAGACCATAGACGTAGCACGGCCAAGAACTTGGCAGAAATACTGTTGAGCCCTGAGGGCGCCGGAGAATCTTCCAGGGAATATGTTGTTTCTCTCTTGCAGATGGCGGATATCGGTATTGTCGATGCCGGTCTTGATGAAGAAACGCTTCCGCCCGAACTGCTGGAGCTCAAGCGACATCCAAACTTGGCGCAGCAGAAACTGTTTGGTGCCGGCGACCTCGTCAAGAGCGAAGAAAGCTTTCCAGGTTTTTTGGACGATGTGGTGAGAAACCTCTGGTTCGAGCATCAGGGGGATGGGTCGAGGCCGGGAAGGTTGTCCCTCGAGCGCGAGAGCGCAGGAACCGTGGCCTGGCTCGCGCTGGTGGTCCCAGCCGTGGTGACCCTTCAGCAGGGGGGCGTGTTGGTTGTCGATGAAATCGATTCAAGTCTTCATCCCCATCTGGTGGAGATGTTGATCGGGTTCTTCGCGGATGAACAGAAGAACCCTCTTGGGTCCCAGCTGATCTGTACCACACACGACTCCTATCTGATATCCCCGCAAAGCAGCGTGAAGTTGGAGCCGGAGCAGATCTGGCTGACGGAGAAGGGGAACGACGGGGCCAGCGAGCTGTACTCACTTGCTGATTTCCCCCGTCACAAGGGAGCCAATGTGGCGAAGCGCTACTTGAGTGGCCGCTATGGCGGGGTTCCCTCGCTGGCACCCAGTTTCTTGGGGCGGGTGCTTGACCTTGATGGGGAACCATCCGCGGTTCAGGACGCGGGCTGATGGCTGCTCGGCGTCCCAAGCGGGCACTGCGTAAGCGAGGACTGGTGGTGACCGAGGGAACCTGTACGGAACCCCAGTATGTCGAGATGCTCAAACGGCACCTTCGTGGCGGACAGGTCAGCGTGAAGACGGTTGGGGTCGGGCAGTCCCCCAAGCGGGTTCTCAGTCGTGCACGCAAGGAGGTGAAACAGGCAAAGCGAAACTCAGAACCATTTGACTGGTGCTGTCTGCTGCTCGACGTGGACCAGCACACCGACCTCGATGAATGTCTCAGAGAAGCGTCGCGAGACGACATCAAGGTTCTTGTCAGCAACCTCAAATTTGAGGTCTGGCTGGTGTGGCACGTGACCGACCTGGCATCTGTTGAAGGAACCAGGGAACTGGATCGGCGCGTGAGGAAAGAGGACATCATGTCCGGCAAGCATCTCAACCGGCGTTTCCCGATCCACAATCACCCACGGGCAGTGGAGAGGGCTCGCAGAGCAGATCCCGACTTGGTCGCCGGAAGGGTGGGGCCCAATCCGTCATCCGCCATGCCTGTGCTGATCGACCTCATGCGAACCGGGATCATGAAGTCCTGTTGACCCACGCGAGGGCTTCCCGCGGGGTCGCCACCTGCGGAACGTCCTTCGGGACAGGGGCGCGGCGCACCATGATCACCCGTACCCCCAGGTCACCGGCGGCGGTCAGTTTCGCCTCGGTCAGGGAACCGCCCGAGTCCTTCGTGACCAACACATCGATCCCCAGGTCGCGCAGCAGCTCCTTCTCGGAGTCGACGGTGAACGGGCCGCGCTCCAGTAGCGGCCGCCACGAGCCGGGAAGCGGTTCCTCGGGGAGTTCCACCATGCGGGCCGCGACGTCCGGAAGGTTCCGGTAGTGGTCCAGCGACTGTTTGCCGACCGTCAGCAGCACCTTCTCGTATCCGGCGGCTTCCTCGGAGGCCTCGCCGTGGGAGGCCACCCAGGTCCAGGTGTCGGCCAGCGGGTGCGAGGCCCAGCTGGGTCTGGCGATCCGCAGCAGCGGTGTCCCGGTCCCCCGGCAGGCCGTCACCGCATTGGCACTGATTCGCTCGGCGAAGGGGTGGGTGGCGTCAACCACCCGGTCGATCCCGTTGCCCACCAACCAGTCAGCCAGTCCGTTCGCGCCGCCGAAACCGCCGACCCGTACCTCACCCGCTACGTGTGCTGGTCTGCGAACCCGCCCGGCCAGGGACGTGGTGACCTCGTGACCGTCCGCCACGAGAAGCTCTGCCAGGTCGCGGCCCTCTTTGGTGCCGCCAAGGATGAGGGTCTTCACGCGGACATTCAACCCCATTGTCCAGTCGTTAGTAATCTGGCCCCATGACTGTGAGCCTTGGCATGCCCGCAGCACCTGCGAAGGTGCTCGCGCCCCGTAGGAAATCCCGCAAGATCAAGGTCGGGTCAATCCACGTGGGAGGCGACGCACCGATTTCCGTGCAGTCGATGACCAACACCAAGACCACCGACGTCAACGGCACGCTGCAACAGATCGCCGAGCTCACCACCGCCGGCTGCGACATCGTCAGGGTCGCGGTTCCCAGCGCCGACGACGCGGAGGCGCTCCCGATCATCGCCATGAAATCGCAGATACCGGTGATCGCCGACATCCACTTCCAACCGAAATACGTCTTCGCCGCCATCGACGCGGGCTGCGCCGCGGTGCGTGTCAACCCCGGCAACATCAAACAGTTCGACGACAAGGTCGCGGAGATCGCCAAGGCGGCAACCGAGGCCGGGGTGTCGTTGCGAATCGGCGTCAACGCCGGTTCCCTCGACAAGCGGCTGCTGGCCAAGTACGGGTCACCCACGCCGGAGGCGCTCGTCGAGTCGGCTATGTGGGAGGCGTCGCTGTTCGAACAGGTGGGTTTTTATGACTTCAAGATCTCCGTGAAACACCACGATCCGGTCGTCATGGTGCGCGCCTACGAACTGCTCGCGGAGGCCTGTGAATACCCGCTGCACCTTGGTGTGACGGAGGCGGGTCCTGCCTTCCAGGGCACCATCAAGTCGTCGGTGGCCTTCGGGGCTCTGCTCAGCGAGGGCATCGGCGACACCATCCGGGTCTCCTTGTCCGCTCCGCCCGCCGAGGAGGTAAAGGTCGGCACCAAGATCCTGGAGGCCCTCAACCTGCGGCCCCGGAAACTGGACATCGTCTCCTGCCCGTCGTGCGGCCGCGCCCAGGTGGACGTGTACACCCTCGCGGAAGAGGTGACGAAGGGCCTGGAGGGGATGACGGCCCCGCTGCGGGTGGCCGTCATGGGATGCGTGGTGAACGGCCCCGGCGAGGCCCGCGAGGCCGACCTGGGGGTGGCTTCCGGCAACGGGAAGGGCAAGATCTTCGTGCGCGGCGAGGTCATCAAGACCGTCCCGGAGGATCAGATCGTCGAAACCCTCCTCGCCGAGGCTCACCGGATGGCGGCCGAGATGAACGAGGTGGGCGAGCCCCGGGTGTCGGTTGCCTGACATGGCGACGAGGCTGCGAACCCTTGGCCCACAGGATCTGTGGGCCATTCAGGAATTTCTTCTGCAGCGCCCCGTCGAGAACCTCTTCCTGACGCACAAACTGCACCAGTACGGTGTCGACGAACGCGTGCTCGGGTTCTTCCACGGCTTCGAACGGGACGGGCAGCTGACCGCGGTCTGCATGGATGGCGGCACGCTGTTTCCCGCCGGCGTCGACCCGGAGGCCATTCCCGCCTTCGTCAGCGCAGTCGGGGAAAGGCGTCACTGCGCTTCCATCCTCGGTCCGAGCATGATGGCGCTCGGGCTGTACCTGGGATTGACCACCCGATTCCGTGGCGACTGGATGAACGTGGTGAACGTGAGGCAGCGCCAGCCCCTGATGGCGCTCACGGGCCCACCGCTGGTGGTTCCCGACCCGCGCGTGCGGCAACTGACCACCCGGGACTTCGACTCCTACCTGGCGGCATCCGTGGCCATGTACACCGACGAGATAGGAACCTCCCCCTACAAACACGGACCGGGATACGACGCCCACGTCAAGGACCGTCTCAGGTCGAGGGATGCCTGGGGCGTGGTGGACAACAACGGCCGGGTGATATTCAAGGCGGACCTGGGTCCCAGGATAGGGGACCACGCGCAGCTTCAAGGGGTGTGGCTGGACCCGTCGCTGCGGGGCAGGGGACGGTCGGCGGCGCTGCTGTCCGGAATGCTGATCCAGGCCCAGGAACACCATCCGGTCATCAGCCTCTACGTGAACGATTTCAACACCCCCGCCATCCGGCTCTACGAGCGGCTGGGATTCCGGGAGGTCGGGTCGTTGTCGACGGTTCACTACTGATGCGACGTCCTGGTCGTTGCTCTGGAGCATGACCGGATCGGGGGCAACCGGGCGGTAGAGTTCTCCCGTCTCGGACAGGAAGGAACCTCTGTGATAACGCGCCTCAGCCAGTTGTTCGTTCGGACCCTGCGTGAAGACCCGGCGGATGCCGAGGTCGCCAGCCACCGGTGGCTGGTCCGGGCGGGCTACATCCGTCGCGTCGCACCGGGGGTGTACTCATGGCTGCCGCTGGGTCTGAAGGTGATGCAGAAGGTCGAGGGCATTCTCCGGGAGGAGATGGAGGCCGCAGGGGTCCAGGAGGTGCGGTTCCCCGCCCTGCTGCCCCGGGATCCCTACGAGGCCACCAACCGCTGGACCGAGTACGGGGAGAACCTGTTCCGGCTGCAGGACCGTCGGGGTAACGACATGCTGCTCGGCCCCACCCACGAGGAGATGTTCACCCTTCTGGTGGGTGACCTTTACAGCTCCTACAAGGACCTGCCCCTGATGCTCTACCAGATCCAGACGAAATACCGCGACGAGGCCCGCCCCCGCGCCGGTCTGCTCCGGGGACGCGAGTTCGTCATGAAGGATGCCTACTCCTTCGACGTCGACGACGCGGGCCTGGAGGCCAGCTACCAGGCCTTCCGGGACGCCTACATCCGCATCTTCGACCGTCTCGGGTTGGAGTACGTGATCGTGAAGGCCACGTCCGGGGCCATGGGCGGTTCCGCGTCCGAGGAGTTCCAGGCCGTGTTGTCCGCTGGGGAGGACAGTTTCGTGCGCTCCCCGGGAGGTTACGCCGCGAACGTGGAGGCCGTGACGGTCACGCCCCCTCCCGCCGCCGACTTCGAGGACGTGCCCGGTGCCGTCGTCGTCGACACCCCCGGAACCCCGACCATCGCGTCCCTGGTGGAGATGCTCAACACGAACCACCCCCGCGGAGACCGGGAGTGGGACGCCGCCGACACCTTGAAGAACGTGGTGCTCAAGGTCACCGAGCCCGACGGGAGCACCTGGCCCTTGGCGATCGGTTTGCCGGGAAACCGCGAGGTCGATGCCAGACGTCTCGCCGCGGCACTGGCCCCCGCTGGGGCAGCCCCCTTCGAGGAGGCCGATTTCGCCGCCCACCCGTCGCTGGTCAAGGGCTACATCGGCCCCGGCACGTTGGGGGAGAAGTCACCCTCCAAGGTGAGATACCTCGTCGATCCCCGGGTGGTTACCGGCACCGAATGGGTAACGGGCGCCGATCAGCAGGACCGCCACGTCATGCACTTGGTCGCGGGCCGCGACTTCACCCCCGACGGTGTCATCGACGTGGCCGAGGTGCGTGAGGGAGATCCCGCGCCCGACGGCTCCGGTCCCCTCAGCCTGGAACGTGGCATGGAGGTGGGCCACATCTTCCAGCTCGGTCGCAAGTACGCCGAGGCGCTGGGCCTGAAGGTTCTCGACCGCAACGGCAAACTCGTCACCGTCACCATGGGTTCCTACGGGATCGGGGTCTCCCGCATCGTCGCCGCCGTCGCGGAGATCACCTGCGACGACAAGGGCCTCTCGTGGCCGGTGGAGCTGGCCCCCTACCAGGTGCAGGTGATGGTCACCGGCAAGGGCCAGGAGATGTTCCAGGCCGCCGAGGACTTGGCAGGGAAGCTCTCCGATCTCGGGTTCGACGTCCTCTACGATGATCGCAAGGCCAGTCCCGGAGTGAAGTTCACCGATGCGGAGATGCTCGGAATGCCTGTCGCCGTCGTGATCGGGCGGGGCCTGGCCAATGGGCTGGTCGAGGTCCGTAACCGCCGCACCGGGGAGAAACGCGAGGTGCCGGTGACCGACGCCGTCGCCGCGGTCCGGGAGCTCGCCGGAGGCTGAACGCGCCCGGCTCAGGAGTTCACCCAGCCCGGCCAGGCAGGAAGCCTTCCACCCAGCGCCTGGACGCGGGGGACCTGGGCCAGAGCCTCGTCCAGCCAGTCCTTCTCGCCGGCCGCGGACACCGCTCCCGCGAGGCCGTCCAGCAGTTTCAGCTCCAATCCCGCTTGGGCAGCCTGAAGAGATGCGGCGTCGGTGATGGCAGGCAGTTCGTAGTGACCGTCCTGGCGGGGCCGGTCGGTTCCCAGCGCCGCTATCAACCGGTCACGAAGGTCCTTCAGCTCGGTGTGCCGCGCCAGCAGGACAGCGTGCTGGGGGTCCTTCTGAGGTATGACGCCCAGCCCTTTCTCGAGCGCCTGCAACAGCGCCCAGACATGGGTGAGCGCGGTACCGAGCGCGATCTTGTCCGTGATGTCCTGGTACTGGTACGGCTCGCTCGTGGCCTCGCCGGGAAGCGCGGCCGGATTGGTCAGGCCCTTGGCGGCCAGAAGGACCGAGAGATGAAGCAGCCTCATGGGCTGGTCCCGTGCCTCCCTGAGCGCCTTCGCGGCGGCATCCATCACCAGCTGAGTGGCGGCCGTAAGACCGGCGCCCGGATCGCTGCTCTGTGAGGCGGAAGGAGAGGGAGAGGCCTCCGGGAACACGGGCTCACCACCGACGAGGGGATCGGTCGCCAGCAGGCGTCCCTGCCAGGCGGAGGTCTGCGCCAGGGCGGCGGCGCGCCACGGATCGGACTGCCGGGAGACCGCCCCGGACAGTTCCGTCACGGCCGAGGAGAGCATCGACACGCCCGGGTCCTGGGTGGGTTTGGGGGAGAGGATGGGAAGATCATCCACCATCGGTTCAGGAGCGCAGGCAGTGAATGCCAAAGCTCCCAGTCCTGCAAACAGATGACGGCGGGTCAGCGGCATGGCCCGAATTCTAGCCTCCAAGCCACGTAGGATTGTTTTCACAACCGAGCTCACAACCGAATCGGAGCCTTCATGCAAGAACAACAGCTCGCGGTGCTCGTCGAGCCCATCCTGGCAGAAACCGGGCTGGAGTTGGACAGCCTCGAAGTGATCCCAATCGGAAAGCGGCGCCTGCTGCGCATCACTGTCGATGGCGATGGACCGCACGGGCGTGGCCCGCTGCTGGATGACATCTCCACCGCGTCGGCGCGAATATCGACGGCCCTCGATGCCTCGAACGCCGTCGGAAACGCTCCTTACACCCTGGAAGTCACCAGCCGAGGTGTGGGGAAACCCCTGACCGAGGCCAAACACTATCGTCGCAACCGCGGCCGGCTCGTTCGTCTGAGCCTGGTGGAGGGGGAGTGCACAGGACGTGTCGTGCGCGTGACCGACACCGGGGTGGAGCTGGATGTCGACGGCGCGGAACGTGAAGTGTCGTTCAATCAGGTGCGCAAGGCGCAGGTGCAGGTGGAACTCAACCCCCCGAAGGAATTCGCCCTGTTGGGCGAGGAGGCCGAAAACGAGGAGGAGGCCTGACATGGACATCGATCTGGCAGCCCTGCGCACCATCGAACGCGACAAGGAAATCTCGATGGACTATCTCATCAAGACCCTTGAGGATGCGCTGCTGAACGCTTATCAGAAGACCGACAACCCTCTTCGTGGAGTGAAGGTCGAGATCGACCGCAAGACAGGGCGGGTGGCGGTCCTGGCACCCGAGTTCGACGACGGCGACAACGTTATCGGTTTCTACGACGACACCCCTGCCGATTTCGGACGCGTGGCAGCGGCGACGGCCCGCCAGGTGATCTTCCAGCGCATCCGGGAGGCGGAGGATGACCAGAAGTACGGTCACTTCTCCGGCACGGAGGGCGACATCCTGACTGGTGTCATACAGGCCGATCGTGACTCCCGTACCGTTCGGGTCGATCTCGGTTCCCTCGAGGCCATCATGCCGCAGGCGGAGCAGGTGCCGGGGGAGGAGTACCTGCACGGAAAACGCATCAAGGTCTACGTGGTCTCCGTTCGGCGCGAACTGCGGGGCCCGCAGGTGGTCGTATCGCGTACGCACCCGAACCTGGTGCGCAAGCTCTTCGCCCTGGAGGTGCCGGAAATCTCCCAAGGCGTGGTGGAGATCAAGGAGGTGGCGCGCGAGGCCGGGCACCGGTCAAAGATCGCGGTGGTCAGCAGGAACCCGGACGTCTCGGCCAAGGGAGCCTGCATAGGGCCCATGGGGCAGCGGGTCAGGGCCGTCACGAATGAACTCAACGACGAGAAGATCGACATCGTCGACTGGTCGGAGGATCCCCGGCATTTCGTTGCAGCAGCGCTGTCACCGGCCAAAGTACTGTCCGTCACGGTAACCAACGAAGCTGCCCACGCCTGCCGCGCCGTCGTGCCCGACTACCAGCTCTCGCTGGCAATCGGGCGCGAAGGGCAGAACGCGAGATTGGCCGCGCGACTCACGGGCTGGCGCATCGACATCCAGCCCGACGTCGAATCCGCCGAATCCTGATCGTGTGGATCATCGCGGGCCATCACCGCCCGCGCCGCGGACCTCGACGATTCCGGAGGCAGCGGCTTTCGCAATCACATCGGCATCCTCTTGGGTGATTTTTCCATCGGAGACGGCCTGGTCGAGGACCGTCTTGTTCGCCTCGGTTCTGACCTCCTGAATGGCGGTGGTCACCGTCGATTCGTCGAGGCTCAGTGCTTGGGCCAGGGCCTTCGCGATCTCCCCGTCCCTGTCACCCGACCCCGACCCACCGGGATGGGCGGCCGGGGGCTGACTCTGGCCGCCCTCGGCCGCCTGCTCGGAGCCGTTGCCGGACGGCTGGTCCTGGCCGGGTGCACCCCCCGGGGTTCTGGGACCGTTGGATGCTCTGGAGAGCTTCCCGCAGCTTGGACTCCTCGACACCGAGTTTCTGGGCCAGCGTCGCGGTATCGACGCCCCGCAGCCCCACCATGCCGCCGCCCGGGCCACCGCGCTGCCCGTCCGTGGGGCCGCCCTGTTGGTTGCTCGCCTGCTCCGACGCCACGGAGACACTGGAGCTCTCGGTCGGTTTCGGGGAGTTCGGATCCGCGTTGGCCAGCTGCGTCAGACCCAGCCCGATCCCCGCGGTGGCGAGGACGGCGGCGCCCCCGATGACAAATTTCTTCATCGTTGGTTCCCTTTCTCGGCCGGTTCCTCCGGCCACACCGATCAAGGGTCGGGAGGCCGGCTGTCAAGAGGCTGTGGCGAACCTGCGGGTACCATTGGGAGATGGTGTGACAGGCTTGGGGTGTGGAACCGGAACGTACCTGCATCGGCTGTCGAAACCGCGATCTTCAGTCCCGCATGATTCGTCTGGTACGCATCGGCGATGAAATCGTGGATGCGACCAGGCCCCGTCTTCCCGGGCGCGGTGCCTATCTGCACGCGGGGTGCCTCAGGGTCGCGGAGAAACGTCAGGCCCTGCGACGCGCGTTCGGGCCGGGTGCTCTGCTGACAGGATCTTTGCGCACCCGATTGTCGCAGAACCTGCCAGTTGGCATCTGACGCAGCGGTCGCGGTAACATCCTCGGTGGCCTTCGTGCATCCACGGGGCTGTTCCTGACGCGCGACCCCAGGTCGCGTCCCCTCAGAAAGTGAGTTAACGCTCATGACCACTCGATGAGTACATGAGATGACCCAGCA
>ERZ773099.3382-NODE-3382-length-10310-cov-6.345880_pt1 | contig 10310 bp, 8 predicted proteins | sample MGYA00511120_ERZ773099 | MGnify/ENA primary metagenome ERZ773099 (study PRJEB29015, sample SAMEA2738012) | human oral metagenome | biome: human oral; feature: human-associated habitat; material: dental | place: China | collected 2104 ... | reverse complement strand
CGGCGCTCGCCGGCCGAGTCCCACACGGCGTACATCCGGTGGACCGAGGCCCGCTCCTGGGACAGGGCCTCGCTGGAGGCCTCGGCCAGGATCGCGGCCAGGTCGACGTCGGTGGCCGGCCTGATCGTGTTGGCGCCGGTTGAGTCCGCTGAGTCCGACGGCGTCGGGTCGAGGGGGGAGGCGGTCGGCGGGCTCGCAAGCGCGGCAGTTGGTTCCGCGGTCGGTTCAGCAGCCGGGTCGGTGGTCGGCGCGGCGGCGGCGGCATCGTCGTCGGCGGGGATCTGGGGAGCCGGCGGCGCGATCGCGGCCGAAGCGGATCCGGCGTCGTCTATCGAGGCTCCCGCAGCCAGCGGGTTCTCGCGCACCTGCTCGCGGACCTGCTCGGTGTAGCCCAGGGGAGCGTCGGTGGTGACGACCCATGCGCGTGCCCCGGGGGCGCGGTCCATGCGGACCACGCGCACGGCGTCGATCCCGGCCCGCCGCAGCGCGCGCACGAGCGTGACCCCGTGGGCCCGGCGGTCCTCCACGCCGAAGACGTAACGGACCAGCAGGCCGACGGAGCGGCCCAGCAGGAGGGAGAGCACCGCGCCCGGCAGCGTCAGGGCGCCGCGCAGGACGGCCATGCCGAGGATCACCCACAGGGCCGCCCAGCCCGAGCGCATCGTCGTCGAGCTGTTGCGGTCGCCGGCGCCTGTCAGCAGCCCGGCCATGGAGGCGAAGACGGTGGAGACGCCCAGCTGGGCGGTCCCCGAGGCGGTGACCGTCAGCCCCATGACCAGGGCCGTTGGCCCCCACATGACCAGGCCGGTCATCGCGGCGACGGCGACCGCGTAGCCGGCGATTCCCGACAGGACCGCCTGGCCGCAGGAGCGCCAGGAGCGGCGCAGGAGGCGGTCGAGCAGGACGGCCAGCGGCACGATGAAGGTGGTCAGGCCCTCAACGGCCTGCAGGGGGAAGACGAGGATGCGACGCAGCACCACCGCCAGGGCGTTCTGGACGTCCTGGGTGACGCCGGTCGTGGTCTGGCGGGCGTAGATCGCCAGGATGAGGACGGCGCCGATGCCCAGAAGGGTCAGGGTGAGGTCGAGCAGGTCCTCGGTACGGCGCAGGTGGTGCGCGGTGGTGTCCACCAGGAGCGTCGTCGAGCAGGGGGCGGCGGGGTCGGGAGCCGGGGTGGGCTCGGACGCCGGCGCGACGCCGATGACCGGGATGCCCACCGGTGAGGTGGAGGCCGATCCGGCCGACGGCGTGGAGGCGGGTGAGGGGGCGGCTGACGAGGCGGATGCTTCAGTGGCGGCAGTGGGCGGCACTGCGGGCGGCTCGGTGGGCGCCGGGGCATCGGTGAGGCTGGCTGACGACGAGGGTGAGCCGGGTGCCGCATCTGTCATAGGGCCGATTCTAGAAGTCAACCCTGTGCAAGCCCTGCTACGGCAGGAGGACCCGCGTGTGTGAGTGATCGTTGCTCAAAGTAGTTTGCATGACAAACTCGATGGCGTTATCCTGGAGTTGGTTTGAAACGCAAACCACTTTGAGTAAGGGGGTTCATCATGAGTGCTGCGACTCAGCACCACGAGATTCCGGCGGGGCCCGAAGAGGCTCTCGCTGTCGTTGACGCCCAGCGGAGCACCTATCTCAAGCGCCATGAGATCAAGGCGGCTCCGCTCCTGACTGCCTGGGGGCTGGCCTGGCTGGTCGGTTATGCCGCGCTCGCCCTCTATCGCGAGCCGGACTATGACATGCCGAGAGTGCCGTACCTGTTCTTCTGCGGCTGTCTCGCGGCGGCGCTGCTCTTCACCTTCGCCTACATCATCCCCAAGGCTCGCGGCGTTCGCGGTCGAAGCAGCCGCGAGGGAACCTACTGCGGCCTCGCCTGGACTCTCGGGATGTCGCTGGGTGCCGTCATCCTGAGCCGACTGAACGTCCTCCTGGCCGCCGTCAACACGGGTCAGGCCAATGAGGTCGCCAGCGTGGTGTCCAACGCCGTGCCCTGCCTCGTCGTCGGCGTCATCTTCCTCATGAGCGCCGCACTGTGGGACGAGACGGTCATGGGGGTCCTGGGTGGCTGGATCCTTCTGATCACCCTGGTGGTCACGATTGCCGGGATGCCCTGGGCCTGGTGGATCATGTCCGTGGCCGGTGGGGGCGGCATGCTGGTGGCCGCCGTCGTCAGTGTCGCGATGGGAACGAAGAGAGGTGTCTGACGTGGCCGAGAAGTCTCGGAGGGTGAATGTGGAGGGGTCGGTGGGTTCCGGGACCTGGGCGGCGAAGCCGGTGGAGCCGGCCGGTGCGGGAGTCCCTGTCGCCTCCGCTGCCTCCGCCGTCGACATCGATCCGGTCATTCACGCCCAGGCCCGTCTGCGGATCATGGCGACGCTGGCTGCCGTGCCCGTCGGCGACGAGTTGCACTTCCCGCGTCTGCGTGAGCTGCTGGACATGACCGCCGGCAATCTGTCCACCCACCTGTCCAAGCTGGAGGGGGCAGGGTATGTCCAGCAGAACAAGACCTACGCCGGACGCAGTCCCGCCACCTTCCTGGCGTTGACTCCTGAGGGGCGGGTGGCATTCGAGCGGTACGTGCGCAACCTGCGCTCGCTGCTCAATGCCTGAGGGTCGAGGTCGCTGACCTCGGCTGAGGGGTTTTATTAACCGAGCGGTTGACGTAAGATGTGAAGCAAGTCTCACACGCGGGTGCCGATGGTGGTGCCGCCATGAGACGTCGTCGCAAGGGTCGATCGGTACCCGCCGGTCGACAGGGCATCGGGGCGGACGGGCTGTCCGCCCCGCACCTCTTGTCACCATCTCCGACAGATCCCCGTCACCGTGGACAACCCCAAGGACGTGCCATGCCTCTCAGCTCCAAGACAACGCAGACCAACGTGCAGAACCACCTCTGGCCCGGTCGGCAGGCCGATCGCCGGATCAACCGGCGCACCCTGCTCAAGGGCGTGGGTGGGCTCGCCGCCGCTTCCCTCGTAGGGGGCGGCGCCGTCGTCGCTGGATCGGCCCCGGCGCAGGCCGCCCTCAATGTGGCCCAGCACGAGGACGGCGGCCGCATGCAGTACTACAAGCTGGTGACGCCGTCGATCGGCTGGCTGCCCCGCGTCAACGTGCTGCTGCCCGACGGCTACGACGCCACGCGCCGCTACCCGGTGCTCTACCTGCTGCACGGCGGCGGCGAGGACTACTCGACCTTCGACGCGAAGTACGACATCCGCAACCACACCGCGGGACGCGACCTCATCGTCGTCATGCCCGACGGCGGCAAAGCCGGCTGGTACTCCGACCCCGAGTCCTCCAACGTGGGGCCGCGCAACTGGGAGACCTTCCACGTGGACGAGCTCATCCCCTGGGTGGACGCCACCTTCAGCACCATCGCGCAGCCCGCCGGGCGCGCCGTCTCCGGCTTCTCCATGGGCGGTTTCGGGGCCCTGAAGTACGCCGCGAAGCATCCCGAGCTCTTCGGGTCCGTCTCCTGCCACTCGGGGCCGGCCGACCTGCGCATTCAGGACGGCGCGGTGGTCCACTGGGCGAACTTCACCGCCGGTGCCACCGACCTCAAGGGCGGCACGATCTACGGGATCCCGTGGGACCAGGTGCGGGTGAGCGCCGACAACCCGGTCGAGCACGTGGAGAGCTACCGTGGCAAGCGCATCTTCCTGGTGTCCGGCACTGAGAGCGATCGCTACGAGAGCGTCGTCCTGCCCAGCCAGCGGAGCTTCGAGAAGGCGCTCGACGGCGCCGGCATCGGCTACGAGCACTACGAGGACACCGGTGCCCACATCGTGCGCTGGGGCCGCGTCCAGCAGGACATCGACTCCATGCTCAACTTCCTGACCAAGGCCGGGTGAGGGTCAGGCGACGGTCAGGCGATCGCCGGCTGAGGTCGGGGCGGCGCTGGATAAGCCCCTTGTCTTGGACACGATTCGCCTGCCAGGTGGAGCAAACGCACTGGATAGTGCCTGGAGATGCACGGAACTGGGTGACTCCCGGGCGGTGTGGTTGGCGACTGCGTTTTTCATCGGGAACGTACTTTTCCCGCAGATGACTGAGATCTGCCCTCAGTCATCTGCGGGAAAACGCAGTTCTGGATGGAAATATACGTTCTCGACGGCGTTGGGCGGGTGCACTGGGCCGAGCTGCTAGCGCGCGCCGCCGGTGCGGCGTGAGACGAGGGTCAGCAGGCCCCACAGGACGGCACCCAGACCCACAATGGAGACCACGAGAGGAAGCATGCTCGCCGCGTCCAGCTTCCCGGCCGTCGACATGGCTGACGATCCCAGGGTCAGGGTCTTGCTGAGGATGCCCTGAGGGACGGCGTATACCAGCGGGTTCTGACTCGCCCCGAAGCCGAAGCCAACGACGCAGCCGACGAAGGCGACCGCCACGGGCGCGGCGAAGGATCTCATGAGCATGCTCAGAAGCGACTGCACCGCGACCAGCGGCGCCGCTCCCACGACCGCAAGAAAACCCGACACGATGAAGGCCGTAGGCATCGCGGGTCCCAGCCCCATGACGAGTGACCCCGAGATCCATGCCAGGACCACGAGGATTGCCTGCATTGCCAGCACGGGTACGAAAATGATCAGGGTCTTGGCCAGCGCCACGGCCGTGGGAGAGTGGGGGGTGGTACGCATTGCGTTCCAGCTCGTGCCCCGGTGCTCCACCCGCCACACGGCGGAGGCCAGCAGGGCCACCCCCAGCGGGCAGAACATCATCGAGTAGAAGAGCGTCATCTGGGAGGTGAGGGACACCCAGTTCTGGGGGATGGTCTCTCGGTTTCCGTAAAGGTTGAAGGTGCCGGTGATGACGGCCAGCAGTGGTACCAGGACGGCCACCACCCATGCCGAGGAGCGCTTGAGCTTGATGGCCTCTGCGATCAGCAGGGACACGAAATCACCGTGTTCCCTGCCGGATGCCGCCGGGCCAACGGGGCGTGACAGTTTGCCGGCGGAGGCGGCCGTCATGGTTGAGGCCGGTCCAGTGGCTGCAGTGGGCATGGTGCCGTTGGTGATGGTGGAAGAGTTCATGGGGATCACCTCTCGATCCGGTCGAGCCGGCGGGTTGCGGCAGTGAAGATGGCAGCGGTCAGGACGAGAAAGCCCACGATCCAGCCCATGGGGAACTGGACGTACTCGTGGACGCCGTGGCCGTCCACCATGGAGACCTTGGCGGGTGTGATGACGGCGTAGTAGCCCCAAGGCAGCAGCCGCGCCAGCATTGGCGGGGAGAGCAGCATGTAGACGCCGATGAAGCCGCCTAGAAGTCCCGCGCTCATGACGACCAGCTGGTTCTCCACCACGGCTGCGAGCCACAGGTGGTAGGCGCACATCGCTGTGTTGACCAGGGCGAGCAGAAGCGTGTAAGTGACCCAGGGGCCGACGTCGAGCGGGAGGGAGAGTCCCACCATCCGCGCCACGGCGATGAGGGCGACACTCTGAATGACGGCCGCGGGAACAATGAGGAGCGTCAGCGCGGCGAGCTTGACCCGGCACAGGGCACCGGGCGTCAGGCCCGACGCCGATGCCAGGTTCCATCCGGCCCCGCTGTGCTCGATATCGGTCTGCCGGCTGGCGAGGACCGCCACGAAGATTGGCTGCGTCAGGGCGTTGAACAGGACCATGGCCAGCAAGAGGCTCGCCCACGGCTTGGCGGCCGGGTCGGCGAGGGAATGAATTTTCGACTGGCTGAACAGGTCGATGCTGCTCATCGCCACCGAGGCGATGACGAGCAGGACCGTGATCAGCAGCACTCGCAGCCGGCGCATCTTGAGGAGCTCGACGCCGACCGACCTGAGAAAGCCGGGCGCTGTCCGGGTACTGCGGGAGCCGTGTGCTGACGGCGCAGGCCTCGCTGAACCGGCGATCCCGGCTGTGGCGGGGGGCTGAGAGAGGGCGGGTGCTGACGAGAGTGCGGCGCTGGTCATCACAGCACACCTCCCCGGCCGGTGAGGTCCATGAAGACGTCCTCGAGGCTCTGGGCCTCGCGGCGCACCTCGTGCAGCTCGACGCCTGCGGCGGTCAGTCGGCTGATGAGCTCGGCGACGGCGCTCTTCGACATCCCCGGAATGCGTACGCCCTGTGGTGTCAGCGTTGGGCTGGCGACAGTGTCGGTGACAGGAACGGCGGCCGGGTTGGGGAAGTCGGCCGCCGTTGACGCCGCGAGTGCCTGTGCCGGCACGAGCCCAGCCAGGATTTGCGGGTTCAGGACAGCCTGCGGCGTCGGGGTGTCGATGAGGATGTCCGGCACCGAGCGCTCCATGAGCTCGGCGCGCGTGCCCTGGAAGACGAGGCGGCCGGCCGACAGGATGCCGAGCGTGGAGGCCATGCGGTCGATCTCGTCGAGCAGGTGGCTGGAGACCATGACGGTGACGCCCTCGCCGGCGAGCTCGACCAGGAGGCGGCGCACCTCCTCGATACCGGCCGGGTCCAGGCCGTTGGTGGGCTCATCGAGAATGAGCAGCTCGGGCTCTCGGGCCAGCGCCAGCGCGATGCCGAGGCGCTGTTTCATGCCCATGGAGTAGGTGCGCACCAGGCGGTCCTTGTGCTCGGTCAGGCGCACGAGCGACAGGGCGCGACTGATCTGCTGCTCGCTCAGGCCCTGCATCTTCGCGGCGATCCGCATGTTCTCAGCCCCCGTGAGGTGGCCGTAGCCGGGAGGGTTCTCGATCATGGAGCCGGTGCGCGACATGATCTCGGCTCGCGTGGCCGGGGTGAAGGACTGCCCCAGGACGCTGATCTGGCCGCGCGTGGGCGCCAGGAGCCCCAGCAGCATCTTCATCGTGGTCGACTTTCCCGAGCCGTTGGGGCCGAGGAAGCCGTACACGGTGCCGCGCGGCACCACCAGGTTCAGGCCCTCGACGACGGTGCGTTCACCGAAGGTCTTCGTGAGGTCGCGGGTGAGGATGACGGCGTCGTCGGCCGATCCGGCGGACGGTGCACTCACCTGCGGGACGGGAACCGACTGAGTCGGTGCCGAGTCGGGGGAGACGACGCCGGGCGTCGCAGCGGCCGGGGGACGCCCGGGCACCGGTGCGCCGCGGCCGGCGTCCATGCGGGGGAAGGGCTGCTGGGCGGCCTGGGCCGGTGCGCCCGAGCGCGTCATCAGCTGCTGGGACGAGAGCGGTGCCGGGGGGACGGTCGGGGGGATGTTGTGATTGCTCGGTGGGAGGTGATGTGAACTCGTCATGGCATGAAGTCTGCTTGCACCGGGACTGGTGATCATCAACCCGTGGTCTGCTTCCTGAGCGGGTCGGCCGGGCAGACTCATACCCGGGTATGAAACTCTCGCCGCGGCCTCCTGGGGGCTCGATCGCGACGGTACGGTGTGAATCATGAGAAAACGACACCAGGATGAGAATGAGCCCGCGGCGGGCCCGATTCCGGCCGCCTTGCGCCACCCGAAATCAGGCCCGTGGACGACGCCGAGCGACGTCGCCATCGCCCTGGCCTTCTTCTTCCTATCCATGTTCGGGCTGCCTCCTTCGGAGGACGGGGTCGTCCAGGGAGCGTCGCCGACGCTCTTCCTCCTGATGGCGGGGGTCTGTGCCCTGGCCATGGTGGTGAGGCGACACTCCCCGATGATCTTCGTCCTGGTGGCTGGTGTCTGCCTGAGCGCTCACCTGGTGCTGCTCCCGGGGCCTACCTTGTTCTTCACCATGGTCGCCTTCGTGGCGGTGGAGACGACGCAGTCCCGCCTGGAGGCGCCGTGGCGGTGGGTGGGACTCGCCCTCGAGCTGGCGGGGGCGGCCATGATGACGGTGCGGCTGCATGGGCTCATCGGCGACTACGTTCATGGGGGCATGGGACGGCTGATGGTCATCACCAATGCCTGGCTGTTGGTGGCGGTGGTCGCCTTCGTCGGTGTCGCGCGGCGGCGCAGCCGCGACCGCTACAATCAGGCCTTCGAGCGGGCCGCCCTCCTGGAGGCACAGCAGGCCACCGAGCGGCGCCTGGCGGTGGTGGAGACCCAGCAGCGCATCGCCCGCGACGTCCATGACCTGCTTGGTCACACCCTCACCGTCATCGCCATGCAGGCAGAGGGCGCCCGCGCCATCCTGGCCAGCAACCCGGCCGCCGCCGACGAGGCCCTGGCCGTCATCGGGGAGACCTCCCGCCGCTCCGTCGACGAGGTGCGTGCCCTGGTCGACATCCTGCGCGCCGACGCCGAGGACAAAGCCGCCGCCGACACCGCCGGTGCCGAGGCCGGTGCCGAGGAGACGGCGTCGAGCCAGCAGGTGGAGTCCCTGCGGGCGTTGGTGCGCCAGGCGCAGCATGCAGGACTGCCCGTCACCCTGGAGACCGACCTGGACGGTGAGCTCTCCGCGGCAGCGGCGCGGGTCCTTTACCGGGTGATGCAGGAGTCGCTGACCAACGTGCTGCGGCACGCCCCCGGAAGGGATGCGACCGTCTCGTTGCGCACTGGGAACGGCCGAGCCCTCCTCGTCATCGAGAACGCTCCGAACCTGAAGGCCTCATCGACGCAGGTGGTGCAGGCGCTGGACGCAGCGGACGTAGACCGGAAGGACAGCTCCGGGCGTCGGGGCTTCGGTCTGCTCGGAATGCGCGACCGGGTGACCGATCTGGATGGCTCCTTCTCGGCCGGCCCCACGACCGAGGGCGGCTGGAGGGTGACGGCGGAGCTCCCCATCGCCGGATGAGAGGGACGGATGTCCAACGGATGTCCATATGGCGAACCTCGCAGGAGGTGGCGGGACTTCATCTGCGCAAAACCACACAGCTGGAACCCGGAGGGCGGATACTGCCGATGAGCTGACGTTGAAGAGGGGAGCCGCCTGTGATCCGCCTGGGCCTGACCGATGATGAACCGCTGTTCACCATGGGACTGGCCATGTTGCTGGGAGCGCAGCCGGACATGGAGGTCGTCTGGCAGGCCGTTGACGGCAATGATGCCCTGACGTGCAACGCTGCTGACCCGGTCGACGTGCTCCTGCTCGATGTGCAGATGCCGGGCCGCGACGGCCTGTCCACCACTCGCGAGCTCGTGGCCCGCGGCATCACCGGGCGGGTCGTCATCCTGACCACCTTCGACACCGACGGCTACGTCATGGGCGCCATCGAGGCCGGTGCGGCCGGTTTCCTGCTCAAGAACACCCCGCCCCAGGACCTCATCACCGCGATCCGTACCGTCCACGACGGCGACTCGGTCATCTCCCCCGGGCCCACGCGTCGGCTGCTCACCGCCGTGCGCACCGGCCAGGTCAGCGGCACCCTCGGCAATGACGCCGGCGCCGGACGCCACGCCTCCGAGGACTCGGTCGAGGCGGTCCGGGCGGCGGAGGCCTCCCAGCAGGTCGCCGCCTTGACCCAGCGCGAGCGCGAGATCCTGGCGCTCATCGCCCTGGGCCTGACCAACCAGGAGATCTGCGACCGGGAGTGGCTGTCCATGCCCACGGTCAAGACCCACGTGAGCCACCTGCTGTCCAAGACCGGCTGCCGCGACCGGGTCCAGCTGGTGCTGCTGGCTCTGCGCGGCGGCGTCGTCGACCTCGACGACGTCCTGGGTCGGGCGTGAAGGTGAGCGGAATCCGTCTGATTCAGCCGGCTGGTACCGCCTCGTGTCACTGTGGGCGACTTTTAGAGTCGATCTGCTCCTCGGTCTTCCATGCTCGCGAACGTATGCCCAGGTCAAGATGGTTTGCTGGTTGCAGCAGGGATTCAAAGGCTTGCGAATAGTCGCCGAGAGTGACAGTTTTCCCGATGAGCCACTACCGGGCGCTGACGCGCTGCCTCAGCGGCTCTGCTGCACTAGGACGGCCACGGTGCGCGCCGGCACCGAGATCGTCCCGCTGGCGCGGTCGAAGCCGGTGCGGCGCACCACCTCATCGGCCCCCTCGGCCTGGATGGGGGAGAGGCGGAAGTCCCGGCCCACCAGCTCGGGCAGCGGCTGGGTGAGCGTCTGCCCTGAGGCGTTGATGACCACCAGGACGGCGTCGAGCTCGGGGTCCACATCGTGCCCGCCCCGGGTGTCGTCGATGAGCATGACGATGACCCCGGCCGGCGCCCCGAAGCCTGCGCCCGGGAAGGTCAGCTTGTCCTGAATGAGTCGCGTGGACCCCAGGCTGAACAGCGGTGTTGAGGCACGCAGCCGCAGGAGGTCCAGGGCCTGGGATCGGGCCGCTGCGATCTCCTCGGGCGAGGGCCTCAGCCAGTCGTCCTGCAGCAGCGGCCCCTGGATCGCCCAGGAGCTCTCGTTACGGCTGGCCGGTGGCAGGCCCCGGCCGAAGCCGTTGAACTGCCCCGAGAAGTCGATGGCGTTGAACCAGTCCCCGGAGTTGTAGGAGTCCCGGTCCA
>ERZ773099.3381-NODE-3381-length-10311-cov-32.124805_pt1 | contig 10311 bp, 9 predicted proteins | sample MGYA00511120_ERZ773099 | MGnify/ENA primary metagenome ERZ773099 (study PRJEB29015, sample SAMEA2738012) | human oral metagenome | biome: human oral; feature: human-associated habitat; material: dental | place: China | collected 2104 ... | reverse complement strand
TGGCGATTATTGGCAGTGGCAATAAACAGGCGGATGTCGGTAAAATTGCGCGCGAAGTACTGAAAATTTTGCGTCAAAAAGGCGGCGATATTTCGTATGATGATCTACGCGGCGTGGTTGGCTTGGGTGAAGCAAAAATCCCAGTGATTGTGGCGAGTTTGGAACTGGCACGGCGGTATTTATTAGATAGCGACCAGCCAATTATTGATAGTCCAGAGAAAGCGGTTGAGCTACTGGCCGACATTCGTGATAAAAAACAGGAATATTTCGTCTGTCTGACGCTGGATGGTGCGAATCGTTTGATCACCAAGCGGGTGGTGACCATCGGCACGCTGACTGCCAGCCTGGTACACCCGCGCGAGGTTTTCGCCGATGCCATTGCTGATCGCGCTGCCTCGATTATCGTGGCGCATAATCATCCGAGTGGGAGCTTGGAGGCGAGCCAAGCTGATAAAGATGTTACTAGCAGGCTGGCAGAAGCGGGAAAACTGCTTGGCATTACGCTTAATGATCATATTATTGTTACGAAAACTGACTACAAAAGCCTGTTGCATGTAGAGTAAATGAATCTCAAAGTCTGATATAATCTATCTATGAATACGAGGGAACTTGAAAAGCAGTTGTGGGCTGCGGCGGATAAACTACGGGGTAATATCAGTTCGTCAGATTACAAATATGTGGTGCTGGGACTGATTTTTCTAAAATATGTTTCGGATGCGTTTTCGGCGCGATATCAGGCAGCAATTGATGAGAATTATGATCCCGAAGATCGGGATTGGTATTTAGCGGAGAATATTTTTTGGATTCCCAAGGAGGCTCGTTGGGAACACCTAGTGGCGAGTGCCAAACAGCCAGAAATTGGCGTCTTAGTTGATAGTGCCATGGAGGAAATTGAGCGCGACAACCCTAGTTTGAAAGGTGTTTTGCCGAAAAATTATGCTCGTGAAGCTCTAGATAAGCGTCGCTTGGGTGAACTCATCGATTTATTTACCAATATCAAATTCGACACTGCCAGCTCCAAAGATTTACTTGGTCAAGTCTACGAATACTTCATGGGTATGTTTGCTGACAGTGAGGGCAAACACGGCGGTGAATTCTACACGCCGCGCTCCATCGTGAAATTATTGGTAGAAATGCTTGAGCCGTACAGCGGGCGTGTGTATGACCCATGTTGTGGTAGTGGCGGTATGTTCGTCTGGAGTGAGAAATTTGTCGAGGAGCATGCTGGGCGTGTCAGTGACATCGCGGTGTATGGTCAGGAACTGAACGAAACCACTTGGCGACTCGCTAAAATGAACATGGCAATTCGGGGAATTGACGCAAATATCAAACGCGGCGACACTCTGATGGATGACCAGCTGCCTGGCTTAAAAGCTGATTATATCTTGGCTAATCCACCGTTTAATATTAGTGACTGGGGTCAAAAACATTTGCAGGCTGACCCACGCTGGAAGTATGGTCTGCCACCAAAAGGTAACGCTAACTTTGCTTGGATTCAACACATGATTCACCATTTGAGTCCACGTGGTACGGCGGGCTTCGTGCTGGCAAACGGCAGTATGAGTAGCCAAACTGGTGGTGAAGGTGATATCCGCAAGCAGCTAGTGCTCAATGACATGGTTGACGCTATCGTCACACTGCCGAGCCAGTTGTTTTTTAACGTCGCTATACCATGCTGTCTGTGGTTTGTGTCGCGTGATCGTGCCAATCGTCACGGCAAAGTGCTGTTCATCGATGGGCGTAATTTGGGTAAAATGGTAACCCGTCGCAACCGTGAGCTGACCGCAGAAGACATCGCCCGGGTGGCGAAGACATACCATGATTATAAAACCGCCAGTGCGGAGTATGCTGACCAGCCGGGTTTCTGTAAGATTGTTGAATTGGATGAAATCAAGCAACATGATTATGTGCTGACGCCTGGTCGCTACGTTGGTGTTGAAGAGGCCGAGGAAGACGATGAGCCGTTCGCCGAGAAATTTGCCCGGTTGACGGCTGAGCTTGAGGGGCAATTTGTGAAAAGCCGCGAGCTGGAAGCGAAGATAAAAGAGAATCTTGCCAAAATAGAGAAAGAAATCAAATGATGAATGGCGATAACCCGAACAGTGAGATGGTGGTGTATGTTGGCGATGATGGCAAGCCGCAGATTAATGTAAGGTTCCAAGGTAAAATAATATGGCTTACTCAAGCTCAGCTAGCCAATCTATTTGATACCTCGCGACCAAATATTACCATGCATATTAAGAATATTTTTGATGAGGGCGAGCTAGATGAGGCTTCAGTATGTAAGGATTTCTTACTAACTGCTACAGATGGTAAGAAATATACCACGAAGCACTATAACCTAGATATGGTAATAGCGCTTGGTTATCGTGTGAAGTCAAATACTGCCACGAATTTTCGTATCTGGGCCACCGAAAGACTGCGTGAATATATCACCAAAGGCTTTGTCATGGATGATGAACGTCTCAAGGAAAATAGTGGCGGAAGTTATTGGAAAGAATTGCTTGAACGTATTCGAGATATTCGTAGTAGCGAAAAAATATTGTACCGGCAAGTGCTAGACTTATTCGCCACCAGTCAAGATTACAACCCGAGTTCCAAAGAGCAAATAGAATTTTTCCAGATAGTTCAGAATAAATTGCACTACGCTGTTAATATGTTGACTGCCGCCGAGGTTATTTACTCTAGGGTCGATTCCGACAAGCCATTTTTAGGGCTTACGACGTTTCGTGGTCAGCAACCGACTAAAAGCGAAGCGCAAATTGCTAAAAACTATTTGACAGCCGACGAACTTAGCATGCTCAACCGTCTCGTTAGCGCCTTTTTTGACCTTGCTGAGCTCAAGGCTATCAATCACGAACCAATGCGCATGGCTGATTGGGTACGTGAAGTTGATAAATTTGCGGCTACATACGGCAAGGGCGTCCTTGATAATCCAGGAAAAATATCACACAAAGCCATGCTCACCAAGGTCGCCAAAGAATATGAATCATACAAAGAGCGTATGCGCAATCAAGAGCTGAGTAGTATAGAACAACAGTATCTTGAGGAGTTGAAGGCTGTACAGAAGAACATTGAGAGTAGTAATGCCAAGAGGACTAATTGATGACTGGTGCAAACAAAAACGATAAGCAATTGCTTCTGTCTTCTGACAACCCGATAACCTCAGTCGAAGAAGATACTGTAGGTCGGCTTTCTATGGCAGATAGTTTTATTGATTCAATTCTAAACTACGATGCGAGCAGAGGGCTAGTTGTAGGACTAATGGGGCCTTGGGGCTCTGGGAAAAGCTCGTTCATAAATCTATCACGGGTTTGTCTTAAAGAACGCTTAATTGATGTGATAGATTTTAACCCTTGGTTTTTTTCTAACACAAACCAGCTTGCTGAATACTTTTTTAAGGAATTATCTTCACAATTACGACTGAAGGGTAAAAATTTTGAAAAAATTGCAGGTGTTGTTGAAAAATATAGTGGTCTATTAAGCCCAATAGCTATACTCCCAGGCATGGGATGGTGGGAACGACTGCTGAAGATTACCGGAAAATTTACAAAATTACGCTATGATGGGGTTGAAAAGCGTAGAGCTGAAGTTACAAAAGCCCTCAAAAAATTAAACAGTCCTATAGTAGTTATAGTTGATGATATTGATCGGTTATCTACTACAGAGATTAGGGAAGTTTTTAAGCTGGTTCGTTTAACAGCAAACTTTCCAAACATTATTTACCTGTTAGCTTTCGATAGACAAAGGGTCGAGTGCGCACTGGATGAAAGCGGTGTTCCAGGTAGGGCATATATCGAGAAAATTTTACAGGTAATGTACGATTTACCAGAGATGCCAAAGAGTGTGTCAAGAGATCAAACCTTTAAAGAACTTAATAAGATAATGAATGATATTCCTGAGTCCGCTTTCGATCAGGATCGGTGGGCTGACGTATACTTTGAAATAATTGAGCCAAACATAACAACAATACGAGATGTAAAAAGATATGCTCTTTCAGCAAATATTACCATTAACATGCTGAAATCATATGTTGATATCGTAGACGTGTTGGCGCTTGAGGCAATTAGAATATTCCAGCCAAGTTTATACTTTAAAATCAAGCAATCTGTGAATGTGTTGGTAGAAAGATCAGGTTCGGTGTTGGATGACGATGATAAGAATCAGAGGATGATAGATAATCTAATAGCTGGTGATGATGAAGAATATATAAAATGTGTCATAAGGAGAATTTTTCCTGTAGCAAGAAAGTATGTTGATAGTACGCATTATGACTATAGTTATGTCAATGAATGGCGTCGTGGGGGGCGAGTTGCCCACGAAGATAATTTAAATACTTATTTAGAACATTTGCCGACCGAAGGTCTAAGAATGGTTAAAATGGCAAATACCGCATATGACATAATGGACGACTTAACTAAATTTAGTAAATTTGTAGAGGATATTAGTCCAAGTGATTTAGAGGGTTTTATCCAGTCGCTTGAGGCTTATGAAGGAGAATATAAAAAAGAACAAGTTGCGCCAGCAAGTATCATATTGATGAATAATATTTATCGTATACCCGAGAAAAAGCATCGTAGCATGTTTGATATCACTCGGCCAGATATCATAGCTGGGCGCGTAGTACTTCGAATGCTAAGGAGTATAAAAGATGGCGACGAGCGAGAATCTGTAGCGAAAAAGATTCTTCCGCAACTTGAGTCGTATTCGACTCAGCTTGATTTTATTGAATTAATTGGCCACAAGGAGGGTCTCGGACATAAGCTCGTAAGCAAGGATTTAGCAGAAAGTTTGCATAGTGATCTAATTAAGAAGGTATATTCTCAACGACCGATAAGATTCGAAAAAGAATGGCAACTACTTAGATTATACTATATTGTAGCAAGTGAAAAAGGTGATGAATATATACCCTTTAAAATATCTAAATTATCAGAGGGGCGCAAATTACTTCAAAATGCATACGCCGAAACCAGATCTCAGCCTTCAGGAAGTAGGGTAGTAAAAATTACACCAGAGTTACAGTGGAATGCACTTGTAAAGATTATTGGGTCTGAAAAAGTGCTAAGGACTATCGTGACTAAGCTGAAGAAGAAAGACGGAGATACGCCTCTTATTACTCTTGCTGAAAAATATTTAGACGGTTGGAGGCCAAGTTATGATAACGAATGAAATGATGCGGATAGTTTCACTGAGTGATATATGCAGTTATGTAAATAGCAAAATACCAGTAGAGCAAGTACAACTAGCCAATTACGTATCTACTGAAAACTTATTGCAAAACAAGGGAGGATTATCAGTTGCTAACAAATTGCCCTCTGGAAAAGTAACTGCATTCCAAGCTGGGGATGTGCTGGTATCAAATATTCGTCCTTATTTCAAAAAGATTTGGTTGGCTGATAGATCTGGTGGTGCTTCGAATGATGTGCTGGTTTTTCGAAAACTAAACGATAATGTTTGTGAAAAGTATTTGTACTATATTTTGGCTGATGACAGATTTTTTGCGTTTTCAACGGCATCTGCGAGCGGATCAAAAATGCCACGCGGTGATAAAGCTCAAATTATGAATTATCCTATAAACCTACCACCACTCGACCAACAAAAGAAAATTGCCGATATCCTCAGCAGTCTTGATGAAAAAATCGAGCTCAATCGCCGCATGAACGAAACCCTCGAGCAACTCGGTCAAACCCTCTTTCGTCATTATTTTATTGATAATCCTGAGGCGAAGAGTTGGGACAAAAAATCACTTGATGAAATAGCTAATTTCTTGAATGGTTTAGCTATGCAAAAATATCCAAAAATCAATGGACAACCAACTCTTCCTGTAATAAAAATTCGAGAGATGTCCAGTGGAATAACGGACTCTACTGATATCGCCAGTGCTAATATTCCGGAAGAATATATCGTACATGATGGTGATTTGTTGTTTTCGTGGTCTGGTACGTTGATGGTTAAGTTTTGGAGCGGCGAAGATGGTGCACTTAATCAGCACCTGTTCAAAGTCACCTCAGATAAATATCCTGAATGGCTATATTACTATTGGACAAAATATCACCTAGATCAGTTTATATCAATTGCTAAATCAAAAGCTACAACTATGGGTCATATTCAACGAAAACATCTAAAACAGGCTGAGGTTATAATGCCGCCAAATATTGAAGAGATGACATCAGAATTTACGCCAATAATTGATCAAATAAAAACTAATTTATTTGAGACTAATTCTCTCGTGAATATTCGTGACGCACTTTTACCGAAGTTAATTTCTGGAAAGATTGAAATATGAAACGTACAAAAGCACAAATAGACAATTTATTAGACGATATAGCGCAATTTATAGTATTGTTAAGCGATAGTAATTATGGTATAAATTATGAGCCTAAGTGCCTAAATTTCTCATCTTTCGAGAGAATTATCAATGAAAATCTTAAATACTGGCACGATAAAAAAGGAGGCCAAGGCTTTCATACGGAGTGGCAAAATCTCAGAAATAAAGTTAACAGCATTAAAGAATATTCAGAGACCATCGACGATAGTCCTGAATTAAGAGGTGGTATATTAAACTATCTATATAGTAATTTATCCAATGACAGAGTCGATAATAATGGAAAGTATACATATAGAATATCTGTAAATAGTCCAATCGTTTCTGATGCAAATTGGCAATCCATAGACAGATTCATAGACTTTTATCTTGATCGTGTAGACGATGGTAGAGAATTGTCAGACGCAATACGAAGGTACGTAGAATTATGTAGAAATCCAATTCAGGTAGGAAGTAGTCTATATCAAAACTATAACTATTCATACTATCCTGCATTATTTATATTAAAAAATGAATTATCGCCTAAAAATGTAAGCATTAAGAATTTTGAACAAAAGACGTTGCGTCCAACACAAGATAAGCTAGAGAAGCTATTGCAAGAAGCAGGCGAGAGCCAACAAGAAATAACCCGTTTTATAGAAGAGAAGCGTAAGGAAGTTCAGGATCAAGTTGATAAGAATATCGCTGAGATGGATGACTACAAATCTAAAGTCGACGATTGGGAAGCGGAAAAGCACAAGGCGTTAAACGCACTGAAAGAGACTTATAGAAACAAGTTACAGCTTGAGGCACCAGAGAGGTTATGGAATGAACGGTCTAAAAAATACAGAATAAGGGCTTGGTGCTGGACTTGTGGGTTGGTTCTTGCGGTGGCTATCTTGTTGCCTGTTGTCGCCTGGTTCATAAATTCGCTTCATAAATCTCCAAAGGAAATCACTGATAAAATACCGCTCCTGTCCGAGCAAATACTGTTTATCGGCGCTATTTCTTTCTTTGTCTATATCATACGCGTCATAGTAAAAATTGTTATGTCAAATCATCATATTGCAATGGAGTATGAGCAAAAAGCGGCGTTGACAAGGTTTTATTAGGCGTTAACTTACGAAGGGATTGAGGTAGACGATAACGAGAAGTTAATTATCATGAGTGCTCTATTTTCCAAAGCTGACACTGGGTTAGTTAAAACGAGTGAATCTGTTGACCTGGACAGTGTCTTAGGATTGATTGCACGGAATTCTGGAAAATAGGTATTTGCATATAAAAACGAGCCCAAAAGCAAGGGCTCGTTTTTATTCCTGGAACTATCTACTGCGCAACCAATCCGTTACACTCTTCGGTAGGTTGTAAGATGCCCATCCATATTCTATATCCCATTCGGCAACAAATATCTTATCATTGCTGTCTATGTGACGCTTGGCTCCGTCTCGTATTTTAGTAACAGTCTTGTTTGTATCAACGAACCATACGGAATATAGTGGTTTGGCCCATGATCCCAAACTTTTTATATATCTAATCAAATCCTCGTAATCTTCGAATTTCTCAGGAGAGCCTAAATCGTATGATATTATCTTTACACTCATACTATTATCCTTTCGGTGGATGCGGGTCGTTGCCGTAGCTATTCCGCGCTCCGATTTTGCCGTTTTTATTATGAATAATATGTTCAGCCTTTTGACTGATGGCAGTCTTACGACCAGCCGCTTGAGCTTCGGCCTTGGTTGGGTAGACTTTTGCTACCCTTGACGCGCTAGAACTCTTATTTCCCCAACCGCCTGGACGAGGGACGGTATGGATTTGTTTATTTTTTGCCATATAAGTAAAATCTCCTTTCATATAGCGTTAATATTGTATTTTGGTCGGTTTACGCTATACTAAAAGGTGCATGATTCAGAGGTTTATGCACGATCTATCCGCGAAAGCGGATTTTTTCGTATATCATCAGGACGCTACCCTCCTGAAGATTTCACACCTCCCACCTAGTGTGATTTCCTGAAGGTTATTATAGCAAGCATAATTACTTTTATCAATAGTTTATGTAAAAAAAATACAAAATGTTGACTTTCTGAGTATATTTTGCTACCATAAATTTATGGATAAATCACAACTACTACTCTTTGAGGTTACAAATTTTAGATCTATCTATGGTACGCAACGTCTTGATTTGCGCACTAAAAATAAAAATGGTCGTACAACAACAGCAATATATGGGCCAAATGCTAGTGGCAAGACAAATATCTCAAATGCTCTCAGATTTATGAAGTGGTTTGTTGTCAACTCAACAAATGCGAGCATAACACAGGCTCCATATGACCCTTTTCTCCTGAGAGATCATTCAAACAAAGAGGATTCTACTTTTAAAATTGAAATACTCAATAGCGAGCGTCATATGAGTTATGAGTTTTCTATAAATGAGAAAGGAATTACTAGAGAAGAACTTGTTGAATATCTTGAGGGCGGTTCACGAAGACTACTATTTCGTCGTTTACTAGACGGACTTAACTCTAAGGCTAGTAGCTATGGTTTTGGCAAGAAGCTTCTCGAAAGTACGTTAAGCAATGCGCTACTTTTAACAAAGGCACGTGAGAATAATAATGAGTATGCAAATGTAGTTTTTGAATGGTTTGCTAACTCCCTTAATGTTTTGGCTGGCGAGCCGAAAGAGACTGAACAATGGAGTCTGGATGCAATTAAGGATAATTCTGAGGTGAAAAGTGGTGTTCTTGAGCTTTTAAAAGAGGCAGATTTTTGGATAAAAGATTTTGATATTGAGGAGATAGATGTTCCTGAAGACATACTTAATCAATTACCGTTTATTGATGATGTTAGGGCTTCAATTCCTAGGCGTGCTACATTAGTAAAAACCACGCATGCGGTACGTGACATCAACCATAAGGTGGTAGGAACTCGAACCTTTGATATGGGTGGTCAGGAGTCTGCCGGTACGCAACAATTTTTTAATCTAGCGGCACCAATATTGCATACAATAGCTAATGGTATGACTTTGTATATAGATGAATTTGGAACATATCTACACTCAGATATATGTCAGTTTATTGTTAAATTGTTTCAATCAGAAAAAATAAACTCTACGGGAGCACAGCTTATTTTTAATACGCATGATACATCGCTAATGAGTAAAGATATTGACCTATTGAAGCGAGAAGATATTGTTATTGTCGAGAAAAACTATATGGAAGAGACATTAATTACTCCTTTGACTGATAAATCTGTGCGTGAAGGTGAGTCGTTTGAAAAACGATATAGAGAGGGTGTTTATGGTGGAAAACCATTAGTAAGGATTGAATAATTAGAATATCATGAATAAAGAGAGGGTATTACTTATATGTTGTGAGGGAAAAGAGACAGAGTGCCAGTATTTTAATGCAATAAAAAACCAGTATCGAATTTCACAAGGATCTGTAAGGGTTAAGGTTATAGGAGGGCTTGGTCAGCATAAAAGGCTTATTGACGAAAGTGTTGTTCATCGCACTCAATTAGTTGAGAAGTATGGCTTATGTGATGAAGATATTGAAGTGTGGGCTGTGTGTGATAATGACGATATGTCAATTGCTTACACAGATCTATTGAAATATGCAAAAGAGAACAGTGTAAAGCTGGCTTTTTCTGATCCTGCTTTTGAAATATATTTATTACAGCATTTTGGGTTTCGTGCGTCTACTGCAAATAGAGCAGAACTTAATAATATTTTGACTCGGAAAATAGGTAAAAAGTATAATAAAACAGACTTAGCTTGGTTTGTTGATATGATATATAATAATCCAAAGATACTGCAAACAGTTATACAAAATTGTCACCGTATTTCTAACCCAGATAATATACCATCAACCACAGTACATTTACTCGTTGAGAGATTACTTAAAATGGCGCCAAAAGCTTAAGAGATTGTGCTAATATTGATGAGATAATTATTATGACCGAATCTCAAATCGAACAATACGCGCTTGATATCCTGGCTAATCTCGGCT